>OLFZ01000036.1_pt1 | contig 152011 bp, 117 predicted proteins | sample 1604861 | NCBI WGS metagenome assembly OLFZ01 (sample SAMEA3888895, study PRJEB22519) | human gut metagenome | biome: human gut; feature: human-associated habitat; material: faeces | place: Denmark | collected 2011 | reverse complement strand
GCGTCTGACCGAGGGAGAGACTCTGGACGATCTGCTTCCGGAGGCTTATGCAACCGTGAGAGAGGCTGCAAAGCGTGTTCTGAACATGGAACACTACAGAGTACAGCTGATCGGTGGCATCATCCTGCATCAGGGACGTATCGCAGAGATGCGTACCGGTGAAGGTAAGACTTTGGTGTCTACCCTTCCCGCTTATCTGAATGCTTTGGAAGGCAAGGGTGTCCATGTTGTTACCGTCAATGACTATCTGGCGAAGCGTGATGCGGAGTGGATGGGTCAGGTACATGAGTTCCTGGGACTGAAGGTCGGCGTGGTACTGAACAGCATGACCTCCGAGGAGAGACAGGAAGCTTACAAGTGTGATATCACTTATGTTACCAACAACGAACTGGGATTTGATTATCTGCGTGATAATATGGTTATTTACAAGGAACAGCTGGTTCTGCGCGGATTGCATTATGCCATCATCGATGAGGTGGACTCTGTACTGATCGATGAAGCGAGAACTCCTCTGATCATTTCCGGACAGAGCGGCAAGTCTACCGCTTTATATGAAATGTGTGATCTGCTGGCACGTCAGATGAAGCGCGGTGATGATGTACAGGAACTGACCAAGATGGACGCCATTATGGGTGTGGTACAGGAAGAGACCGGAGACTTCGTAGTCAACGAGAAGGATAAGATCATTAACCTGACCGCAGCAGGTATGGAGAAGGTTGAGAGATTCTTCCACATTGATAACTTCGCTGATCCCGAGAACCTGGAGATCCAGCACAACATCATTCTGGCATTACGTGCCCATAATCTGATGTTCCGTGATAAGGATTATGTGGTAAAGGATGACCAGGTACTGATCGTCGATGAATTTACCGGACGTATCATGCCGGGACGCCGTTACTCCGACGGTCTGCATCAGGCAATCGAAGCAAAAGAGCATGTAAAGGTTAAGAGAGAAAGTAAGACATTAGCAACCATTACTTTCCAGAACTTCTTTAATAAATATGATAAAAAAGCAGGTATGACAGGTACCGCTTTAACAGAGGAAAAAGAGTTTCGTGATATTTACGGAATGGACGTTATCGTCATTCCTACGAATAAACCGGTTATCCGTGAGGACTTACAGGATGCCGTTTATAAGACGAAAAAAGAAAAATATCATGCAGTAGTTGAGGAAGTGATTAAGGCACATGAAAAAGGTCAGCCGGTATTGGTCGGAACCATTACCATTGATATTTCCGAGGAAATCAGCCGGCTTTTGAAAAAAGCAGGAATTCAGCATAAGGTCTTAAATGCGAAGTTCCATGAAATGGAAGCAGAAATCGTAGCAGATGCCGGATTGCACGGAGCAGTTACGATCGCAACCAACATGGCAGGCCGTGGTACCGATATTAAGTTAGACGATGAAGCACGCGCTGCGGGCGGTCTGAAGATCATCGGTACAGAGCGTCACGAATCCAGACGTATTGATAACCAGTTGCGTGGACGTTCAGGCCGTCAGGGAGATCCGGGTGAATCCCAGTTCTTCATTTCCTTAGAGGACGATCTGATGCGTCTGTTCGGTTCTGAGAAGCTGATGGAAGTATTCAATACGCTTGGTGTTCCGGAAAATGAACAGATTCAGCATAAGATGCTGACCAATGCGATTGAAAAAGCACAGATGAAGATCGAGGGTAACAACTTTGGTATCCGTAAAAATCTGTTAGAATATGATCAGGTTATGAACGATCAGAGAGAGATCATCTACGAAGAGCGCCGCCGCGTATTAAACGGCGAAAGTATGCGGGATGTGATCTATAAGATGATCACGGATCGTGTGGAAAATACGATCGATATCTGTATTTCCTCCGATATTCCAAAAGAGGACTGGAATTTAACAGAACTGAATGAGCTGTTACTTCCGATCATTCCGTTAAAACCGATCACGGCAGCACTGACAGATGAAGTAAAAGATGTCAAAGAGTTAAAGCATAAGCTGAAAGAACAGGCAGTGAAGCTGTACGAAGCAAAAGAAGCAGAGTTCCCGGAACCGGAAGCACTGCGTGAATTAGAGCGTGTGATCTTATTAAAGGTTATCGACAGAAAATGGATGGATCATATTGATGATATGGACCAGCTCCGTCAGGGTATCGGGTTGCAGGCATATGGACAGAAAGATCCGTTAGTAGAATACAAGATGAGCGGATTTGATATGTTCGATGATATGATCGCGAACATTCAGGAAGATACCGTAAGACTTCTCTTCCATGTCCGCATTGAGCAGAAGGTAGAGAGAGAACAGGTTGCAAAAGTAACCGGAACGAATAAAGATGATTCTGTGGCAGCGACTCCAAAGCGCCGTGAGACAGCAAAGGTATATCCGAATGATCCATGTCCATGTGGCAGTGGAAAGAAATACAAACAGTGTTGCGGAAGACGCTAAAGAAAATCAGGTAAAAATAACAGGGAGTGCATCGGAAGACGAGGCATTCCCTGTTTCGATTCTATGGACAGGCTCTTAAAGTCCGACATTGTCGGAGAGCGCTGTATACCATATAAGAGGAAAGGATTCATTGGAAATTTATTAATAAGAAATTTATCAATAAAATGATGAAAGAAATTCAGGGAGAGATTGGAATGAAGACAGGACTATTTCACACATGCAAAAATTATAAAGTACAGTATCTGCCAAAAGATATCCTTTCGGGCATCATCATGGCGGCAGTGTCCATACCGATTGCGATGGGATACGCGGAAGTGGCAGGACTTCCGGCAGTTTACGGACTTTACGGTTCGGTATTTCCGATTTTGTTATTTGCGATCTTTTCTACGTCGCCACAGTTTATCATGGGAGTCGATGCAGCACCGGCGGCGATCGTAGGTGCGGCATTAGCGACGCTTGGCATTGCACCGGCATCGGAAGAGGCAATGCAGTTTGTGCCGATGGTGGCGCTGTTTGCGGGTGTGTGGCTGCTGGTCTTTTATTTATTCCATGCGGGGAAAATAGTGGATTTTATTTCTACGCCTGTCATGGGAGGCTTCATCAGCGGAATCGCCGTGACGATCATCCTCATGCAGATCCCGAAAATCTTAGGAAACAGTTCCGGTTCGGGAGAGTTGGTAGAACTGATACGCCATATCATCAAAGCATGTGAAAATATTAACATAGTTTCGGTTATTCTTGGGGTATCTTCCTTAGTGGCAATCGTGGTAGTGAGAAAATTTGCTCCGAAGTTTCCGATGGCGGTGGTCGTCATGGCTGCCGGAGTCTTTTTGACCTGTGTCTGTCATATTGATGAGTATGGGGTACGGCTGTTAGCGGAAGTAGAGCCGGGAATGCCTTCCTTTTTCTTCCCGGAACTGGGAAAGGTCAATCTGACACAGGCAGCGGGACGCGGATTGATGGTGGCGGTAGTCATCATGGCGGAAACACTTTTGTCGGAAAATAATTTTGCATTTAAGAATGGCTATAAAATTGATGACAACCGGGAAATCCTTGCCTGTGGTGTCAGCAACTTAGCAGCGGCATTTGTGGGCTGCTGTCCGGTCAACGGAAGCATATCAAGAACTTCTATGAATGAGCAGTATGGTGGAAAAACACAGGTGGTATCCATTACGGCAGGATTGTCCATGATACTGTTACTGCTGTTTGGAACCGGTTTTATCGGCTATCTTCCGGTTCCGGTGCTGACGGCGATCGTCATTTCTGCACTGATGAAGGTGGTGGAGTTTGATTTAGCAAAGCGCCTCTATGAGGTCAGCAAAAATGAATTTTATATTTTTGTGGCGGCTTTTTTAGGCGTGCTGTTACTTGGAACCATTTACGGAGTCATTATCGGAATGTTACTCTCTTTTGTGGCTGTGATCCTTCGGGCAACGAATCCTCCAAGAGCGTTTTTGGGAGTCATTCCGGGCAGGGAGGGTTTTTATGACAGAAAGAAAAACCGCTATGCCTATGAGATCGAACATGTGCTGATCTATCAGTTCAGCGAAAGTCTCTTTTTTGCAAACATAAAGATTTTTCAGGAGGATATTGAAAGTCATATCAAGGACGATACCAAAGTAGTGATCGTGGATGCGGGAGCGGTCACGGGAATCGACATTACAGCAGCAGACCGCTTAGAGCTGTTAGCGGAAAATCTGCAAAAACGCGGCATCCGTTTTTATCTGACAGAGCACATGGATACCGTCAATGTACAGATGCGAAAGTTAGGCATTGGTCATCTGATCGAGGAAGGACACGTGCGGCGTACCATTACGGCGGCACTTTACGATGCAGGACTGCAGGAGCCGTATGTACTGAGCGGGCTGGATGAGAGAAAACAGAAATTCTTAATGAGTATTCCGGCAGAAGCGGAAAATACGTTGGAAGAGTTCACCTGGGCGTTTGGCGAAGATACGGTAGAAGAGATTGAAAAGCGGGTACACCTTGTCTTAGAAAATATTCAAAAGATGCCGGATTTAGAGAATTTAGTAGAGCAGGGCTTAGAAAAATATATGGAAACCTGGCACAGCCTTGGTGTGATTGACGAGGACGAGTTCCTAAGACGTATGGAGTTGCACATGGATGAGCTTTCTAAGAATCTGAGTGCACAGGATAACCGTGCCGTGATCCTCGAACTGATCGAAAAGAGACGACGCAGGATCATGGAACAGGTACAAAAGGAACATCCGGAGGTCTTAGAACGTTTAGAGGCAAGCCGTGTCCGCTTAGAGCACAGATTGGAAAAACAGAATCCGGAGGCAGCAAAACGTCTGCATGAGTGGGAGGAAAAGATAAAGAAAAATCATGAAAAAAATACTGATCGTTGAGGATGATAGAGAATTAAAAGAAGGAATCTGTTATACACTGCAAAAAGCAGGCTATCTGACAGAAAGTGCGGATTCTGTCCAGAATGCAAAAACACTGTTTTTAAAAGAAGGTGCGGATGTGATCCTTTTAGATGTCAATCTGCCGGATGGCGAAGGGTTTGATTTTTGCAAATGGGTGAAGGAACGCACACCGGTTCCGGTGCTTTTTCTGACGGCAAGAGATTTAGAAGAGGATGCGCTGTGCGGCTATGAAGCGGGGGCAGAGGACTATGTGACCAAGCCTTTTTCCATGAAAATCCTTTTGAAAAAGATCGATGTTTTGTGCAGAAACGGTTCGAGACAGGAACACAGATGTTTTGAGGATGGATTTTTGCGCGTGGATTTTGATGCGGCAAGAGCGTGGGTCGGTGGAAAAGAATGTGTTCTGACACCGACAGAATTTCGGATGCTTCGTTATTTTACGGAAAATGCAGGAGTTCTTTTGACGTATTCCGTATTGTTAGAAAAACTGTGGGATTCCACGGGCGCTTATGTGGACAAGCATACTTTAGCGGTCAATGTCAACCGGCTGCGTAAAAAGATTGAAGATGAAGAGCATCGCTATATTTTGAACGTTTATGGAATGGGTTATCAGTGGGCAGAAGCATGAGATTAGGACGGAAAAAGAAAGAAATAGATCAATTTTCGGAAAAATTGGAGCAGGCATTGGATGCACTGGCGACAGGAGCAGAGATTTCCGTGGAAGAAGAAATGGATGACAGCCTGTGGGGAAAAATATCGGTCCGCTTCAAGAGATTGCAGGAAATCTGGAGTGAAAAAGAGGAAGAAAGCAAAAAGGATAAACAGCAGATGAAGGAGCTGATCTCCGATATTTCACATCAGACAAAAACACCGATCGCAAATCTGAAAGTTTATTTAGAACTGTTGCAGGCAGGGGATTTGGACGAAAAAGAGACGGCAGAATTTTTAAACCGGATGGAGCAGCAGACTAAAAAACTGGATTTTCTGATACAGAGCATGGTTAAAATGTCGCGTTTAGAAACCGGTATTATTGAAATACGGAAAAAGGATGTATCGGTATACGATACTTTGTATCGTGCGGTTTCGGCGATCGTTCCAAGGGCAGGAAAGAAACAGATGGAAATCTATGTGGACTGTGAAGAGGATTTAACGGTTTCTCACGACAGCAAATGGACGGAGGAGGCAGTTTTTAATCTGTTAGAAAATGCGGTTAAGTATACGGATGCCGGTGGAAAGATATGGATATCGACAAAGAAAGAGGAATTTTTTACAAGGATCAGTGTCAAAGATACGGGAAAGGGGATTGCAAAAGAACGGCAGGCAGAGATTTTTCAAAGGTTTTATCGGGAACCGGAGGTGCATGACGAAGAAGGGATCGGCGTGGGTCTCTATTTAGCAAGAGAGATCATTTCGATGCAGGAAGGTTATATCGAAGTGGTATCAGAAGCAGGAGCGGGAGCAGAAATTCGGATTTTCCTGCCAAATGGATAAAAACTGGTTGAAAAATAACAGATACATGCGAATGAGTTCCTTGTGAAAGAGCGTCGCTTTACAGGAACAGATTATCACAATTTTGTGATAGTTAAAGATTGTGACAGGTTTGAGATTTTTTACCATTATGCTTGTGTTATAAGGAGGAAAGAAAGATGAAGACATGGATGGTAGAAACACAGGCATTGAAAAAATATTACCGGCTTGGAGAAAATACGGTAAAAGCATTGGACGGCGTGGATCTTACGGTAGAGCGTGGAGAATTTGTCGCAATGATCGGAAAATCGGGAAGCGGAAAGAGCACCCTGCTCCATATGCTGGGCGGACTCGACACCCCGACTTCGGGAGAGGTCTTTGTAGACGGAAAGAAGCTGTCGGAATTGAAAAAAGAACAGCTTGCCATTTTTCGCAGAAGAAAAGTGGGATTTGTATTCCAGAATTATAATCTGGTACCGGATCTGAATGTCTATGAAAATATTGTACTGCCGATCGAGTTAGACGGCGGTTATGTGGATGAAAAATTTATCGGGGAACTTTTGGATATGCTGCATTTACAGGAAAAGGCAGAGGCACTTCCGGGGACGTTGTCCGGCGGCCAGCAGCAACGCGTGGCGATCGCGAGGGCACTTGCATCGAAACCGGCGATCATTCTTGCAGATGAGCCGACAGGAAACCTGGACTCCGGAACAGGTCATGAGGTGTTGGGACTTTTGCGCGTTGCGGCAAAACGTTTTTCGCAGACACTGATACTGATTACTCACGATATGGATATTGCGCAGCTCGCAGACCGGATCGTCTGTATTGAGGACGGAAAAATACGGAAGGGAAGTGATGAAGATGCTGAAAAATAATAATCAGCAGGTCATCAAAAGGATGGCAAAGACTTCCTTTTTTCGGAATAAGGGCAAAAATCTGGTACTGGTGTGTGCTGTCTTTCTGGCAGTTTTTATGCTCTTTTCGATTTTTACGGTAGGACTTACCTATGTAAAAATGGAAAAACGTCAGAACATCCGCTTGAGTGGTGGGGACATGGATGCTATCATGTATGGAATGACGAAAGAACAGGTAAAAAAGTGTGAAAACAGCAGTGAGGTATCGAAGATAGGAAAAGTCGGCGTGGCGGGTTATGCGATCAGCACCCAATGGGATGATACCCTGCATACGGGGCTGATCTACAGCGATAAAACTTACTGGGACGAGATCATGGCTCCGGCAAGAAAAGAAACAAAGGGGCATTATCCGAAACAGGAAAATGAAGTGATGGTCACGCAGACCGCATTGGAGGACTGCGGGCTTTCGGGACTGGGGATCGGTGACACGTTTACACTGACCTACGGTGATGATAACGGAACAGAACCGAAGGAGAAAACCTTTAAAATCTGTGGGATCTGGGACGGATACGGTACGAAAAAAGTATTTTTTGTTTCTAAAAAATTTTATCAGCAGTCCGGTTATCAGTTGTCGGATGTTCGTTCCGGAAGAATGTATCTGCAGTTCAAAAGTAAAATCCTGACGACAAAAAAACAGGAAGAGTTTCGGGAGCAGATGGATCTAGGAGTGCAGCAGGCACTGTTTTTTACAGCCGAAACCTCCAATTCCGTACGGATCTTAAGGGGAATGGTGGGACTGGCATTCATCACTTGCTTGAGTGCATACCTTTTGATCTACAATATTCTCTATTTATCGGTTTCCGGAAATATCCGCTATTACGGCTTACTCCAGACAGTCGGAATGACCGGAACGCAGGTAAAAAATCTGATGAAACGTCAGATGTGCTGGATCGGGATATTTGGAATTGGCGGTGGACTTTTTGCGGGAGTGCTGACTTCGTTTTTCATTATCCCGGAGGTGGTGCGTTCCCTTGGCATCCGTGAAAAAGTCGTAGTGGCATTTCATCCGGGAATTATCCTTTTGACGATCCTGATTGCGGTCATTACCCTGCTGCTTGGAAGCAGAAAGCCGGTCACAATTGCCTGTGCCGTCACACCGATGGAGGCACTTGGATACCGTACCGTCACATCAAACCGGAAATCGCACCGGACGAAAAGAGGTCATGTGTTAAAAAATATGGCTTGCAGACAGTTGAAAAAGGATAAGAAGAAAACAGCCGTTGTATTTTTATCGTTAGCAACCGGTCTTTCGGTATTTTTAGTGCTGATCACATTGATCGAAAGTCAGGGAGCAAGGACCATTGTATCGAATTACATGGATGCAGATATGGAGATTGTCAATGATACACTGATGAAAGAGGATACAAAGGACTGGAAGCCGATTTTAGATAGCAATTTTACGAAAAAGATCGAAAATATTTCCGGCGTGAAAGAAGTGCACCAGATGACCAGTACCAAAATCTTGGTTCCATGGGAGGCTGATTTTGCCAACACATGGATGCGGGCGGTATATGAAATGTGGATGTCTGAACCGTATGAGCAGTCGGTAGAGGACTACAAGGCACATCCGGAAAAATATTATTCTTATTTGAAAGGAATCGATGAAGCGGAATTTGAAAATCTGAACAGTATGTTTCAGAAAAAGGTGAACAAAAAGGATTTTATGGAAGGCAGGGTGTGTATTCTCTATCGAAACGGTGTGCAGTTAAAGGAAAAGGAGATTTTAGGAAAAGAGCTTACCTGCCTCCTGCCGGAAAATTCGGTTTCGCAGGGAAAATGTACATTTCAGATAGCAGGCGTTACAGATGATAACCGTTATGCAGGGATCGGACTGGGACCGAATCTGATCGTCAGTGAAAAGTGGCTAGAGCAAGTGGTAAAAAATCCGTTTGTTCAGGATATGACGGTTCTCTATGATGAAGAGTATGACACTCAGACGGAACAGGCAGTAATAAAAGCTATTCAGTCACTTTCCGACAGCAGAGATGTTTCTTATGAATCTAAAATAGAAGAAATGGAAAATGTGAAAAAGGCACAGGGAAATATGAAGGGTGTCGGAATCGGAATTACTTTGATCTTGGCATTTATCGGTCTGATGAATTATATCAATACGGTTTCCGGCAGTATTCAGAACCGACAGGTCGAACTGTCGGTCATGGAGAGTGTGGGCATGACCGACCGGCAGGTTTATCGGATGTTAGTCTATGAGGGACTTTTTTATGCGGGCGGCTCCATACTCCTGACAGGGACCGTAGGACTTCTGATCACCTATCTGTGTTACCAGTCGATGAATTACCGTGGCATTGCATTTTCAGTTCCGATACTTCCAGTGTCGGCAGCAGTCCTTCTGGTTCTGGCGGTCTGTGTGGCGGTTCCGGTACTGGCTTACCGATTGCTGGCAGGGCGGCATTCGGTTGTGGAACGAATCCGGGGATTTGAGTAGAGGGGAAGAGAAGAGGTAGAGTGAGAGTATAAGGAATATGGTACAGAACAAATGTTTGAGTTTGTTCTGTACTTTTTTTATATTGAATGATATACTAAACAGGTAACAATAATAAGTACAGATCAAAAACATTCATATTGCAAAAAAAATTGCAAGCATCACAGATAGATAACAGGATATGAACAGGAGAAATTTATGGAGCATTTCAAATCGCTATCAAAGTATCAATGGATGGTTTATGACTGATATTGGTGCAATGAAAGAACTATAATGAATGTAAAAATAAAAAGTATTGGTTATATCTAAAATTTTTGTGATAAAGTAACGTATTTTATAAATATTAAAAATGAGGAAACAAATAGAAATGAATCAGGAACATGAGGTTGTTTTATATCAGATTGAAGGTACAAATATTTGCGTGAATGTAATGTTTAAGGAAGAGACTTTTTGGATGACACAAAAGGCAATGGCAAATTTATTTGATTGCACAACTGATAATATCTCTTTACATTTAAAAAATATTTATAAGGAGGAGGAATTAGAAGAAGAAGCAACTACCGAGTTATTCTCGATAGTTCAAAATGAAGGACAACGTAATGTTACAAGAAAAGTAAAATGTTATAATTTGGATGCAATTATAGCTGTTGGATATCGAGTTAATTCTAAGAAGGCTACGCGTTTCCGACAGTGGGCTACAATAACATTAAAAGAATATATTACTAAAGGGTTTGTATTGAATGATGATATGCTAAAAAATGGAAAGCCTTTTGGGAAAGATTATTTTGAGGAATTATTAGAGCGTATCCGTGAAATTAGAGCAAGTGAACGGAGAGCCTATCAGAAAATTACAGATGTTTTTGAACAGTGTAGTTATGATTACGATAAAAACAGTGAAATCACAAAGAATTTTTATGCCTTTGTTCAGAATAAATTGCATTTTGCGGTTACAGGAAAGACAGCGGCAGAACTTATATATGAACGTGCTGATTCTGAGAAACCGGCGATGGGGTTAACCACATGGAAAGAAGCCCCTAATGGTAAGGTTTTAAAACGTGATATTGGAATTGCGAAAAATTATTTAAACGAGAAAGAATTATCTCGTCTGAACAGACTAGTAACAATGTTTATTGATTACGCAGAATTAATGGCTGAAGATGAAATTTTAATGAGTATGCAGGATTGGGTTGAGCAGACAAATCAGTTTTTGATGAATAACAGGCGTAAGGTATTAGACGGAAAAGGAAAAATATCTTAAAGGTTAAAGCTGTGGAAAAGAGGGTTCAATTTACTGGGTATAAAGTAGAAGTGTAGTTAACAAGGAAAATGATTGAAGCATAAGAAAAATTTGTTTATTCAATAGAGGTACAAAAGCTGCTCAATGCAGGAAAAGAGAAACTGGCAGAACTTGTTGATCCTTCGGTTGCATTAGATCATAGAAATGGTTTTGATATGTTGTCGTTTACAGAAAGTGGGAAAAATCTTTATATAGAATATATCGTGTTTATAATGTTGGGAAAGAAAACATTGCATACGAAATAATTGAAGATATTAGTCAGTATAAAAGAGAGGATGTACTATATAAATATCATTTATAGATAATTAAATTATGGTCCATCAATTGATATACGTCTGCTTGAAAAAACGGAGAGTGACAGAGATATTTCATTTCCAAGACGTTTGATCGAGTTTGCAGAGGATCAGAAAGAAAATCCGGAAATATCGTTTGATAAGGAACAGGATAAGATGATATTGAACCAAATGCAGAACAGATTATCAAGAACCAAAAAGATGGACATCAGACATTCATCAGTGCAAAGGGCAGCTTACCTGTAATATCGGTCGGAACATTGATGAAATTCGGAAAGATAATGGAAAATAAAAAGTACAGAACAAACATTCGATTTTGTTCTGTACTTTTTTTATATTGAATGATATACTAAACAGGTAACAATAATAAGAACAGATCCAAAACATTCATATTGCAAAAAATTGCAAGCATTACAGATAGATAACAGGATATGATCAGGAGAAATTTATGGAGCATTTCAAATTAGTATCAAAATATCAGCCAACCGGTGACCAGCCACAGGCGATTGAGGCACTGGTGAAGGGCTTTCAGGAGGGCAACCAGTTCCAGACCCTGCTGGGAGTTACGGGTTCGGGAAAAACATTTACGATGGCAAATGTCATAGCTGCACTGAATAAGCCGACACTGATTATCTCGCATAATAAGACACTGGCTGCACAGTTGTATGGGGAGTTCAAAGAATTCTTTCCGGAAAATGCTGTGGAATATTTTGTTTCCTATTATGATTATTATCAGCCGGAGGCATATGTGCCGTCGACGGATACTTATATCGCAAAAGATTCCTCGATCAACGAGGAAATCGATAAACTGCGTCTGTCGGCGACCGCCGCGTTGGTGGAGCGGAAAGATGTCATCGTGATAGCCAGCGTTTCCTGTATTTACGGTTTGGGAAGTCCGGAAGACTATATGGGAATGATGGTATCTCTGCGTCCGGGAATGGAAAAAGACAGGGATGATGTCATCCGGGCGTTGATAGATATACAGTATACAAGAAATGAGATGGACTTTGGAAGAGGAACCTTCCGGGTGCATGGAGATACGTTGGAGATTTTTCCGGCAAATAACAGTGATACGGCAGTGCGTGTGGAATTTTTTGGAGACGAGATAGACAGAATTACTGAGATTGATGTGCTGACCGGAGAGATCAAGAGCCGGCTGGAGCATATCACCATCTTCCCGGCATCCCACTATGTTGTGCCGCAGGAAAAGATCAATCGTGCCTGTGTGGATATAGAAAAAGAATTAGAAGAGCGCGTAAAATATTTTAAAGGCGAGGACAAGCTGTTAGAGGCACAGCGGATCGCGGAGAGAACAAATTTCGATATAGAGATGTTAAAAGAGACCGGATTTTGCAGTGGAATCGAGAACTATTCCAGACATTTAGCGGGCAGTCCGGCAGGAGCAACACCACATACTTTAATGGACTATTTTACGGATGATTATCTGATCATAGTGGATGAGTCGCATATCACCATACCACAGGTGCGTGGTATGTATGCAGGAGACCAGGCAAGAAAATCAACACTGGTCGATTACGGATTCCGCCTGCCGTCGGCAAAAGATAACCGTCCACTGAACTTTGAGGAATTTGAGAGTAAGATCGATCAGATGCTGTTTGTATCTGCAACGCCAAACGTATATGAAGATGAGCATGAGCTGCTGCGGACAGAGCAGATCATCCGTCCGACAGGACTGTTAGATCCGGAGGTAGATGTCCGTCCGGTAGAGGGACAGATAGACAATCTATTAGCAGAAGTAAAAAAAGAAATTTCCGGGCATCATAAGGTACTGGTTACGACATTGACAAAACGGATGGCAGAAGATCTGACCGATTATATGCGGGAAGTAGGCATCCGGGTAAAATATCTGCATTCGGATATCGATACGTTAGAGCGGGCGGAGATCATCCGTGACCTGCGTCTTGACGTCTTTGATGTGTTAGTGGGAATTAACCTTTTGCGAGAGGGACTGGATATTCCGGAAATTACATTGGTAGCAATTTTGGATGCGGATAAAGAGGGATTCCTGCGTTCCCATACATCACTTATACAGACGATCGGAAGAGCGGCAAGAAATCAGGATGGTCATGTCATCATGTATGCAGATACGATTACCGACTCTATGCGCATGGCGATCGATGAGACAAAACGCCGTCGCCAGGTACAGGAAGCATACAACAAAGAACATGGAATCACGCCAAAGACGATAGAAAAATCCGTCCGCGACTTAATCAGTATTTCTAAGAAAGTTGCAAAAGAAGAGATAGAATTTAAGAAAGATCCGGAGTCCATGAGCCGTGAAGAGTTAGAAAAACTCATCAAAGATGTGAAAAAACAGATGGACCGCGCAGCTGCGGATCTGAATTTCGAGGCAGCGGCAGAACTGAGAGACAAAATGCTGGATTTACGGCGTATGGTAGAAGAAATCAAGCAGGATTCCGGCAAGAAAGGGTAAGGAACATGAAAGAACGGAAATATATAAAGATCAGAGGAGCAAATGAGCATAATCTGAAACATTTGGATATCGACATACCGAGAAATGAATTTGTAGTGCTGACCGGACTCAGCGGTTCGGGAAAATCCTCACTGGCATTTGATACGATCTATGCAGAAGGACAACGGCGTTATATGGAATCCCTGTCCTCCTATGCCAGACAGTTTTTAGGACAGATGGAAAAACCAAATGTAGAAAAAATAGAGGGACTTTCTCCGGCAATTTCCATAGATCAGAAATCCACAAACCGGAATCCGCGTTCTACGGTCGGAACGGTTACGGAAATCTACGATTATATGCGTCTGCTCTATGCAAGGATTGGAATCCCGCATTGCCCGGTCTGCGGAAAAGAAATCAAAAAACAGACTGTAGACCAAATGGTAGACCAGATCATGTCGCTGCCGGAACGGACAAAAATACAGCTTTTAGCACCGGTAGTCCGCGGTCGTAAGGGAATGCACCAGAAATTATTTGAAAAAGCAAAGCGGAGCGGATATGTCCGTGTACAGGTGGATGGAAATGTCTATGAATTAAGTGAAGAGATCCCATTGGATAAAAACATCAAGCATAATATAGAGATCATCGTAGACCGTCTGGTCGTCAAAGAAGGCATAGAAAAACGTCTGACGGATTCCATAGAAAATGTTATGGACTTAGCAGAGGGACTGATGATCGTAGATGTCATCGGAGGAGAACCACTGCGTTTTTCCCAGAGTTTTTCCTGTCCCGACTGTGGTGTGAGCATTGATGAGATCGAACCGAGAAGTTTTTCCTTTAACAATCCGTTTGGAGCCTGCCCGGAATGTTTCGGACTTGGATACAAAATGGAGTTTGATGAGGATTTGATGATACCGGATAAGAGTCTGGCGATTTCCGAAGGGGCGATACAGGTCATGGGCTGGCAGTCCTGTACAGATCCGTCCAGCTACACCTATGCGATTTTGCAGGCATTATCCAAAGAATATCAGTTTGACTTAGATACGCCATATCAGGATCTGCCGGAGGACATCCATGATATACTTTTAAATGGAACAAACGGAAAATCCGTCAAAGTGTATTACAAGGGTCAAAGAGGAGAAGGAGTCTATGACGTTGCCTTTGAAGGATTGATCAAAAATGTGGAGCGGCGTTACCGTGAGACAGGTTCGGAAACCAGCAAACAGGAATACGAGTCCTTTATGCGAATTACACCGTGTAAGGTATGTAAAGGTCAAAGACTGAAAAAAGAATCTTTAGCAGTGACCGTCTGTGATAAAAATATCTATGAGATTACAACGATGTCCATTAAGAACTTGTCGGGATTCCTGGAGCATATGGAGTTGACAAAACAGCAGATGCTGATCGGTGAACAGATTTTAAAAGAAATCCGTGCCAGAGTGGGATTTCTTATGGATGTTGGACTGGACTATCTGACACTTGCCCGTGCAACCGGAAGTCTGTCCGGTGGCGAAGCACAGCGTATCCGACTGGCAACACAGATCGGCTCCGGGCTGGTAGGCGTTGCTTATATCTTAGATGAGCCGAGTATCGGACTGCACCAGAGAGATAATGACAAACTTTTAAATACTTTAAAAAATTTAAAAGATTTAGGCAATACCCTTATCGTGGTAGAACACGATGAGGACACTATGCTTGCGGCAGATTATGTCGTGGATATCGGACCGGGAGCAGGCGAGCACGGTGGAGAAGTGGTTGCCGCCGGTACGGCAGAAGAGATCATGCAGAATGAAAAATCCATTACAGGAGCCTATCTGAGTGGCAGAATACAGATACCGGTGCCAGAGGAACGTAGAAAACCAACCGGATATCTGACGATCAAAGGGGCAAAAGAAAATAACCTGAAAAACATAGATGTCGATGTGCCACTCGGTGTGATGACCTGTGTGACCGGAGTATCGGGTTCCGGAAAAAGTTCACTGACCAATGAAATTTTGTATAAGACATTAGCCAAAAAACTGAACCGTGCCAGAACGATACCGGGAGCACATAACAAAATCGAAGGGATTGAGCAGTTAGATAAGGTGATCGACATTGACCAGTCTCCGATCGGAAGGACACCACGCTCTAATCCGGCGACTTATACGGGAGTTTTTGACATGATCCGCGACCTCTTTGCGGCAACACCGGATGCAAAAGCAAGAGGTTATAAAAAAGGACGTTTCAGCTTCAATGTAAAGGGTGGAAGATGCGAGGCGTGTTCCGGAGATGGAATCTTAAAGATCGAAATGCACTTTTTGCCGGATGTTTATGTTCCATGTGAGGTTTGTGGTGGCAAACGTTACAACCGTGAGACCTTAGAAGTAAGATATAAAGGAAAGAGCATCTATGATGTACTGGATATGACAGTGGAGGAGGCACTGACCTTCTTTGAAAACGTACCGTCCATCCATAGAAAAATCCAGACTCTTTATGATGTGGGACTTTCCTATATCCGATTAGGACAGCCATCCACCACATTATCCGGTGGTGAGGCACAGCGTATCAAACTGGCTACAGAGTTGAGTAAACGGAGCACGGGAAAGACAATTTATATCTTAGATGAGCCGACTACCGGACTGCATTTTGCGGATGTGCATAAATTAATAGAAATCCTGCGGCGGCTTTCGGACGGAGGCAATACGGTAGTTGTCATCGAACATAATCTGGATGTGATCAAGACAGCGGATTATATCATCGATATGGGACCGGAAGGCGGCGATGGCGGTGGAACGGTTATTGCAAAAGGAACGCCGGAAGAAGTGGCAAAAGTCAAAGGTTCCTATACCGGACAATATTTAAAGAAATACCTGAAGAAAAAATAAGAAATCTAAAATAAGAAAGCCTAGAAAGAAATCGTGCGACCCGGACTAGCTCACAATCAGGGTGATCTATCCCAAACTGCACGATTCTTTTATTAAGGTATCAGCCAAACAAGCCGTTAAACCAACAAGTCATTAGACAAATAAAAAAGCTTCCAAGTGATTGGAAGCTCAAACTTTCGGGGAGTACTGCCCGAGTTCTAGGAACCCGAGCAGTATGAGTTATGAAAAATTATATTAGCCTTAGCTAGTACGTTATTATAGTACTTTGAATATGTGAATAAAGTATGAATATAAAGTTAATAAAATATGAATCTTTTAAAATGTTTTAAAAAAGTCTTAAATCAGAGAAAAAACAAAAAAAAACCTTTAAAAACATCACGTCATTGTATATAATAAGTATGAATATGGAAAAATGTGTATCATAGGCGTTTCTATAGATGAACAGAATCGATAAATCCAATTTATAAATGATAATATATAGGTAGGACAGGAAGAAAGGAGAAACATCAGAATGGTTTCAACAGATATCGGAATTGATTTAGGTACAGCAAGTATTTTAGTATATATTAAAGGAAAGGGTGTCGTGCTAAAAGAGCCTTCCGTTGTGGCATTTGACCGCGATACCAACAAGATCAAAGCAATTGGTGAAGAAGCAAGATTGATGCTTGGTAGAACACCGGGCAACATCGTGGCAGTACGTCCGTTACGTCAGGGAGTTATTTCCGATTATACCGTTACGGAGAAAATGATCAAATATTTTATCCAGAAGGCAATGGGTAAGAAGAGTTTTCGTAAACCACGCATCTCCGTTTGTGTACCAAGTGGTGTAACAGAGGTAGAGAAGAAAGCAGTAGAAGATGCAACTTATCAGGCAGGAGCAAGAGAAGTTTCTATTATAGAAGAACCAATTGCAGCAGCCATCGGAGCAGGAATTGACATTGCAAGACCTTGCGGAAATATGATCGTAGATATCGGAGGAGGAACTTCTGATATTGCAGTCATCTCTTTAGGCGGATCTGTAGTAAGCACATCCATTAAGATCGCCGGAGATGATTTTGACGAAGCGATCGTCCGTTATATGAGAAAAAAACATAATCTTCTGATCGGTGAAAGAACCGCAGAGGACATTAAGATTAAGATTGGAACCTGTTTCCCGTTAGCACAGCCGGAGACAATGGATGTACGCGGAAGAAACCTTGTAACAGGTCTTCCAAAGACGGTACAGGTAAGCTCAGAGGAGACCGAAGAAGCACTCCGCGAAGCAACACTTCAGATTGTAGAAGCAGTTCACAGTGTATTAGAAAAGACTCCACCAGAGTTAGCAGCAGACGTAGCAGACAGAGGAATCGTCCTTACAGGCGGTGGTGCTCTGTTAAGAGGTTTAGAAGAACTGATCGAAGACCGTACAGGCATTAACACGATGACCGCAGAAGAGCCGATGACCTGTGTGGCAATCGGAACAGGAAAATATGTAGAATTTTTAGCAGGAAATCACGACGACAAACAGATGTAAGCGTGAAACCTGTCACGGATGGCTGGATAACACAGGAAGTGTATAAGTAATGGCATCGTAAAAAGCGGTGTCATTGCCCCTTATTCAGAAAGGAGAATTTATACATGGTAAAAGGACTCTACACAGCCTATACGGGAATGTTGAACGAGCAGAACCGTATGGACATCATGACGAACAATCTGGCAAATGCAGATACGAACGGCTATAAAAAAGAAGGCAGTACGGCACAGACATTTGCAGATACTTATGCAATAAAAATCAAAGACACCTCAGCATATAACATACCGCGCAGGATCGGTGACATCAGTCTGGGGGTACATATCGGAGAAACCTATACAAATTATGATCAGGGTTCTTTTGAAGTGACGGACAATCCGGCAGATTTAGCACTGGCAGGCGATGGATTTTTTGCAATATCTTATACGAACAAACAGGGTGAGACTTCTGTAAAATATACAAGAGACGGGGCCTTTACCGTAAATAAGGACGGTTATCTGGTAACCAAGGACGGAGACTATGTGCTGAACCAGAATGCAGCGATGAATTCTGATCCGGGAGCAGCAGGCTATATCCGTATCGATCCGAACCAGAAGTTTACGATCGACGAGCAGGGAAATATCTGGCAGAACCGTGCGGTGGTCGGAAGAGTCGGAGTAGTAGATTTTGCGAACTATAATTATTTAGAGAAGTTTGGAGAAAATCTCTATCAGACGGTAGACGGAGCACAGATCGTTGCAGCAGGAGCACAGGTAGAACAGGGAGTGATTGAGGCTTCCAATGTGCAGGTTGTTTCGGAAATGGTCGATATGATCACGATCACAAGAGCGTATGAAGCAAATCAGAAGATCATTCAGACGATTGATACGATGTTAGACAAAGCAGTAAATCAGGTAGGCAAGCTATAAGAGAGGTGTTTGAAGTATGATGAGAGCTTTATGGAGTGCGGCATCTGGAATGATCGCACAGCAGACGAATGTAGATACAATATCCAATAATATTGCAAATGTAAATACAACAGGCTATAAGACAGAGAAGACAGAATTCAAATCCCTGCTGTACCAAAATTTACAGGCAAGAACAACGACAGCAAATGGTGAGAACAAACCGATACCGGCACAGGTAGGCTTAGGTACGCGTGTTGCATCCAATACTTCCATGTTTACACAGGGAGCAATGTTAGCAAGTGAAAGTGATACGGCATTTGCGATCGACGGCGAAGGCTTCTTTGCAGTTCGTGGAGCAGATGGTAATACATACTATACAAGAAACGGTAATTTTACCTGGAGCATCGGAAATGATGGAGTTATCCTGACGAACTCTGACGGATATCCGGTTTTAGATTCCAGAGGAAATATGATCCGTAAACCGGATGGCGTGGCAGCGGAAAAAGTTTCCGTAACCTCACAGGGACAGTTCTATTACAGAGATGCACAGGGAAATCCGGTGGATATGAACCAGAGTATCGGATTGTTCCAGTTCAACAATCCGGCAGGACTTGAAAAAATGCAGGATTCCTTATTGAGAGTCACAGACGCTTCCGGAAATCCAATGAATGAAGCCACGGCAGCCGGACTGGACAGATCAAATGTACGTCAGGGCTACTTAGAGGGTTCCAATGTTCAGGTTGCAGATGAAATGGTAAACCTGATCATTGCACAGAGAGCTTATGAGCTGAATTCTAAGGCAATACAGGCATCTGATGATATGCTGTCACAGGCAAATCAGTTGAGAAGATAATAAGGAGGAAACGGTATGAGTGGAATTAGCATCAATCCTTATAGCAATCTGTATGAACAGACAGCAACATCGGCTCAGAATGCTTCGGCAAGCAGTTTGAATGACACCCTTTCCGGAGATTTATCCGGTGCTTCCGATGAAGAACTGATGGATGTCTGCAAAGATTTTGAGGCATATTTTGTAGAACAGGTCATGAAGGAAATGAAAAAAATGATTCCTGAGGATGACAACAAAGATCAGTCAATGGGACAATTAAAAGACTACTTTGAAGACCAGATGATGCAGGAGTATGCAGATAAGATCGTAGATCAGGGAGACTTTGGAATTGCACAGACGCTGTATGAACAGATGAAGCGCAATTATAACTTATAAGAATAGCAAAGACAAGAGTAAGGCTGTCCTAGGACAGCCTTGTTTATTGTTTGAAAACGACATTCAATATATACGATAGTAACAACTGTACGGAGGAAAATGCAGACCATGGAAGAACTGACAGGTTATGTGGAACACATCGTGTTCAGAAATGCAGAAAATGGATATACGGTTATGAACTTTGCGGGTGAGAAAGACGAAATGACCTGCGTGGGTACATTTTCCGTAATCAGTGAGGGAATGTACCTGAAATTGCGGGGAGAGTATGTGGATCATCCGACCTATGGAGTGCAGATGAAGGTGGAATCCTTTGAGGAACAGGCACCCGAAGACATACAATCCATAGAGCGTTATCTTGGCTCCGGGGCAATTAAAGGGATAGGGGCAGCGTTAGCAGCCAGAATCGTACGAAGATTTAAAGAGGATACCTTTCGGATCATCGAGGAAGAACCGGAACGTTTAGCAGAGATCAAGGGGATCAGCGAGAGAAAAGCGATGGAGATCTCAAGTCAGGTGGAAGAAAAAAGAGAACTCCGTCAGGCAATGATCTTTTTGCAAAAATACGGAATATCCATTAATCTTGCAGTAAAGATTTATCACAAATATGGAACGGAAATATATTCTATATTACAGGAAAATCCATATCGGCTCGCAGATGACATTCAGGGAGTCGGATTTAAAATTGCAGATGAGATCGCATCAAGAGTAGGGATCCGGACGGATTCGGATTTCAGGATCCGAAGTGGGATACAGTATGCATTACAGCAGGCATCCGGAGAGGGACATACCTATCTGCCAAAGGAAGAACTGACAAAGCGGACGGCAAGACTGTTAGAGATCGAGCCGGAATATATAGAAAAACACTATATGGATCTGGCGATGGAGCGAAAGATCATCTTAAAAGAAACAAATGGAATTGTCAAAATATTTGCATCATCCTATTATCTGATGGAAGCAAATACATCAGCAATGTTAGCAGAACTGGACATTCGTTATGATGTTCCGGTGCGGGAGATGGAAGATCGGATCCGGCGGATCGAGGACAGCAGCGGTATGGAACTGGATGAGCTGCAAAAACAGGCGGTACAGGAGGCGGTACAAAATGGACTGTTTGTATTGACCGGTGGACCCGGAACCGGAAAGACCACTACGATCAATACGATCATCCGCTATTTTGAACTGGAAGGAATGGATATCTATTTAGCGGCACCGACGGGCAGGGCAGCAAAACGGATGAGTGAGACCAGCGGATATGAAGCAAAAACGATCCATCGGATGTTAGAATTAAACGGCGGAGTAGAAGAAACGGCAGGCTTTGAGCGAAATGAATCTAACCCGTTAGAGGCTGACGTAGTGATCGTGGATGAGATGTCCATGGTGGATATCAGTCTGATGCACTCTTTGTTAAAAGCGATCGTTCCGGGAACAAGACTGATCTTAGTCGGAGATGCCAATCAGCTTCCGAGTGTCGGACCTGGCAGCGTACTTCGTGACATCATAGAGAGCGGGAAATATCAGGTCGTGCGTCTGAATAAAATTTTCCGTCAGGCAAGCCAGAGTGACATTGTAGTAAACGCACATAAGATCAATGAAGGAAAAGAAGTCATACTGGATAATAAAAGCAGGGATTTCTTTTTCCTGAAACGCTATGATGCAGACGTTATCATCAGCGTAGTGATACAGCTGATCAAGCAAAAACTGCCCAAATATGTAGATGCAAAACCGTTCGATATCCAGGTACTGACACCGATGCGGAAAGGACTGCTGGGCGTGGAGCGTTTAAATCACATTTTGCAGCAGTACCTAAATCCGAAGGATACAAAAAAAGCAGAGCATGAAGTAGGAGACCGGATCTTTCGTGAAGGCGACAAAGTCATGCAGATAAAAAACAACTATCAGTTAGAGTGGGAAGTCAGAAGCAAATATGGACTTGCAATCGACAAAGGTTTAGGCGTTTTTAACGGAGATATGGGAATCGTGCGTCAGATCAATGATTTTGCCCAGACGGTGACGGTGGAATTTGAAGAAGGAAAAATGGTGGAATATGCATATAAGGGACTGGATGAACTGGAACTTGCCTATGCCATCACAATCCACAAATCGCAGGGAAGCGAATATCCGGCGGTTGTCATACCGCTTTTGAACGGCCCTAAAATGCTGATGAACCGGAATCTGCTCTATACTGCGGTGACCAGAGCGAGAAAGTGCGTGACCTTAGTGGGCGATGAGACGGTTTTTGAACAGATGGAGCACAATGTAACCGAGCAGGTGCGCTACAGCGGACTGATTGACAGAATCTGGGAGCAGGGGGCATAGCAAGAGAGTCTTGATAAATCCGTGAAAAAATGGTATAATACACTCGTTTAGTGCTTTGACGCGTTGACGTGAAAAAAATACATTGGAGGAAACGAACATGAAAAAGGTGATTGCATTGTTACTTGCAATGTCCATGACCGTCGCAGCATTCACAGGCTGTACAGCAGGACAGAAAGCAAGTGAAGAAAAGAAAACAGAAACAGCAGATAAGACATCGGATAAAAAAGAGGATGGGGACAAAGTATACCACATCGGTATTATCCAGTTAGTTGAGCATCAGGCTTTAGACGCTGCAACGGAAGGTTTCCAGAAAGCGTTAAAAGAAAAACTTGGTGATAAGGTAGAGTTTGACGTACAGAATGCACAGGGCGAAGAGACCAACTGTGCAACCATTGCCACAAAATTTGTAAACAGCAATGTGGATCTGATCATGGCAAACGCAACACAGGCAGTAATTTCATCTGCAACAGCAACTTCAGATATCCCGATCGTTGGAACTTCCGTAACAGATTATGTGACAACAGGAACCGTAAAGAGCAATGACGCTCCTGGTGGAAACGTAACAGGAACATCTGACCTTGCACCGATCGATCAGCAGGTAGAACTGCTTCAGAAACTGGTTCCGGACGCAAAGAACGTAGGAATCCTTTACTGCTCCGCAGAAGCAAACTCTGTATATCAGGCAGAGCAGGCACAGAAATATTTAGAAAAAGCAGGCATTACCGCAAAGACTTACACTGCAGCAGATTCTAACGACATTCAGCAGGTTGTTACAAAAGCGGCAGATGAGAACGATGCAATTTACATCCCGACAGATAACACGATCGCATCGAACATGGAGATTGTAAAGAACGTTACCGTTCCGGCAAAAGTCCCGGTAATCGCAGGGGAAGAAAATATGTGCTCCGTTGGCGGACTTGCAACCTTAAGTATCTCCTATGAGAGCATCGGATACAATGCAGGCTTAATGGCATATGACATTTTAGTAAACGGTAAAAATCCTGCAGATATGCCGATCCAGTATGCAGATGACGTAACATTAAAATACAATGCTGATATCGCTTCCGAGCTTGGTATCGAGATTCCGGATGACATGGTAGCAATCGAAAAAGAGGATAAATAATTTATGGTAGCATCATTGATGAGCGCCCTGCCGGGATCTGTAGCCCAGGGATTGATCTGGGGAATTCTGGCAATTGGTGTATATATCACTTATAAAGTTTTAGATTTTGCAGATTTAACCGTAGACGGCAGCCTGGCAACAGGCGGTGCCGTTGCGGTTATGTGTATGTTAAATGGAGCAAATACCTATGTGGCATTGATTCTTGCGTTTCTTGCAGGTATGTTAGCCGGACTTGTGACGGGACTGTTTCATACGGCACTGGGAATCCCACCGATCTTAGCGGGAATCCTGACACAGCTTGGACTCTACTCCATCAATATGAGGATTATGGGAAAGGCAAATCAGGCGATCAGCGTTATGCAGTATGATGTGCTTGTCAGCCTGCGTTATATCCCACATGCCTGTCTGCTCACCACAGGATTCTGTATTGTGATCATTGCATTGCTTTACTGGTTCTTCGGAACAGAGATCGGAGCAAGTGTGCGTGCGACCGGATGTAATCCAAACATGGCAAGAGCACAGGGAATCAATACAAATGCAACAAAAGTGTTAGGACTGGTAATCTCAAACGGATTAGTAGGTCTTGCGGGAGCATTATATGCACAGTACCAGGGTTCCGCTGATATCAACATGGGACGCGGAGCGATCGTAATCGGTCTTGCAGCCGTTATCATCGGAGAAGTTGTTTTTGGAAAAATCTTCCACAACTTTGCGCTTCATATGGTAGCCGTAGTGATCGGTGCGATTATCTATTTCGTAGTAATTGCGATCGTGCTTCAGTTGGGACTTGAGACAACCGACTTAAAACTGTTCTCATCTCTGATTGTAGCATTGTTCCTTGCACTTCCTTATTTGAAGAGTAAATATTTTACTCCGGCAGACAAGAAGGGAGGAAATGGCAATGCTTAAGATACAGGATGTACATAAAACCTTTAATCCGGGAACGATCAATGAGAAAAAAGCGTTGAACGGAGTGAATCTGGTTTTAAATGAAGGCGATTTTGTGACGGTCATCGGAGGAAACGGTGCAGGAAAATCCACTGTTTTAAACATGATCGCAGGTGTTTATCCGGTAGACAGCGGAAGCATCATGATCGATGATATCGATGTAACAAAACTTCCGGAGCACAAACGTGCAAAATATTTAGGCCGCGTATTCCAGGACCCGATGAATGGAACGGCAGCCGATATGAATATTGAGGAAAATCTTGCACTTGCGGCACGCCGTGGAAAACAACGTTTTCTTGGCTGGGGAATTACCGCAAAAGAGAGAGAGGAATATAAAGAACGTCTTGGCTCTTTAGGACTTGGCTTAGAAGATCGTATGACATCGAAAGTAGGACTTTTGTCCGGCGGACAGCGTCAGGCAGTCACACTTTTAATGGCATCCCTCAGAAAACCGAAGCTGTTACTTTTAGATGAGCATACAGCAGCCCTTGACCCGAAGACGGCAAAAAAAGTATTAGAACTGACAGAGGAGATTGTAGCAAAAGACAATCTGACCACTTTAATGATCACGCATAACATGAAAGACGCGATCCGACTGGGCAACCGTCTGATCATGATGCATGAAGGAAAAGTCATTTATGACATCAGCGGAGAGGAAAAGAAAAACCTCAAAGTAGCCGACTTGCTTGCAAAATTTGAAGAAGTAAGCGGAGATGAACTTGCAAATGACAGAATGATATTATCTTAATTTTAAATAAAATTCTGGATATCCTATATCCCCGGCGCTGTATTCTGTGCGACGGGGTTCTGGATACACCGGATTCCGGTGTATGTACCCAATGCAGACCAAAACTGAATTATGTAAAGGAACCTTCCTGTAAGAAATGCGGAAAGCCGATCGGTGATGAACGTGGCGAGTACTGCTATGACTGCAGGGAAGGGAGACATTCCTATGCCCAGGGGAAAAGTGTATGGGTCTATCAGGGGGAAATGAAACAGTCGATCTATCGTTTTAAGGACGGAGGACGCAGAGAGTATGCTGAGTTTTATGCAAAAGAAAGTGCAAGACTCTATGGAGACTGGATCAAAAGAAAGGATATCCAGGCGATCATACCGATACCAATCCACAGACACAAACGCTATAAACGCGGTTACAATCAGGCGGAAATATATGCGAAAGAGTTAGGAAAACAGTGCGGGCTTCCGGTAGACAGTAAAACCTTAATCCGCGTTGTGGATACACTGCCGCAAAAGACTTTAAGTGACCGGGAAAGGAAAAACAACTTAAAAAAGGCTTTAAAAATAGGTGTAGATGGTGTACAATGGAAAAGAGTATTAGTGGTGGATGATATATACACAACCGGAAGTACGGTAGATGCGGCAGCAGCCGTTTTACGGGAAGCCGGTGTCGAAAAAATATATATTCTTTCAATTACCATTGGAAACGGATATCAGAAGGAGGAATTGGAATGGATGTAAGAAATTGCAGGGGCTGTGGAAGGTTGTTCAATTATCTGCAAGGGCCGCATCTTTGCCCGGCATGCATGCAAAAGTTAGAAGAGAAATTCTCACAGGTAAAAGATTATTTAGAGGATAATCCACATGCAACAATTCCGGAAATAGCCAAAGACAATGACGTGTCAACAAGACAGATTGAACAGTGGGTCCGTGAGGAACGTCTTTACTTTTCCGATGATTCACCATATGGGATCGGCTGTGAACGATGTGGTAAGATAATCAAGACAGGAAGATTTTGCGATTCATGTCGTAATGATATGGCAAACACATTCCAGAATGCATACCAGAAAAAGGAAGCTCCGAAACCAAAGAGCAGCAGAGTGATCAGCGAAAGAGATAAGATGCGTTACCTCGACAGATAACATAGAGCAAGAGAGAACAGAAGAACTGCCAGAAGTTTTTGGCAGTTCTTTGCTTGTGCTAAAAAACTTTTCATTCATAAAGAGGTATGATATAATGGGCGTAAGCAATGAGCAGTGCCATCCAACAAAAATATAACAGACTTGTGCTTGCACAAAGTCAGTTGTATTTTTGTTGGATGATAGGGCGAATGCCCGTACATCGAAAAAATCTCTGATTTTTGAGATGCACTGCGGCGTGTATGAGCACACAGGCAAACAAAGATATTCAACATATCGGCAGGAAGAGTATGATACATGAAGACAGAGTACGTCAGATGATCAAGCTGGCGGTTTATGATGAAAATAAAAGCATGGGCGAGAAGAAGCCGGCGCAGTATTTCAGAAAAGATTATCTGGCATTGGAGATGATCAAAAGCTTCTTTTGCGGAACGATGGCATATGCCATTATCGTGATATTAGGGGCGGTCTATCTGTTGGGTAATGGAGCCGGAGATATCAGCACGGTCAATTTCATTCGTATTCTTATTCTGACTGTAGTCTTATATGCCGTTTTTCTCGGCATATATCTTGTTTTAACCTATTCCATTTACAGTGCAAGGTATGAAAAAGGACGGAAAGCGTCCAGAGAGTATTACCATACGTTAAAAAGAGTAAATGAGATGTACCGGCAGGAGGATACTGCCAAGACACCGGAGGAATGGCTATGACAAAATGGATTGAGCTTAGAGAAAAGATCCGGAAAATTTATGGAAAGCATAATCGTCTGATCCTTGCAGTCGTAAAGTTTATTCTGGCACTTTTTCTGTTTTTACTGATAAATCACTATGTGGGCTATATGGAAAAACTGCATCATGTCTATATTGCAGTGGCACTGGCACTGATCTGTGCAATGCTTCCGGGCAATATGACCGTGTTGCTTGCAGCGGTGTTTACGGTTGTGCATCTCTATGCACTTTCGATGGAAGTTGCAGTGACAGCACTTTTGATATTCCTGTTGATGTTTTTTCTGTATTTTCGGTTTTCACCGAAAAACGGATATGAAGTGGTGCTGATGCCGATCACGTTTGTCTGTCGGATTCCATATGCGGTACCGGTAGCGAATGGACTCATTGGGGAACCGTCTTCGATGATCTCTGTCATATTCGGAACCATTTTCTATTATTTTTTAAATGGAATACACAATAATGCATCACTCTTAAAAGGCGTGCAGGGTGGTGAGAGTGCAGATAATAAATTTGTGGTATCTCTCAATCAGATATTGGCAAATAAAGAGATGTATCTGGTCATTCTCGCATTCTGCCTTGCAGTCATCGTGGTTTACAATATCAGACGAAGAGCCGTGGAATATGCCTGGAGTATAGCGATCGGAGCAGGAATTTTAACGGAATTCATTGTGCTCTGTGTCGGCTATCTGGTGCTTGGGATTTCAGGAAGGATCCTGTGGCTGGTGTTCGGTTCGATCTTATCGACCGGGATTGGATTTTTAATTGAATTTTTATGTTTTAATCTGGATTACAGCCGGACGGAAAAAGTACAGTTTGAAGATGATGAATACTACTATTATGTCAAAGCGGTTCCGAAAGTAAATCTTTCTTCGAAAGAGAAGCAGATCAAAAAGATTTCGGGTAAGAAAAATGCAAAACGCAGCGGGGAACGGATTACGAAAAAGCAGCTCGCCAAAGAGCTGGATATTCAGGAAGATATGTTAGATTAAGGATAGATTAAGAATAGTCTAAGAAAGAGGACACAAATCATTCATAAATTTTCCATAGTATAGAAAACAATGTTTAGAAAGGAAGTGAGCTGGGTGCAGAACCTGATAGCAGTGTTTGCTGCATTTTGGGACAAATATATGTTTTGGATCAATCGTCCGGATGTGACAGTTACAGATATTGTAGAGATCCTCATTATCGCATTTTTACTGTATCATATCCTGGTATGGTTTAAGACAACCAGAGCATGGACACTGTTCAAGGGAATCCTTGTGATTCTGGTCTTTATTTTGTTGGCAGCAATTTTCCAGATGAATACGATACTCTGGATTGCGGATAAGACGATCAATGTGGGAATTATCGCAATCTTAGTTATTTTTCAGCCGGAAATGCGAAAAGCACTTGAACAGTTAGGAAGAAAGCGTTTTATTTCGACATTGTTTTCTTTTGACAATGGAAAAAATACAGTGGAGCGTTATAGCGAGCGTACCGTAAACGAGATGGTAAAAGCATGTTATGAGATGGGTAAGGTAAAGACAGGAGCCCTGATCGTTATCGAGAACGATGTCCAGCTTGGCGAATATGAGCGAACCGGAATTGAGTTAGATTCCATTCTTTCAAGCCAGCTTTTGATCAATATTTTTGAAAAAAACACACCATTGCACGATGGTGCGATTATTGTACGGGGAAATCGTGTGGTAGCAGCAACCTGTTATCTGCCGCTTTCCGATAACCTTGCACTGAGCAAAGATTTAGGAACAAGACATCGTGCAGCAGTGGGAATCAGTGAAGTCAGTGATTCTATGACGATCGTAGTATCGGAAGAGACCGGTAAAGTGTCCCTGGCAGTAGAAGGAGAACTCTATCGAAACATAGACGAGGAATTTTTGAAGAAAAAACTTTCCGAAGGGCATCTGAAAGATGTGGAAAACGGAAAGCTCATAGATTGGAAGAGGAGGTTGCAGAATGTTAAAAAAGCTAAAGAACCTTCTGACAAATAATATCGGTTTGAAATTTTTATCCGTTTTATTTGCGATGATCTTATGGCTGGTAGTGGTCAATATTGATGATCCGGATAAGACATCGACTTTTACTACCAATATTACGATCGCGAACGAAAATGCGATCGCAGATATGGGAAAAAGCTATTCCATTATCAATGACAGTGGAACCGTAACTTTCCGGGTAACGGCAAAACGTTCAATTATCGAGCGTCTGACGAATTCCGATTTTAAGGCAACGGCAGATATGGAAAATATCGAACTGCATGATGACGGAACTGCCATTGTACCGATCGATATCAGTGCAGTACGCTATAGCAGCCAGTTAGATATTGATAGAAAGAAGAAAAATTTAGAGCTTGCAGTAGAAGATTTACAGAGTAATCAGTTCAAGATCACAGCAGAGGCAACCGGAACCCCTGCGGAGGGAAGTGCGGTAGGCGAATTGAAGGTTTCTCCGGATGTGCTTACAATCTCCGGTCCGGCATCTGTCGTGTCACAGATCAGTAAGGTACAGGCAGTGATCGATGTCAGCGAGAAGTTTTCGGATGTTGAAGACAATGTGGTGCCGGTAGTATATGATGCATCGGGCAATACGCTTGATACCTCTAAGTTAACCTTTAGTCAGGATACGGTACAGATCTCAGCACAGATTTTAAGTGTCAAAGAAATTCCGATCAACTGCGAGACCGGTGGACAGTTAGAGAGCGGATATCAGCAGATCAGCGTAGACTGTGAGCCGAAAAAGATCAAAGTCATGGGAACGGCAGAGAAATTAAATAAGATCACCATGATCACAATCCCGGGTGAAGCACTGGATATTTCGGGTGCAAAAGAAACACTGACAAAGGATATTGATATCAGTACCTATCTGCCAGATGGTGTCACATTAGTAGACAGTTCCCAGGCAAAAGTAAAGGTAACGATCGCGATTGAGCAGACCGAGACAAAGAACTTTAATGTCCCTGTGAAAAATATAAAAATCTTTAATTTATCGGATGACTGTAGCATAGAATATCAGGGTGACAAAATACCGGTTACTTTAAAAGGTTATACGTCAGATTTAGAATCACTTTCGGCAGAAGATGTCATGTTATCCGTTGATGCATCAGGTGTACAGCCGGGAACGAATACACTTCCGCTGACACTGAACCTTGGAAGCGGCTATACATTAGTTGAGGATTCTGTGGTGACCATCAATGTGGTAGATCAGAGCGAAAAGCAGCAGGATACCAATACGGAAAGTGAGAGTAAGAAAGATAATAATAAAGAATACAGCAAGAAGAAAGAACAGAGTCAAGAATAGAAGAATACGGATATCAGGAGGAGTCTTATCATGGCTAGAATGTTTGGAACAGATGGTGTAAGAGGCGTTGCGGGTTCAGAACTCACAATCGAACTTGCCATGAAGTTAGGGCAGGCAGGAGCTTATGTCCTGACAAAAGAAAAAAGCCATCAGCCAACAATTATTGTGGGATGTGACACCAGAATTTCCGGCGGAATGTTAGCAAATGCCTTAATGGCAGGTATCTGCTCGGTAGGAGCAAATGCCGTTTATGCAGGAGTGCTGCCGACCCCGGCAGTTGCATATCTGACCAGAAAACATAAGGTGGACGCAGGAGTAGTGATCTCTGCTTCCCACAACCCGATGGAGTTTAACGGGATTAAATTTTTTAACGGGGAAGGATATAAGCTATCGGATGCATTAGAAGATGAGATCGAAGAGCTGATCAAAAACGAAATGAAGGACGTTACCATGCCGATCGGTTCCGGTGTCGGACGTGTGGAGTATCGTTTTGACATGCGAGAAGAATATGTGGATTTTATTGAAAAATGTGTGCCGGTAGATTTAAAGGACATGAAGATCGTAGTGGATTGTGCCGAGGGTGCTTCCCATTATACTTCGGTCAAAGTGCTGCGGGACTTAGGGGCCGATGTAGTAGCAATCCATACCAGTCCGGATGGAACGAATATCAATGCTAACTGCGGTTCGACACATATGGAAGAGCTGCGGGCAAGAGTCGTTTATGAAAAAGCAGATGTCGGACTGGCGTTTGACGGAGATGCAGACCGAATGCTTGCAGTCGATGAATGTGGCGAGGTTGTGGATGGAGACCAGTTGATGTCCATCTGTGGCAATTACATGAAGCAGAAGGGAACTTTAAAGAAAAATACGATCGTAGCAACCGTGATGAGCAACCTTGGAATGTTCTTAATGGGCGAGCGGGAAGGCATCCATATCGAAAAGACGAAGGTGGGTGACCGTTATGTGCTTGAGAATATGTTAGAAAACGGATATAATATCGGTGGAGAACAATCAGGACATATTATTTTCTTAGATGAAAACACCACAGGTGACGGACTGCTCAGTGCATTACATCTGTTACAGGTCATGACAGAGACGAAGAAAAAACTCTCAGAGTTAGCTTCGATCATGGAGGTACTTCCACAGGCATTAGTCAATGCAAAGGTGCCAAACCATAAGAAGGAACACTTTGAAGAGTATGCTGAGATTGCCGAGGCTATTGCCGAAGTGGAAGCAAAGTTTGCAGGAGAAGGCAGAGTGCTGATCCGTCCTTCCGGAACAGAGCCTTTAGTAAGGGTTATGATAGAGGGAAAAGACCAGCAGCTGATAGAGAGTGAGGCACAGAAGTTAGCGGAACTGATCAGCAGTATCATGCTGTAAAATATGGGACTATGATGTATAATGTATAGAAAAGAGAGGGGAATACTTTATGGTATCACAAAAAGTAGCAATTAAGAATCCGACAGGATTACATTTAAGACCGGCAGGAGAGTTGTGTAAAGCGGCAATGCAGTATAAATCACTGATCACATTTAAATATGGTGATAACACGGCAAATGCAAAGAGCGTATTAAGCGTTTTAGGTGCCTGCATTAAATCGGGAGACGAGATTGAGTTTGTATGCACGGGCGAGGACGAAGAAGACGCCTTAAAAGGTGTAGTTGCAGCAGTAGAAAACGGACTTGGCGAGTAAAAAACCAATCAGAATATAAAATATAAGAAAAACGTTAGAGAAAGAAAAGAGGTAAAAAATGAAAGTTGTATTGTTAGCGGGAGGATTTGGAACCAGGATCAGCGAGGAAAGTCATTTAAGACCGAAGCCAATGGTAGAGATTGGAGGAAAACCAATCCTTTGGCACATCATGAAATACTATTCTCATTTTGGTCATAATGAATTTATCATTTGCTGTGGTTACAAACAGCATGTCATCAAAGAGTGGTTTGCAAATTATTATTTGCATAACAGCGATATCACGTTTGATTTTACACAGGACAACAAAATGATCGTCCATAACAACGTGGCAGAGCCTTGGAAAGTCACATTGATCGACACAGGACTCAACACAATGACCGGAGGAAGGATCAAACGTATTAAAGATTATGTCAATAATGAGCCATTTATGCTTACTTATGGTGATGGTGTATCAAATGTTGATCTTGATAAACTGGTAGAGTTCCATAAGAGTCACGGTAAGATTGCAACAATGACAGCCGTAAACGTAGGACAGCAGTTCGGCGTACTTGAAATTGATGAGGACGGAACGATCAATAAGTTCCGCGAAAAATCTGATTCCGACGGTGGCGTGATCAATGCAGGATTTATGGTGTTAAACCCGGAAATCTTTGATTACATTGAAGGTGATTCCACAGTGTTTGAAAAACAGCCGTTAGAGACTGTGGCAGCAGAAGGACAGTTGAAAGCATATATGCATCACGGATTCTGGAAGTGCATGGATACACAGCGTGACAGAGAAAAATTAGAAGAAATGATCGCATCCGGGGAAGCACCTTGGATGGTATGGTAGGAGAAAACAATGGATTTACAGTTTTATAAAGATAAAAAAGTCTTAGTGACAGGACATACCGGATTCAAGGGTTCCTGGCTCTGCCGCATTTTAGTGAATGCAGGGGCAGAAGTGACAGGATATTCCTTAGAGCCGCCGACAGAGCCAAACCTGTTCTCTATGTGTGGGGTGGAAGATCAGATGAATTCCATTATCGGTGACATCCGCGACAGAGAGCATTTAAGCAAAGTGTTTGAAGAAGTACAGCCGGAAATTGTGCTGCATCTTGCGGCACAGCCGATTGTCCGGGATTCTTATAAAGATCCGGTTTACACATATGAGACAAATGTGATGGGAACCGTAAATATCTGTGAGTGTGTGAGACAGAACCCATGCGTGAAGAGCTTTTTAAATGTTACGACAGACAAGGTATATAAGAACAACGAGTGGGAATGGGGCTATCGTGAGAATGAACCGTTAGACGGTTATGACCCGTATTCTAACAGTAAGTCATGTTCAGAGCTTGTCACACACAGCTATATCAATTCTTTTTATAATGAGATGGATGTGGCAGTATCTACGGCAAGAGCCGGAAACGTAATTGGTGGCGGAGATTTTGCAAATGACAGGATTATTCCTGACTGTGTCAGAGCAGCCGAGAAAAAAGAGAACATCATTGTGCGTAACCCACATTCCACAAGACCATATCAGCATGTGTTAGAGCCGCTTGCAATGTATCTGACAATTGCAAAAGAGCAGTATGAAGATAAAAAATATGCAGGCTTCTATAACGTGGGACCGGATGACTGCGACTGCGTTACAACAGGAGAATTAGTGGACATCTTCTGTGCGAAGTGGGGCGAAGGTATGAAGTGGGTTAACAAGTTCATGGGAGGACCTCATGAGGCAAACTTTTTAAAATTAGACTGCTCAAAAGTAAAAACCGTATTTGGCTGGTCACCAAGATGGCATGTGGAAGAGGCAATCGAAAAGACCGTAGAGTGGTCAAAGGTTTACTTTGCGAAGGGAGACATCCCGAAATGTATGGACGAACAGATTAATGAGTTCTTTGGAGGAAAATAAGAATGTTTGAAAATAAGACAGAACAGCAGGCAAAAGAAGAAATTTTAAAAATGGTAGAGGAATACTGCAACACCTACCATAATCAGAAAAAAGCATTTCAGGAAGGTGACAGAATTCCTTATGCATCCCGTGTATATGACAGTGCAGAGATGGTAAATCTTGTAGACAGTTCTTTAGAGTTCTGGTTAACAGCAGGAAGATATACCGCACAGTTTGAAAAAGCATTTGCAGAATATTTAGGAGTAAGATACTGCTCTTTAGTAAACTCCGGTTCTTCTGCAAACTTGAATGCATTTATGGCACTGACATCCCCATTATTAGGCGAGCGTCAGGTAAAACCGGGCGATGAAATGATCACAGTAGCAGCAGGTTTCCCTACAACGGTAACACCGGCGATCCAGTACGGTGTTGTTCCGGTATTCGTAGACGTAACCATCCCACAGTACAACATCGATGTTACACAGTTAGAAGCTGCATTATCCGATAAGACAAAAGTAGTTATGGCAGCTCATACATTAGGAAATCCGTTTGATCTATCCGCAGTTAAGACATTTTGTGACAAGCACAATCTCTGGCTGATCGAGGACAACTGTGATGCACTTGGTTCTAAATATGTGATCGATGGAGAAGAGAAATTCACAGGAACCATTGGTGATATCGGAACTTCCAGTTTTTATCCGCCACATCATATGACCATGGGCGAAGGTGGAGCCGTTTATACCAATGATCCGTTATTAAATAAATGTATCCGTTCTATGAGAGACTGGGGACGTGACTGCGTATGTGCATCCGGACAGGACAACCTTTGCGGACATCGTTTTGACAAACAGTATGGCGAACTTCCGTTAGGATATGACCACAAATATGTATATTCACATTTTGGATATAACTTAAAGGCAACCGATATGCAGGCAGCAGTCGGATGTGCACAGATCGTAAAATTCCCGAAATTCGTAGAGAGAAGAAGAGAAAATTTTGACCGCTTAAAAGCAGGTCTTGCAGGAACAGAGGATAAGCTGATCCTTCCGGTACCATGTGAGAATTCCCGCCCAAGCTGGTTTGGATTCTTGATCACCTGTAAAGAGGGCGTAGACAGAAACAAAGTCGTACAGTATGTGGAAAATCATGGTGTACAGACCCGTATGCTCTTTGCCGGAAACCTGACAAAACATCCATGCTTTGACCAGATGAGAGCAACCGGAGAGGGTTACCGCATTGTCGGAGAACTGACAAACACAGACAGAATTATGAATGACACGTTCTGGGTAGGTGTATATCCGGGAATGACCGATGAAATGATCGATTATATGGCAAAGACCATTAAAGAGGCTGTAGATCAGCAGTAAGGAGATAGATTCATGGGAGAGATCAAGTTATTGGACTGTACGCTGCGTGACGGCGGTTATGTAAATGACTGGAATTTTGGACACAATAATCTTGTAAGTGTGTTTGAACGTATGGTAGATGCAAACATTGATATTATCGAAATCGGTTTTTTAGATGACAGAAGACCATTTGATATCAACCGCAGCATTATGCCGGATACGGACAGCGTAGAAAAGATTTACGGCGGACTGGACAGAAAACAGGCAATGGTAGTCGGAATGATCGACTATGGTACCTGTAAACTGGAAAATATAAAACCTTGCAGCGAGAGCTTTTTAGACGGTATCCGTGTCATCTTTAAAAAACATTTAAGAAAAGATGCGCTGGCTTACTGTGCAGAGATAAAAAAACTCGGTTATAAAGTTTTTGCACAGCTTGTATCCGTGACAACTTATGAAGACGATGAAATGATGGATCTGATCCGTCTTGCTAATGAAGTAAAACCATATGCGGTATCCATGGTAGATACTTACGGACTCATGCATCAGGAGAATTTAAAGCATTATTTTGATTTGTTAAATGAACACTTAGCACCTGAGATCGGGATCGGATATCATGGTCATAACAATTTTCAGATGGGTTATGCGAACTGTATCGAGATGGCATCCCAGAAGACAGACCGTGAGATGTTAGTAGACGGAAGTGTTTACGGTATGGGAAAAAGTGCCGGAAATGCACCAATCGAGTTAGTGGCAATGCATTTAAATGACTGCTTTGGAAAAGATTACCATATCAGCCAGATTTTAGAAGCAATCGATGCGAATATCATGGATTTCTATAAGCCCGCAACCTGGGGTTACAATATGTTCTTCTTCATTGCGGCATTGAACAACTGCCATCCGAACTATGTTTCGGATCTGATGAATAAGAGAACCCTTTCCGTAAAGGCAATTAATCAGATCCTTGGAAAATTAGAGGGCGATAAGAAGCTTTTATACGATAAGAACTATTTAGAGAACCTCTATTTAGAATATCAGAATGTCGATGTGGATGATACGGCAGACATGGCAGAGCTGACAAAAGCATTTGCCGGAAGAAATGTGCTGCTCTTAGGGCCGGGAATGAATGTGGAAAAACAGAAAGACCGTATTGAGTCCTATGTAAAAGAAAACGATCCGATCATCGTATCGATCAACTTCGTATCTGAATTGTTTAAACCGGATTATATTTTTCTCAGTAATGCGAAGCGTTATGTGCAGTTAGCAACCGAGCTGCTGCAAAAAGGCGACGAATTTAAAGTGATCGCAACGTCAAATGTAACAAAGACAAGCGGAAAATTTGACTATACCTTAAAATATGCAACACTCTTAGATGAGAATGCAGAGATCATCGACAATTCCTTTATCATGCTGTTGAAGGTCATGATTCGCCTTGGCGTAAAGAAAGTTGCATTGGGCGGCTTTGATGGATATATGGGGGATCGAAGAAAGAATTATGTGAACCCGAACATGGAATATAAATTCAGCAAAAAACAGGCAGAATCTTTAAATGAGTATGTCTGCACAGTATTAAAGACATTGTCAGATGAGCTGGAGATGGAGTTTATTACAGACTCATTGTATGCAGAGTAGTGAGGAGATAAGCAAATGAAAGTGAAAGTATCAGATTATATCGCAGATTTTCTTGTGGATAACGGAATTGATACGATGTTTATGATTACCGGTGGCGGAGCCATGCATTTAGATGACAGCTTTGGCCATAAGGAAGGGCTACATTGTGTATTTAACCACAATGAGCAGGGATGTTCTGTTGCGGCAGAAGGTTATACCAGACTGACCAACAAATTAGCCGCAGTCTGCGTTACAAGCGGTCCGGGAGGAACGAATGCATTGACCGGTGTATTGGGCGGATGGTTAGATTCCATTCCAATGTTCATCGTGTCCGGACAGGTAAAAAGAGAGACAACGACATGGTCTACCGATGTTCCGGTACGTCAGTTAGGCGATCAGGAATATCAGATCGTGGAAAGTGTTAAACCAATGACAAAATATGCACATATGATCGTAGAAGCAAACGAGATCGCATATCATTTAGAAAAGGCATTATACTTAAGCAAAGCAGGCAGAGGTGGCCCTGTGTGGTTAGATGTGCCGTTAGATATCCAGGCAGCCATCGTAGATACTGATGACCTGAAACATTTTGACAAATCCGAATGTGCCGAAGAGATTCCGCCAAAGGTAGAAGCATCTACCGCTGTGGAGATTTTAGAAAAGATCAAAGCAGCAAAACGTCCGCTGATCTTAGCAGGTACGGGAATCCGTCTTGGCGATGCGCACAAGGAATTTATTGAAGTTATCGAAAAATTAAATATACCTGTAGTAACTGCATGGAATGCCCATGATGTCTTATGGGATGCACATCCGTTATTTGTCGGAAGACCAAGCACCGTTGGAACACGCGGTGGTAACTTTGCGGTAGAAAATGCAGATCTGGTACTGACCTTAGGATGCCGTCTGAACATCCGACAGATCAGTTACAACTATAAAGACTGGGCGAAAAAGGCATTTAAGATCGTTGTAGATATTGATAAAAACGAATTGAACAAGCCGACCATTTTCCCGGATATGAAAGTACATGCCGATGTCAAAGATTTGTTACAGGAATTGTTAAAGGCAGATGTTTCCGTGGAAAATGAGGAGCATCAAAAATGGTTAGAGTTCTGTCAGGCAACCAATAAAAAATACCCGGCAGTATTACCGGAATACTATGAGAAGAAATCTCCGGTAAATCCATATGTCTTTATGAAAAAACTTTTTGAAGGATTAGAAGAGAACGATATCGTTGTAACCGGAAACGGAAGTGCCTGTGTAGTTTCTTTCCAGGCAGCAGAGATCAAAAAAGGTCAGAGACTCTTTACCAATTCCGGATGTGCCAGCATGGGCTATGGACTGCCGGCAGCATTAGGTGCCTGCATTGCAGAAGGAGAAAAGAGAGTCATCTGTTTAGACGGAGATGGAAGTCTGATGATGAACCTTCAGGAACTGCAGACGATCCGCTACAACAACTGCAATATGAAACTGTTTGTACTGAATAACAACGGTTATCATTCGATCCGCCAGACACAGAACAATCTGTTTAAAAACGGACTGGTAGGAGTCTGCGACGGCAATGGTGTGAACTTCCCACCGTTTGATAAATTGGCAGATACCTTCGGATTCCGGTATTTCAAGATTGATTCGTTAGACGGTATTGAAGAGAAATTACAGGAGGTTCTGAATACAGACGGTCCTGTACTGTGCGAGGCAATTTTAGATGAAGCACAGAATTTTGCGCCGAAATTATCTTCTAAGGTACTGCCGGACGGTAAGATCGTATCACCGCCAATTGATGATATGTTCCCATTCTTAGACAGAGCGGAGTATCAGGCAAATAAATTACAGTAGTGGTTGAGGGTATGAAAAAAGAAAAATTAAAACTGGAATATATTTTTTATATTTTGATGGCAATTCTGATAGGTTTGTTCCTGTACTGGTTATTCCATGATGACAAGGGTACACAGTGGAATGTCTTTTTCAGAAAAACGAGTGACTACTTTGCTGATTACATCAACGTACTCCGTTACTCGGCATGGCATGATCCGTATTTCAATGCATTGAACGGACCATCGGAAAAAGGTTATTTTCCACTGACCTATCTGATCTTTTACTGGCTGGCAAAAGCAGTGAATTTTGCAGAGTATCGGGATGACGGCGTAGATGTCGGAATGTGGACGACAAACCTGACGATCGCAAACTATGTCATGCTATTGATGATCCTGATCATGTTTATCCAGTTGTTCCAGATGAAAAAAGGAAAACCGGTAACAAAGTGGCTGATGACACTGGCACTGGCATTTTCCGGGATCGCACTGTTTTCCTATGAGCGTGGAAATGTGATCTATCTTGCAGTCATCGGAATGGTGTGCTTTATCGAGCATTACCAGAGTGAAAATAAAGTGCTGCGGGAATGGGCGTTTATCGCACTTGCCTTTGCAGCGGCGATCAAGGGATATCCTGCAATTTTCGGAATCCTGCTGATCTGGGAAAAACGCTGGAAAGAAGCGATACGTCTGATGATCTACGGACTGCTGTTCTGCTTTGGCCCGTTTGCCCTGATCGGAACCGGATTTAAGTATAATATCACGCAATGGCTGGTAAATCTCGGTGAAAACGGCGAAAAATATATGTTTACACATAACCCGCGTTTTGGCTATCTGTTCTTCCTCTCTCAGATGAAGAGTGGGGACACCAGAGATATGTGGAATGAAGTGTTAAAGATTATTTTCTATATTTTAGCGATCATAGGGATCATCGTCATTTCCAGGCAGAAAACCTGGTGGAAAAAGGCGGCGATGTTAGTTTCCATTATTATCTTACTGCCAACCAACAGCGGATTTTACTGTGGATTGTACCTGTTCCCAATCGTAGTTCTCTTTTTCAATGAAGAAGAACACAACTGGCTGGATATTTTATATATGCTTTCAATGATCGTCATACTCAATCCGTTCCAGTTGATGACAAAAAAGGGAGTCAACATTACATTGACAGCGACGAATATTGCAATGTTTGTCTTTGCAGGATTGCTGCTGATCGATAATATCGTGAATTTTATAAGAGTGCTGATAGAACAGCATAAAAATAAAATAAGAATAAAAGGAGCTCTTCCGGATTAGAAGAGCTCCTTTAATTGTGCTACATCGGCAGCAACGGCATCCGGTTCAAAGGCAAGTACATCTTCTTTGGAAGAAAAACCAAAACCGTAGGTCACGCCGACGAATCCAAGACCGATTTCATGTGCACCGATCACATCGTTGTCACTGTCACCCACCAGCACCGCATCCGCAGGATCATCTATACCCAGTGCGTGGATGCAGTTGCGGACAACATCTGCTTTGGAGTATTTTCCGGCGGCATCCGAACCGTGGATCGAATCAAAACAGGAAGCAATGCCGCAATGCTCCAATACACGTTTTGCCATGTCCTCACGCTTGTAGGTTGCAACGCCAAGCTGATAGCCTTTTTCATGCAGATAGAGGAGTAAATCCTTCATGCCCTCATAGGCATGGGCTTTTAACAGATCATCGCCACCGTAATGGGAACGGAAAATATTCATCGCACGCAGGGATTCCTCTTCGCTGATTCCATAAATCTCCCGTAAACGTCTGTGTACCGGCGGTCCGATAAAACTTCGCATCTGTCCCACATCTAACTTTTCATATCCAAGAGTGTCTATCGTATACTGTACACTGCTGATCACGCCTTCCGAGGTATCCAGCAGCGTGCCGTCTAAGTCAAATAAAATTGCCTTGTACTGTTTCATTTATCTTTGTATCCTCCTGTAATTTATCTAAGGGTATCATAGCGAAATTGTGGGAGTTGGTCAAGGTGTGTGCTTTTTTTATGTGACTGTGTTCCTGTCAAATCCCACCCTGACATATGCTGCGTTTTCTATTCCTCGCTTCCGCTGATCCGTCCTCTTTTCCTGCAACTCGTCCTACGGACTCAGACAGGCAGGAAAGAGAGGACTGCTAAGAAGCTCGTCATGACGAAAGCCTCGCAAAATGTCAGGGTGGGCTCTGACAGGAGCGGGATGTCATCCTACAAAAGCGGTATCATAGTGAAATTTTTAACGATGTTCAGGAGATTGTCGATTGTCATGACTTTTTCAGATATTTATTTCTTATTAATACCACAGCGTTTCCATCCACTACAGCACGGCGGATGAGTCCCCGGTACGGAACATTGTGTGAAGGATTAGAAGTGCTTGGATTCCGACGAAAACAGCAGTTGGCAGACAGGAAGTCTGCCAAAGACCGAGCTGAGCCATGGATGGCGAATCGAGGTCGGCTGCGTCAGGAACCAATATATTATCGTGCGGAATCCGTAGCACTTCTTATCCTTCACACACGTTCCGTACCGGGGACTCACCGCCCTCTCTTTCTTAATTTTATATGAACCCACCCCGAATGACTTGAATTATATGGAAGAATCAAATATAATAATAAAGATTATGGATAATTACGCTTAGTATGACTTCAAGGAGAAACAACATGAAAAAGATAGCGATCATGGGTGCGAGAGGCTTTGTAGGCAAGGCACTGACCGCCCATCTGCAGGACAAATATACAGTATATCCGATTACCCGCGAGCAGTTCAGTCTGTTAGACGAGCAGGCGGTGACGGAGTTTTTTGAGAAAGAAAACATAGATGTGGTATTCCACTGTGCGAACCAGGGCGGTTCGAGAAAGACAGGCTATGACGTAGCAGCACCGGATGTCATCGGCAACAACTTAAAAATGTTTTTCAATATGGAACGCTGTTTAAAAGACGGCATGAAGCTGATCAATTTTGGAAGCGGTGCGCAGTACAACAAGGCAAGAGACCTTGTAAAAGTAAAAGAGGATACGATAGGAACCGTGATCCCGAAAGATGATTATGGATACAGCAAATATGTGATGTCTGAATATTTAGGAGTGCGGGAGTCCTCCAATAAACCGGGAATCATATACAATCCGATCATATTCGGACTGTACGGACAGGGAGAAGATTACACGTTCAAATTCATCTCCAATGCGATCATGAAGAATCTGTTAGAGATGCCGATCGTCATTAATCAGAATGTCGTATTTGACTATCTGTATTTAGGAGATTTTTTAAAGGTCATGGATAAGCTGATCGAAGAGGATGTGCCAAACCGGGAGTTCAACATCACACCGACGGAATCCATTGATCTTTGCAGCATTGTAGAGATCATCAACGAGATCGGAGATTTTAAAAGCGAAGTCACGGTTAAGAATCCGGGACTGAACTATCAGTATACCGCAGATAATACCAGACTTTTGGAAAACATGGGAAATGATTTTGTATTTACTTCCTACAAGGAGGGTATAAAAGAGTTATACGACTATTATAAAGAAAATTTAGACCGGCTCGACACGGAAGCGATCCGAAAAGATGAGCTGTTAAAATATTGTAAGACTAAGGGATAAGAGGATAAAGGAACATGAAAAAAATCAGTGTATTGATTCCTTGTTATAATGAGGAAGAGAATGTAGTACCGATGAGTGAGGCAGTTGCGGATATATTTGCAAAAGAGCTGCCGGAATATGATTATGAACTGGTGTTTATAGACAACGATTCGAAAGATGCGACCAGACCACTCTTGCGTGACATCTGTAAAAAGAATCCGCATGTAAAAGCCATCTTTAATGCAAAAAACTTTGGACAGTTCAATTCGCCGTATTATGGAATCTTACAGACGACAGGAGATTGTACGATTTCCATGTGCTGTGACTTCCAGGACCCGGTAGAGTTGATACCAAAGTATGTCAGAGAGTGGGAAAAAGGTTATAAGATCGTCATAGGAATTAAGACAAGCAGTAAAGAGAACAAGATGATGTATCATCTGCGCAGCCTGTATTATAAGATGATCAAAAAATTCTCAGACGTAGAGCAGATCGAACATTTTACGGGTTCCGGACTTTATGATAAAGATTTTGTACAGGTGCTTCGGGATTTAAAAGACCCAACACCGTTTTTGCGTGGAATCGTAGCCGAACTTGGCTATGAGAGAAAAGAAATACCGTATGAGCAGCCACAGCGAAGAGCAGGAAAGACACATAATAACTTCTTTACGTTATTCGATGCGGCAATGCTTAGTATTACATCCTATACAAAGATCGGACTCCGGCTTTGTACGATCATAGGTGCGATATTCAGTGCAATCGGATTTATCATTGCAATCGTTTATCTGGTCATGAAACTGATCTGGTGGAATCGTTTTGCAGCAGGAATGGCACCGGTTCTGATCGGAATGTTTTTCTTAGGTTCAATCCAGATATTCTTCATCGGATTCTTAGGAGAATACATCTTAAGCATGAATAAGCGGTTGATGAACCGTCCGCTGGTTGTGGAAGAGGAAAGAATTAATTTTGACGCATAGGAGAAAACAATGGAAAATACAGGAGTCAGACTGTGGGAAATCTTAGACAAGATGCTCTATGCAATCTTTATCCGTTTCCTTCATCTGAAATTTTTAGAAAAACGCTGGGATGGATTTATGCAGTTCGTCAAGTTCGGAGTAGTCGGAGTCACGAATACGGTCATTTCCTATACTTTGAATGTATTGGTACTTTTTGCCTGTGCAAAGCTGCATATCTTTGAACGGTATGATTATATTTTGGGAAATACGATCGCATTCCTTCTGAGTGTGCTCTGGTCTTTCTATTGGAACAGCCGTTATGTATTCGGTTTAGAGGAAGGCGAGAAACGCTCCCCGTGGAAAGCGTTGTTAAAGACATATATATCTTATGGTTTTACGGGAATCATATTAAGTAACATACTTTCTTATGTATGGATCCGTGTGTTTGGAATTTCAAAATACCTTGCACCATTGATCAATCTGGTAGTAAGCATCCCGGTCAACTTCCTGATGAACAAGCTCTGGGCATTTAAGGGAGAAAAAACGGAGGCTTAAAGAGGGCAAGCAATGAATAACAGAGAACAATACAAGCGAATGCTGAACTTTTTGGCAAACGCAGTCATTTTATTTTTTCAGGGAATGTGCTTTGCATATATATGGTATGAATATTACAGCAGAGTCATTTTTATGCCGTTCTTCCGCCGTGGTAACTGGGCGGTTGTCGGTATGTATGTCTTAATCCTCTTCTTCTTTACGAGGGTTATGGGCGGTTATAAGGTGGGATATCTTCGGATATCAGATATCTGCCTGTCGCAGTTGTTGGCGATTTTAGCAAGTAATGTGATCGGATATCTGCAGATCTGTATGATCGGCAGGGATTATATGCCGATCGGGCCGATCATTATGATCACATGGGCAGAGATACTGTTTGTTGTACCGTGGGCATATACGGTGCGCTGGCTTTTTGTGCGTCTGTATCCGCCACGGAAGATGCTGATCATTTATGGAAAATATTCCCCGGATGATCTGATCAAAAAAGTAAATTCACGAAGAGATAAATACAATATCTGCGGAGCAGAGAGTATTGCAATCGGATATGAAGAACTGACAAAACGGATTCCGGACTATGAGGCGGTCGTACTTTGTGACCTTCCGGCTCATACGAGAAATAAGATTTTGAAATTCTGTTTTGAGAAATCTATCCGTATCTATGTAACACCAAAACTTTCGGACATCATCATTTCAGGTTCCGAATCAATACATCTGTTTGATACGCCGCTTTATCTGTGTCGCAATAACGGATTCAGCATGGATCAGCGGATTTTCAAAAGAGCCATGGATATTATCGGTTCCCTGATCGGAATTATCATCCTGTCACCATTTATGCTTCTGACAGCGGTAGCGATCAAAGCCTATGACAGAGGCCCTGTATTTTTTAAACAGGCAAGACTGACACAGGATGGCAGGGAGTTTGGAATTATCAAATTCCGCAGTATGTGTATAGAATCGGAAAAAAATGGTGCACAGCTTGCGAAAAAGCATGACGACAGGATCACACCGGTCGGCAGACTGATCCGTAAGATCCATTTTGACGAGATACCACAGTTATTTAATATTTTAAAAGGCGATATGTCGATCGTCGGTCCAAGACCGGAGCGGCAGGAGATCGCAAGCCAGTACGAAGAGATCATACCGGAATTCCGCTATCGTTTGAAAGTAAAAGCGGGACTGACCGGATATGCACAGGTGTATGGAAAATACAATACGACACCATATGATAAATTAAAGTTAGACATGCTGTATATTGAAAATTACAGCTTCTGGCTGGACATCAAGATACTGTTGATGACATTTAAGGTTATCCTGCAAAAAGAAAATTCCGAGGGAATCGATGAAAATCAGATTACAGCCTTAAAGCGGGAGATTGAAAGCAAGACCACAACAAAGTATTAAGAAGGTGTAATATGGGAATATCTGTATTGATGTCTATTTATAAAAAAGAAAAACCGGAATATTTTCGTGAGACGATGGAAAGCATTTTGGCACAGACCAGACAGCCGGAAGAGATCGTGCTGATCGAGGATGGGACACTGACACCGGAATTGGATGCGGTGATCGAAGAATATCAGAAGAGATGTTCGAATCTGAAGGTCTATCCACACAAAGAAAATCAGATGTTAGGCAGGGCACTCGCAGAAGGAGTGACACTCTGCTCCTATGAACTGATCGCAAGAATGGATACCGACGATGTGATGATGCCAAAACGTTTAGAGCAGCAGTATGCGTATATGCAGCAGCATCCTGAAATTTCCGTCTGTGGTGGCTTCATCAGAGAATTTAACGATGAGGGTACCTATGAGAGGATTAAAAGGATGCCGCGTCTGATGGAGGATATCCTTCCTTATGCGAGATACCGCAATCCGTTAAACCACATGACGGTCATGTTCCGGAAACAGGATGTGTTAAATGCCGGTAATTATCGGCATTTTCCTTATTTAGAGGATTATGATCTGTGGAGCAGGATGTTAGCAAAGGGATGTGCTTTTTATAATCTGCCGGAAATCTTAGTCAAAGCGCGTACCAGTGAAGCACTTTACGAAAGAAGAGGCGGTGCGGCTTATTTTCGTCAGTACAGACAACTTCGAAAAGAGCAGCATACACTTGGCCTGACTTCGGGCAAAGAATATGCGACAGGCTGTATTCTTAGCTTTGGAATGACAATGCAGCCGTCCTTTTTAAGAAAACTCACATATCAGAAGGTACTTAGAAAATGAAAATATTGATTGATGCGAGAAGCATGGGAACAAAACCAAGCGGAATCGGAATGTATATCTACAATTTTGCAAAAGAGCTGGTCAAAGAGCCGGATATGGAGATTCATCTGTTATCTGATGTTGCAACGAGCAATGAGATGCAGGCGATGGAGCAGGCGGGAGCCATACTTCACTGTTACGGTACACCGGTCGGAAAAAATTTTGGGCTGGTTAAATATTATCGCTATCTGCAAAAAGTGATCCATGAGATCCGGCCGGAGATCTTCTGGGAGGGTAACAGTTTAGTACCGATCAAAGTGACAAATCCTTATGGAAAATTTATGGTCACCGTACATGATCTGTTCCCGCTGACGATGCCGGAGTGTTTTGGAAAAAAATATGAGTATTATTTTCGTTATGGGCTGAAAAACACCCTCAAATATGCCGATACGTTTATCTATAATTCCATGGAAACAAAACGGGATATGGAGCGTATTTTTCCACAGGCAGCAAAAAAAGAGAGCTTTTTATCCTATATCATTATAGACAGGATCGTGCATGGCGAAATTGAGGACAACAATGCATTTCTCTATGTCGGAAATTTAGAAAAACGAAAAGGGACGGATCTCTTATTAGACGGCTATCTGGAATATCTGAAAGCAGGCGGAACCAAGGATTTACGCTTTGCGGGAAAGATCCGTGAGGCGGATATCGAAGAGAAGATCAGACAGGTACAGGAGCAGACTAAAAAAGCAACCTATTTAGGATATCTGACTAAGGAAGACAAAGAGAGAGAATACCGTCAGTGCAGTGCTTTTTTATTTCCGTCAAGGGCAGAGGGATTTGGAATGCCGGTAGTAGAAGTTATGAATTATGACAAACCGGTCATTGCCAGCAATCTGAGTATTTTTCAGGAGCTGATCGGAGATGAGATCAATTATTTTACCATTTCAGATGATAACAAGGAGTCCGCAAAACGGCTTGCAAAGCGGATGTCAGACTACGAACAGCCGACAGAGGGCAGCTATGAGAAGATCATAGAGCGGTATGTGCCGCAGAATTTAGCAAAGAACCTGAGTGCATATTTCAGGCAGCAGGTTACAGAGTAAGAAAAAGAACAGGAAAAAATGAAATGAGTGTATCAAATTTAGTAATTAAAATCACGGATGCTTTAAAACCGGTACTGGTAAAGATCATCCCACAGGAGTATTTAAGCCGGGCAAAGAAAGCATATATGAATCGCAATACAACGAAGTTAAAAGATGCAAAGATCGCACCTTATAAGCCGGGCAGATATGCCGAGGGAATCAACCTGATCGGAAGTATCCAGGCAGCTTCGGGTTTAGGACAGAGCAGCCGTCTTGTGGCAGCGGAGTTAGAAGCCTCCGGGATGCCGTACAGCATCAAAGAACATCATATTTCCGAACAGTTAAGCATGACAGAGCATGAGTTTGATGCAAAATTTTCGGACGAGCTTCCATACGATATCAATCTTTTGCATATCAATGCACATGAATTTACGGTATCCTATATGCAGCTTGGAAAGCAGGTGTGGGACTATCGGTATAATATCGCATTCTGGCTTTGGGAATTAGAGGAGTTCCCGGCGGAGTGGATAGACTGCATTTCAATCGTAGATGAGATCTGGACACCGGCAGAGTTTGTAAGTAACAGCATTCGCAAGGTGACGGATAAGCCGGTGCATACGATCCCGTATCATGTAACGGCACCGACAGATGACAAATACGACCGTGCATATTTTGGACTGCCGGAAGACAAATTCCTGTTTCTGATGATGTATGACAACGGAAGCATGATGGAAAGAAAGAATCCGTTAGGTACTTTAGAGGCATTTAAACGTGCATTTGGCAAGGAAAATGACGAGGTCGGTCTGGTTATCAAGATTTCAGGAAATGCCAAAGAAGATATGGAAAAGATCTGTGAATTTTTTGACGGATATACCAATATCTATTTTATGACAGAGATGTTGACGAAGATAGAAGTCAACAGCCTGCTTCGGGATGTGGATGTGTTTGTATCCCTTCATCGTGCCGAAGGATTTGGGCTTGGTATGGCAGAGGCAATGTTGAACGGCACTCCTTGTATCGCGACAAACTGGTCTGCGAATACAGAGTTTATGGATGAAAAATCTGCCTGCATGGTAGATTATCAGTTGATAGAGCTGACGGAGGACATCGGGCCGTTTAAGGCAGGAAACCGCTGGGCAGATGCGGATGTTGCGCAGGCAGCAGAGTACATGAAACGCTTATATGCAGATAAGGCTTTTTATGATATAATAAAGAATAATGCTCTTTCACATATCAACGAGGTGCTGAGTGAGGAACGCATTACAGTTATGATGAGAGAACGCGTGGAGGCGATCCGAAAGGAAGCCAAAGAGGCGTTAAAAAAGAACGAAGAAAAATAACCAGAGGAAGTAAAATGAAAAAAGAGAAACGCAGCAATGCCGTCTTTTACGGTCTGATGGGAATCATGTTGGGATTATTTGTGATTTCCTTAATAGCAACAGGTGGAAAAAGTATTTATCAATTTCTGTTTTATGACAGAAAAGATATCTTTATGGATTTTTTCAACAGTATCAATGATTGTTTCAGTGGGGATCCTTATGGAAAGAAATGTATCTATCCGCCGCTGACCTATGTCATTTATACGATCTTCAGCAAATTTCTGCCAATGGATATGGCAAAAAAACACGGAATGTTTGCCGTGCGTGACAGCGCACAGGGCTTAACGGTCTACATGATCTATACACTGATCATTGTAGTGATCATGCTGGCATTGATCTGGAAATTCTTAAAGGGAGACAGGAAAAAGAAATTACAGTTTTCGGTCGTGACTTTAATGAGTATGCCGGTGCTTTATTCGTTTGACAGAGGAAATATCGTATGGTTTTGCATGGCATTTCTGATGGTCTACATTTTTACTTATGACAACAAAAATAAGATCTTGAGGGAAATCGGTCTGATCTCTTTAGCAATCGCAACCTCGATCAAGATCTATCCGGTGGTATTCGGACTGATGTTACTGTTTGATAAGAGATGGGCAGAGGCAAAGAGATGTATTATCTATGGAGTATTGATCTTCTTTGTTCCGTTTTTGTGTTTTGGCGGATTTTCAGAGTTTACAGTATTGTTATCCAACCTGACCAATGCATCGAACTTCCTTGGAAGCATCGGACACGGATACCGTCTGAACTTCTCGAATACGGTATATGGAGTATTTGATGTGTTACAGCGCCGCGGACCGCGGATCGACAAACTGTTACAGTATGCACTCTATGCATTCTATGTGTTCTATCTGCCTTGTATCTTTTTAGCAAGAGAACGCTGGAAAAAAATATTTTTACTGACAGCGGTACTGGTAGGAATGCCGCCGTTCAGTTATGCATATTCCATGGTCTTTGTGATCATTCCGTTGATGTTGTTCTTAAACGAGAATAAAGGAAAACCAAGAGATGTTTTCTATGCAGTCTGCTTTGTGTTCTGTATCGCACCGATCGGATACAGCCCGGTTTCTATTTTAGGAGATGCAACCGTGCCGTATGCCTATTCACTGAATGTATTGGTGATGTCACTGGCACTCATGGCATTGACCGGATTTCTTGCATTAGAGACATGGATTACGAGAATTACAGAGGTATTGCTGCCTCGAAGGAGTAAGTAAGCATGATAAAGGATTTAAAGGAATTATATGCATACCGCCAGATGATATTCAGTCTGGTAAAAAAAGATCTGCGTGGCAGATATAAGGGTTCCGTATTGGGATTTATGTGGACATTTATCAATCCGCTGTTACAGATGGGAGTCTATACGCTGGTATTTTCCATTATCTTAAGAAATGATATTGATAAATACTATCTGTTCTTATTCGTGGCATTGGTACCGTGGATTTTCTTCTCGGCATCTTTGACGGGAGGTGCAGACAGTGTCTTAGCCTCTAAGGATATGTTAAAAAAGATATATTTTCCAAGAGAGGTTTTACCGATCTCCTATGTCACGGGAGCTTTTGTCAATATGCTTTTGAGCTTTGTGGTTATTTTCGGAGTGATCATTTTTACCGGACACGGACTGAACCCATTAGCGCTTTTGACGCTTCCGATCATTATGTTAGTGGAATATGTCATGGCACTGGGGATTGCCCTGCTCAGTTCGGCGTTGACCGTATACTTTAGAGACTTGTCCTATATTTTAGGAATCATTGCAATGATATGGCAGTATCTGACTCCAATCATGTACTCCTCAGATTTAGTACCGGACAAGCTGCGTCCGCTGTGGAATCTCAATCCGATGACACCGGTCATTGAGGCATACCGTTCCGTGCTTTATGCAAAGCAGGTGCCGCAGCTGTCAACTTTGATCCAGGCAGCAGTGCTGGGTGTGATCGTCTGTGTGATCGGTTATATCAGTTTTAGAAAATTGCAGAAAGGTTTTGCGGAGGAATTGTAGGATGCGCGAAGAAAATGCAATCGAAGTAAAAGATTTAAAAAAACAGTTTAAGGTCTATTATGATAAAGGCAGCCAGTTAAAGGAAAAGATGCTGTTCTGGAAGAGAAACCGCTATGAGAACCGTCAGGTATTAAACGGAATCAGCTTTGAAGTCAAAAAAGGAGAAGCGGTCGGACTGATCGGACACAATGGCTGTGGAAAGAGTACCACCTTAAAGCTGCTGACGAAGATTATCTATCCGACCTCCGGTACTGTGGAGATGCGGGGAAGGGTTTCCAGTCTGATCGAGCTTGGAGCCGGATTCCACCCGGATATGAGCGGAAGAGAGAATATTTATACGAATGCGGCAATCTTTGGCCTTTCCAAACGGGAGATCGAAGAGAGACTGGATACGATCATTGAGTTTTCAGAGTTACAGGCATTTATCGACAATCCGGTGCGTACCTATTCTTCGGGAATGTATATGCGGCTGGCGTTCGCAGTTGCAATCAATGTCAATGCAGATATCCTTCTGATCGATGAGATCTTAGCCGTAGGAGATGCGAATTTTCAGGCGAAATGTTTTGATAAATTAAAAGAGATTAAAGAGCGGGGAACGACAATTATCATCGTATCCCATGCGTTAGGACAGATCGAGCAGATCTGTGACCGGACGATCTGGCTGCAGGACGGACAGATCAAGTTGAGCGGTACACCGCGTGACGTACATCCGAAATACCAAAACTACATGAATGAAATGCGTAAAAAGATGGCAAATGAGAACATGGATAAATTTGTTCCGCCGGAGCCGGAAGAAACAGAGGATGAAAAGCGTTATGGTGATAAACGGGTGGTCATTACCGAGGTGGAGATGCAGAATGCTGAAGGAAAGAAGCAGAGAGCCTTTACCTGCGGTGAACCGATCACGATCCAGGTTCAGTTCCATGTCAATGAGCCGGTAGAAAAAGCCATGATGGGATTTGGGATTTTCCGTCGGGATGGCATGCACTGTTACGGATGCAATACGCATATCGACAACATTGGTGATCTGAGTTTTAAGGAAGATGGAACAGTGCGTATCCGGTTAGAAGAGATGGATTTATTAGAGGGTTCTTATTCGCTGGATTTAGCGATCCAGACCGATTTAGAAGAACCGATTGATTTTTACAGAGAAGTCATGCCGTTTGAATTATACAATTCTAAGAGTGATATCGGAGTTGTGCGGATTCCGCACAGTTGGGAACTAGAAGAAGTGCAGAAGGAGTAGCGGATATGGAAAAACTGGAATTTCGTTCAGAGGCAGAAAAAGAAATCTTTATGCAGCTGATCAGTAAAAAAGAAGCGATTCGTCTTTGTTTTGAACAAAAAGACAGTTCCTATATGGAAAGCGAAGTGCAGAAATTAGATGATATGTTAGATGAATTAGAGCAGCACTATTCACTTGCAATCTATGATCTGCAGGATCCTTCGAGGATGAAACGTCTGTTTGGACGGATGTTTGGAAAAATCTTTAAAGTGTTTTTCATGGGACCGTTTGCAAAAAAACAGATTGCCTATAACAGACAGGTATTGAACACGCTTCACAACCTTCAGGAGACACAGGAGGGAATCTTAGAAGCTATGGCAAAGATGAAAGAACAACAGGAGGTAAGCGAATGAATATAGGATTTGATTCTGTTGGGATTTTAGGACCTGCAAGCAAGAATCGTGGAATTGGAAATTACACGAAGAGCCAGTTTTTAAAAATGGCAGAGATAGATAAAGAAAACCGGTATTTCTTTTTAAATACCTATGAGGCAGATTTTTCCCTGAGTGAGTTTATGGAGGATGCGTCAAATCTGCATGAAGAGTTTTATTTTTTCGGAAAAGGCAATTTTTTACTGCATGACCGTATCAACTATGAATTAGTCGGAAAAGTCGTAAAGCGTTTTTTAAAGGATAATCAGATCGATGTGTTCTATATGACCTCTCCGTTTGATGAGAATATGACGCTCTACCGTAAGGAATGGTTTGAGGGTGTGACGGTTGTCGCAACGGTATATGATATTATCCCATACATGAGAAAGGATCAGTACTTTCCACGTTTCAGCCGTGCAAAGCAGTACTATGAGATGAGGATCGATATGCTCAAATGGGTGGATCAGATACTGGTCATTTCTGAGAGTGTAAAGCAGGATATGATCAAATACATGAATTTTGCGCCGGAGAAGATCGATGTCATCTGGGGTGCGGTAGATGAAAGATTCAAAGAGATTCCGGTTGCCGATGAAACAGAAAAAGAGATCCGTGAAAAATTCGGTATTACGGATTCTTTTATTATCTGTACGGGGGGTGCAGACGGCAGAAAGAATTTGGATGGACTGATCCGTGCCTTTGGAGCAATGCCAAAAGAGTTAAAGGAACAGTATCAGTTAGTCATTGTCTGTAAGCTGTCACAGGAAGCTGTGGATGGCTTTATGAAACTCGCAAAAGAGTCTGATGCAGACGGAAGAGTCATCTGTACGAATTTTGTTACGGATGAAGAGCTTCTGATCTTATATAATTTAGCACACCTGACTGCATTTCCATCGAAGTATGAAGGCTTCGGACTTCCGGTCGTGGAATCCTGGGCATGTGGAACTCCGGTTTTAACATCGAATAATTCCAGCCTTGTGGAAGTCGGAGGAGACGGAGCCGTTTTAGTCAATCCGAATGATGTATCGGATATCACCAGAGGACTGGTACAGGCATTGTCAGAAACCGATTTAGAGGAACTTTTACAAAAGGGAAAGAAGCGTTTAGAACGTTTCCGGTGGAAAGTTGTAGCAGAAGACACCCTGAAATTCATCCGGGCTGCTTATGATAAACACGAAAAAACAAATCAGGATTTAACAAAAGAAGAAAAGCCGGAAAAAATCTACGCAGATAAAAAGTGGCTGGCAAGACTCTATGCAGAGCGGATCATCGGACAGAAATATACAAGTCTGGAGATATGGCATCTGGCAAGGATGATCGCCTATGCAGACGGTGTAGATCAGGATTAGGAGAAAGTGGGCATGGCAGAAGGTTTCATATTTTTTGCTGCGGTATTGGCACAGGGATTCCTGTGTGCAAAGCTGTTGCCGCGTAAATACAATTATATGGAAAAAGGGATCTTAGTGGGAGCGGCAGAGATCGCAGAGATCGCAGTTGCTGCGAATCTGCTTGCTGTTTTCGGGATTTTTTCCTTATATGCGCTGAGTGCGATCCTGTTTGTGTCGGCGGGTATCTGCCTTTGGATATTTTGCAAGCGGGAAAAAGTACAGGAAGCGTCAGGAAAAATGAGCCGGTGGGATGTAGCCGCCGTTGCTCTTTTACTGATTTCATTTTGCCTGTGTTTTTTCTTTCCGACAAAATATATGCCGGCAGGCAGGGACCCGGGAGTCTATCTCATCAACGGTGTGCATATTGCAAAAACCGGTGGGATCACTTATGAGAGCAATGTTTATCTGAATGAGCATTATGAAGAAGTAAAAGACTTATTAAAATTAGACGCACCGGGCTTTTACTCGGAATATGAATATGGAATTTCCAAAGAGCCGGGAAGTGTGGTAACACAGTTCTTACACATGTTTCCAAGTATGTTAGCCGTAGGTTACCGGGTGGGAGGTTTAGAAGGTCTGGTACGCGTCAATGCTTTTATCAATTTCTTTGCACTGGGTATCATGTATCTTTTGACAAAGCGGATGTTCGGTGAAAAGGCGGCAGGGCTGGCATTGCTTTTTCTGACTGTCAATCCGGCACAGCTTTGGGCTGGAAGGATCACGCAGACTGAGCTGTTAAGCCAGATGCTTCTGTTTCTTGGAATTTACTGGTTTTACGAGGGCTGGGAAACCGAAAAACTGCGATATGCGGGATATGCGGGACTGTTGTTTGGAATCTCCACCTTTAATCGTATCGATGCCTATATCATTGGTGTCGGCATCCTTGTGATGTGGGGCTACTGTGAATGGTTTGAGGTGAAGAAAAAATACGCGAGAGTGGCAGCAGGACTTTATCTGATACTTGGCGCCGCGGCGTTGGGATATGGTTTTATTTTTTCCTATCCATATTATAAGGTGCATCTGCACAAAGGACTTGCGATGATCGTCGGGATCAATGTGGTGTTAGCGGTATTGGTGATCCTCGTCGGAGGAATCCTCAGCATGAAAAGGAAAAGCATGCAGAGAAACGCTGTACAGACAGGACAGGAAAGCGACAGCCCTGAAAAGATTCGGGAGTTCGTACAGGGCAGGGGCAGTGTACTGTTATCCGTATTGCTTGGAGTATTGGCATTATTTGCCTATCTCCTGCGTCCGGTATTGTTAAAAAATTACGAAGAGCCAGTCAACCTCTATGCCATGCAGCAGTTCTGCTGGTATGTGACGATCCCGGCAATGATATTACTGTTTTACGGTTTTTACCGGATATTACACAGAAATCAGGAGTGGGAAAGATATCTGCTCTTTTTAGCGATCGGATTCAGCAATCTGATCGCCTATATCGTCAGACCATCCATCAGTCCGGACCATATCTGGATGTCAAGAAGATGGATCTTTGTCTGTATCCCGTTTGTACTGATGATGGCAGCCTATGGGATCAGCCGGTTACCGTGGAGTGGGAAGAACCGCAGGGGGAAATCTGTGGTACAGGGTGGACTGGCCATTCTTATCACAGGAATGCTTCTGATCCGGAGTACAGCATTTTTAACGGAAAAAATGTATGACGGCATGGATAAACAGTATGAGAAGGCGGCAGAGCAGTTAGAGGATGATAAGATATATCTGACCACGAATACTTCGTTAGCGGGCAGTTATCGTTTTCTATATGGAAAAAATGTTTTTCTGTTAAAGGATATGCGAGGGGAATTGCAGAAGTATCTGCAGGATCACGAAGTCTATTATATCGGAAATGTCGGAGAACTGGATCTGTTCCATGTACAGGCAGAGGAGTTGTCAGAGCAGATCATTCAGGGAACATTTTTAGAAAAAACAACAGAGCATTTTCCAAGAGCCTTAGATACGGAAGAGATGAACACTTCGGTTTACCGTTTAAGAGCAGCCGATCAGACAGAGATTGAGATCCCGATGTCCCTGTTTACGATCGCAGCGGGAAGTACACGGACCGGGAATGTCATCGAAACAGAAGAAGCCGGTTATGCCTTCTGGGGTCCGTATATGAAGTTAGAAAAGGGCCATTATCGTGTGGTATTTTCTATTGATACGGCAGAAGAGACCAATGGAAAATGTGAGATCGCAATGGGTGGAAACCTGTTAGCAGAAAAAGAAATAGCAGGAAACAAAGAAGTAGAGTTGGAATTTGACGTTGAGGGAGCAGAGGAAGGAATTGAGTTTCGTGTACAGACAGAGGGTGGCAGCCTTCGCTGTGATTCCGTTCATCTCTGGAAACAGGAATAAAGGAGAAGATGATGAATAAGACCTGGATAAAAGAGCATTGGTTAGAAATCCTGCTCTGTGTGGGAATAGTGATACAGATTGGAGCGCTGGCAGTATTTAATCTGACCAGACTGCCGTATGAATCAAATTATGATTCCTCCTGTGCTTATGCACAGATCGTAGAAATGTGGAGACAGAAGCGTATCCTTTTAAAAGACTGGGCATATCAGACCACTTTGGGTATTGATTCGCCGGTTCTTTTAGGAGTATTGTTCTATGGTATTACGAAGAATGCATTTACGGCATTTGGACTTGCAAATATTGTGACCGTGATCGTCTATGCATTCCTGTTCTATGATATTTTAAAACAGGCAGATGTTAAAAAAAATATGCGTCTGCTTGCCGTACTGTTTCTTCTGACACCATACAGCACAGGACAGTTAGGCTATATGCCGATGCTTTTTACCAGTGCAGGTTCTTATGCGTATAAGCTGTTAGTGCCGTTGTTACTGATCGATATCTTAGTACGGATGCACAAAGGACAGGAAATTAAAAAATACTGGTATCTGATCCTGTTTGCAACCTTTTTCGTATTTGATACCGCAGTTTCAAGTGGAGAATATATCCTGCTTTGTGCCGTATTACCGTTGATCGGATATGAAATCCTTCATGTACTGATCGGAAACGATATCAAACAGATTTTTAACAAAAGGCTTGGATTTCTGATCTTAGAATCCGCCATCTATGTGGTAGGCATTAAAGTGGGCAGACGTACCGGAATCATTGAGTCGGTCGGAAGCCAGATGATGCTCACAAAGGCAAAGCATTTCCCGTCGGTGATCGCAAAATGCCTGACCGGAATCTTCCAGTTGTTTGGCGGAATCCCGGACTATGAGGATATTCCGGTAACACAGACCTATGGAATGATGTATCTGTTCCGTTTCTTTTTAGCGGCAGTGATCTTAGCATCATGGATTTATTTGTTAAAACATTTAAAAGAAAATGAAAAATATAAAGAACTCGTTGGGATGATCACCTGCATTTTTGCAGTGAACCTGATCGTATTGATCTTTGCCAATGTCAACTATGCGACAAAGACGTTTGAATACCGTTATCATCTGATCAGCATGATACCGATGATCCTGCTGACCTCCATTGCAGCATCGGACTTATGGGAAAAGAGAAAACTCTTAGAGCAGACCATTGTTCTGGTTACGATCGTTCTTTTATTGTTTGTCAACGTCTATGACTATAAGAACTATATGAGAGACTGCTATAACTATCAGGGCGATATGCAGGGAATCACACTCACGGCAGAGCAGGAGGGAGTTCATCTGATCATTACGATCGGCTCGGAATCCATTTCAATGGGAAGATGTATGCGGAATGTCAACCCAAATGTGGAGATCAGTACCTGGGGCGGCTACAACCATGGAGTCGGCTGGGGAGCAAGTACTTATTATTTTGATAATGCACATTTAAAGACCCCGTATATGGTTCTGATGACCCAAAAGGAATATGAATTGATGCCGAAGCAGATCGCAAAGCAGTTAGAAGAAGTACAGGTATTTGGAATTTTCCGGCTTTACCGGGTCAAAGAAAATGTCTTAGATGGAGATAACACACTCCCACAATCCGGAACCAACAGGGATTTTTGCTATAGTTCGGGATATGAATACTGGGGAAAAATGGAGAGTGACGGAAATGTGCTCTCTTCCGGAAAGAAAGAAACGGTACTGCGCAGTAATAAGAAAAAAATCGAAAAAGATGCAGCTTATGATATCGTAGTACATTATGAAGTATTAAAGTCCAAAGAGGACAGTGCAGCAACCTTCCGTGTGAGAAATGCACAGGATGAGATCATTGCAGAGCAGGAGATGCCAAGCGATGCAACAAAGATCACGATCAAGGATGTGTCCGTAATAACCGGCATGGAATGGGTCCGATACCGGATAAATGCAGAAAAAGGAAGCAAGATCCGTATCAGGAGCATTGAGACAATCGCACAGTAGATCAGAAAAAGCAGTGAGGTAAGAACATGGTGATAAAGGCAATACTATTGGTGGCATTTCCGCTGGTACTTATATTTGGAATAGATTGGAAAACAGTGAGAACCGGAATATTCAGAACAGATGTCATGCGCTATGAGGATACGGAAAATTTAAGGGGAATTGCAGCACTTTTTGTTATTTTCGCCCACTATACACTGAAGATGAAGCATATGGGGTATAGCCTGGGTATTTGTAAGCCTTTTACCTGGCTTGGGGGTATGGGTGTTTGTATCTTTTTTTTCCTGTCCGGCTATGGGATGAGTTGTTCGGCAAAGAAAAACGGTATGACATTAAAAAAGCTGATCCGCAGGATTCTGACGATCTACCTTCCGATCTTAGCAGTCCGTGCAGTATTTATGCTGATAGAACAGGCGGCTTTGGAAAAGCCGGAAGGAAGCGGGATCTTATACTTTTTAGGGTTAAAAAATGGTCCATGGTATTTGAATGAACTGATCATCATGTGTGTTCTCTTTTTTATAGCATACAGAGTCGGAAAAGAGAACAGAGGTATCTGGCTGGGTGCTTTGACAGGTGGTCTGATCATCATGAGTATCTGTTTTGAGGTGTTGGGATTTCCGGCAAGATGGTATGATTCTAATATCATGTTTGCGTTAGGAACGGCAGTGGCATTGTACAAAAAAGAGATTCTCGAATTTTTAGAAAAACACTACTATGGAAAAATGATATTCGTTGCAGTCTGCTTCCTGTTATCTACGGTAGTATATACTACGGTAAAGGGAGAATGGATTGCTGTTGTATTAAAGATCATATCGGGAACAGCCCTGAACATGCTTGCATTAATGGTGATCATGAGAGTTCCATTACGGTCGAAGATACTGCAATACTGTGGAAAGCGTTCGCTGTATCTGTATTTAACACATATTTCCTTATGGGTGATCTGTGTAGAGCATATGAAGAACATTCAGGCAGTGTTCGCGGTTTCCCTAGTACTGACGTTTATATTGTCCGAACTGTTTTATATAGCAGACAGAGCAATTACAAAGAAATAAGAAGGTGGTAGACGACATGAAGAAAGACTTAAAGAAGATAGTGATGATAGGACCGGTTTATCCGTATAAAGGCGGAATTGCCCACTATACGGGACTGATGTGTAAGGCATTGCGTAAGAAATACGATGTGACCATGGTATCCTTCCAGATGCAGTATCCGAAGTTTTTATACAAAAAAGAACAGAAGGACTACGACAACCCACAGTTTGAGGTGCCGGAGACAAAATACTGGATACACACTGCAAATCCGTTTAATATCGTGAAGGCATCCAAATGGATCTTAAAGGAAAAACCGGATCTAGTGATCTTCCCATGGTGGCATCCGTACTTTGCACCGTGTTTCTGGATCATGGAAAAAATGTTGAAAAAGCATACGAAGATCATGTTTTTATGTCATAACGTATTCCCGCATGAGCGTTTCCCAATGGACCGTTTCTTAACGAAAAGGGTATTAGAAAAGGGAGATTACTTTATTGTACAGTCTAAGATGGATGAGTCCGATCTTTATCAGATCAAGAGTGATCCGGTCGTCAAACTGACACCGCACCCAACCTATAATGCGTTCCGTTTGCAGAATTTAAGCCGCAGTGAATCCAGAGAACTGATCCGGGCATCCGAGGACGAAAAGATATTGTTGTTCTTTGGATTTGTAAGAGAATACAAGGGTTTAAAACATCTGCTCCGCGCCATGCCAAAGATTACAGAGCAGGTGGAAAATCTCCGTTTATTCGTAGTCGGAGACTTCGGAGAGGACAGAGATCAGTATATGGAACTGATCCGTGAGAAGAAGATTGAAGATGCCGTGGAAGTGGTAGAGGGTTATATCCCGGATAAAGAGGTAGAAAAATACTTTGCTGCCTGTGATCTGGTAGTGCTTCCATATGAGTCAGCGACACAGAGTGGGATCGTACAGATTGCTTACGGATTCCGGAAACCGGTATTAGTAACCAATGTCGGAGGACTGCCGGACGTTGTAACCGACGGTAAGACCGGATATGTGGTAGAGAGCAAGAATCCGGAACAGATCGCAGACGCAGTCATCCGCTATTTTAAAGAAGAAAAAGAAGAAGAATTTGCACAGAACGTAAAAGCGGAAGAATACAAGTATTCCTGGGACAGAATGACGGAGGTCGTAGAAGAATTATGGGCAAGATAGCAGAAGATGAAAAAGTAGACTTTGTCATTCTCTGGGTAGACGGAAATGACCCTGAGTGGCAGGCAAGTAAAGCAAAATATACTGCCGATAAAGGACAGGATGCTTCCGCAAACCGTTATCGGGAATGGGAGAACTTAAAGTACTGGTTTCGCGGAGTGGAAAAATTCGCACCGTGGGTCAACAACGTCTATTTTGTAACCTGTGGTCATTATCCGGAGTGGCTGAACTTAGAGCATCCGAAGCTGCGTTTTGTCAGGCATGAGGATTTTATCCCAAAGGAATGTCTGCCGACGTTCAGTTCCCGTCCGATCGACATGAACCTGCACCGGATCGAGGAGTTAAGTGAACATTTCGTCTATTTTAATGACGATATGTTTCTGATCGACAAGGTGGAAAAGACGGACTTTTTCAGAAATGGAAAGCCGTGTGACATGTTATGCGAATATCCGCTGGGATTTTCCGGAAAAACCTATGTATTTTCGCATACGATGGTCAACAACATGAACCTGATGGGTAAATACTTTAAACGGAAACAGATCAAAAAGGATTTAAAGAAGAAAATGTTAAGTCCCAAATACGGAAAATATGCAATATACAACTGGATCATGTATATGCTGCCGTTCCCAAACCTGATCGGAGTCTTAAGCCATCATCTTCCGATGGCAAACTTAAAGTCCACCTATCAGGAGTTCTGGGAAAAAGAGCCGGAAATCTTAAATGAGACGATTTCCCACAGATTCCGTTCCATTTCGGATGTCAATCAGTTTGTATTCCGCTACTGGAACCTGTTCCGCGGTAATTTTGAACCGTTTAATGTGTTAAAGTTAGGAAAGATGTATGCCGTCGGTGCAGACAATCGGGAATTGTATGATACGATCCGCAACCAGAAAAAACGGATGATCTGCATTAACGATACCTGTACTCAGGAAGAATTTGAAGAGGCAAAACCAAAGGTGATCGAATGCTTTGAGCATATCCTTCCGGAAAAATCATCCTTTGAATTATAAAAAGAGCATTGAGGCGAAAGCATGAGCAGTATTAAGAAAAATTTTTCATATAATCTGGTATATCAGATATTAAATCTTGTTATTTTGCTGGTAACATCCCCCTATATCGCAAGGGTACTCGGACCGGATAAGAGCGGAATTTATTCTTACACCTATTCAGTAGCGAATTTTTTCCTGTTAGCGGCAATGCTGGGAGTGAACAATTACGGAAACCGGAGTATTGCACTGATCCGTGATGACAAAGAGAAGCTGTCTAAGACCTTTTCAAGTATCTATGTACTCCAGCTTCTGACCTCGGCAATTTCCGTAACTGCCTATGTCATCTATTTAGTATGGATCATTGATGCGAACCGTACCGTGGCATTAGTACAGGGAGTGTACCTGATGTCCGCAGCCTTTGATATTAACTGGTTCTTTTTCGGATTAGAAAAATTCAAGCTGACCGTTACCAGAAATATGGTCATCCGTATTTTGTCCTTAGTTGGTATCTTCGTATTTGTAAAAGACCAGAGTGATTTAATCTTATATACATTTGTTATGGCGGGCAGCCAGTTGTTAAGTACATTGGCACTCTGGCCATATGTCAGAAAATTAACAAAGTTCCGGAGACCGACCTGGGCAGAGGTGGCACACCACATCAAGCCGAATCTGGTATTGTTCATTCCGGTACTGGCGATCAGTATCTACAATGTCATGGACAAGATCATGTTAGGAATTATGAGTACGGATGCACAGGTAGGTTACTATGAATATTCCGAGAGAATTTTGCAGATCCCTATGGCGATCATCAATGCGCTTGGAATGGTTATGCTGCCAAGAATGTCCAATCTCGTACAAAAGGGAGAAAAGGAACTCAGCAGAAAATATATTGCAAATTCCATGTATTTTACGATCTGGATCTCCATGGCAACGACGTTTGGATTAGCAGCCATTGCACCGGTATTTACCGTGGTATTTTACGGAAAACAATATACAGCATGTATTGCCCTGATCACGGCGTTAACCGTCATGATCCCTTGTAAGGCATGGGCAAATGTCGTGCGTACCCAGTATCTGCTTCCAAACAGCCAGGATATGATCTATGTCGTATCGGTGATCGCGGGAGCAGTGGTCAATGTCATCTTAAATGCGATACTGATCACACGTTATGATGCAATGGGAGCAGTCATCGCAACAATCTTTGCCGAATATACGGTAATGTTGATTCAGACCTTTAAGACCAGAAAAGAGTTAGAATTTGGAAATTATCTGAAAAAAGGTTGGATATATGTTGTATTTGGAATTATAATGTATATAGCAGTATCTTTTATAGGAAATGGAAGAAAAGCATCTGTGCTTCTGCTTTTGATCGAACTGGCAGCAGGCGGTGTCGTTTATTGTGGACTGAGCATCGGATACCTGTTACTGACCGGAAAAGCAGATATGTTGACAAAGAGAAAAAGCAAACAGTAAAAGCAAGCATGAAAAAGGAGAGTACTATGAAAAGCAGAATGAACCGATTAAAGGGAGCGGGTATCCTTATGGCAGCCGTTGTTGCAGCAGGAAGTTTACAGATTCCGGCAATGGCACAGGTAGAGGCAGCAGAGAATAATCCCGTTGTAGAGACAACGATCACAGAAGCAGACAGTTTTGGAGCCTCCTCATCTCGGGGAGCACAGTTGAACTTCAGTAACATCGGTGCAACCTACAACGTAAAAGACTATGGTGCAAGTACTTCTTTGGATGATAACTATCCTGCATTTCAGGCAGCACTGGATGCGGCAAATAAGTATCAGAAAAAACATCCGGGTTCACAGTGTAAGGTCGTGATACCGAAAGGAACTTACCGCATCAAAGGCGAAAGCGGTCACGGATTGATCGTATACAGTAACACCTGGATTTATGCAGAGGGAGCAACGATCAAAAGAAGGAGTGATTACAACTGGCACCTGATGCAGACTAATATGAGTGGAAAAGGTTATAATGTTACCCGGAACGTCAAGATCGAGGGCGGAACATGGGACGGTCAGGGAAAGGAAACGAAGAACACCAACTCCGTATTCCGTTTTGCACATGCATCCAACATGGCATTTATCAACTGTACCGTACAGAACAGCTTTAATGCACATATCATAGAGCTTGGTGGTGTCAAAGGCTTTACGGCACAGGGATGTACAGTAAAAAAATACAGCCAGAACGATTCAAGTTTAAAGAAAGAAGCGATCCAGTTAGATATCTGTAATAACAAGACGATCATGCCGGGAACAGCAACCGATGATGCACTCTGCAGTGATGTCTTAATTGAAAATAACACATTTACGGATTTGTATCGTGCAGTGGGAAGCCACTCCGCAGTCGTTGGTCTGTACTATGACAATGTGGTAATTAAAAACAATGTATTTTCCAATATCAAAGGAAAAGCAATTAATACATACAATTACACCAATTGCATCATCAGCGGCAACACCTTTACAAACTGCTGTGAAGCGATCGACTTCAGAGCCATGAGCATGAATAAGCAGTATAACGGAAGTTTTTATGCACCGGCAAATGGAAGCACACCAAAGGCAGGCGGTTTAAAAGCAAATCTGTTGATCTCTAAGAATAAGATCACTACGGATACCGCATCAGGTCATGAGGCACCGGACGCAGCCATCCGTGTATTCGGAGCAAAAGTAGACAGTGCATATTATGCAAACGGCAAACTGGCAATTCCGAAGGGTAATTATTATGTAGAAGGTGTCCGCATTGAGAACAACACCATCTCAGGAAAAGCAAACGGTATTTCCTTAGGTGATGTCAGAGGTGCAACTCTCAGCAATAATACGATCACCGGATGTAAGAGAAGCGGTGTCCAGATCGCAGATGGTTCCAAAGTAACGATTTCCGGAGGAAAGATCCAGAAGAATACACGCAACGGTGTATTAGTAGAGAAAAATTCAGAGGCTTATTTCAAAGGCGGAAGAATTGAAAAGAACTCTGTCAACGGTATCAATGTAACCAAGAGTAAGATCAGCGTTTCCAATAAATGTATCATTGCACAGAATAAGAGCCATGGAATCAGCCTGACAGATAAATCCAAGGGATGTAAGATCTCTTCCGCAGAGATCAAAAATAACAGCGGTAACGGAATTGCGATGAATAAAGGCTCCGTACTTACCATGACAGGCGGTACGGTAAGCAGTAATAAGAAAAACGGTATTTCCGTCACAGCAAGTAATTTAACAGCTAAGAAGATTACCGTAAACAACAACAAAGAGAATGGAATCGGATTTTCAAGTTCTTCTAAGGGAACGGTCAACAGCAGTAAGATTACGAAGAATAAAAAATCCGGAATCACTGCAAATAGTGGAAATTTGAATATTTCATCCAATACGATCGAGAATAACAAGAAATATGGAATCTCATTAGCAGGCAGTGCAAAAGCATCTTCTCTGACAAAGAACATATTATCCAATGAAGGAAAGAATGAGATCGTAGTCAGCGGAGGAGCAAAAGCGCCGGTAAAAACAACCGTTTCCACAAAACTGAATGCAGTAACTTCTAACATGAAACAGGTAACCGGATCTGCACATCCAAAGTCAAAGCTGACCGTAAAGGCAGGAAGTAAGAAGATTGGAACCGGAGTGGCACAGAATTCCGGAAGCTATGTCATTAAGATCAAAAAGCAGAAAAAAGGTACAACCATTGGTGTCTACAGCACAGATGCAAAGAAGAATATCTATCAGCGGACGGTGAAAGTAGGCAAATAGATAAAGGAAATACAGGATGCGAAAAAGAGGCTCGAAATGGATTTTGGGAGTCATACTTCTGGCGGGGTGCCTGCTATACGGGCAGATGACAGTGTCTGCAAAAGAGCAGGAACCGATGACCGTTGAGACAACCCGGAGACAGGCGAAAGCCACAGGTGCAAGACTGAACTTTACAAATGTAAAAAAGGAGTTCAACGTATTGGATTACGGTGCATCTGTAACATCTAAAAACAATTATAAGGCATTTCAAAAGACAATTGATGAAGCCCATAAGTATCAACAGAAACACCCGGATGAGCAGTGTAAGATTGTGATTCCGGGTGGAGTCTATGATGTGAAGGATAAGGACGGACATGGTCTGATCATTTACAGCAATCTCTGGATCTATGCACAGGGGGCAACAATCCGCAGAACGACTCCGTATAAGCGGAATCTGATGCAGACCGTTGGAACGGGAGGCGGATATGCCGGTACCAAAAATGTTCTGATCGAAGGTGGGATCTGGGATGGACTTGGAAGTGTGACGAAGAACACCAATCCGATCTTTAGGTTTGTCCATGCTTCGGATATTGAATTTTTGAACTGTACGGTGCAGAACAGTTTTAATGCACATCATCTTGAAATGGGCGGCATTAAAGGGCTGTCCATTTTAGGCTGTACTTTCAGCGACTACAGTCAGGATAAAGCGTCTTTGAAAAAAGAGGCAGTTCAGTTAGATATCTGCAATAACAGTTCTATTATGCCGGGATGTGAGGTGTATGATGATGCACGGTGTCAGAATGTATTGATCAAAAATAATACATTTACGGAGTTATACCGGGCAATCGGAACACATTCGGCAGTCGTAGGAAAGTATATGAGCAATATTACGATCAGCGACAATTTTTTCTCCGATATCAAAGGAAAAGCAATCGGAATGTATAATTACAAAAATTGCAATATTGTACATAATACCTTTGTAGACTGTAGTGAGGCAATCGACTTTCGTAGTGTCAGTATGTCAGATTCTTATGGGAAGAATTTTTATGCACCGGCGGATGGAAGCAAGGTAAAAGCACAGCCTTTAACGGCAAATCTGGTCATTGCGGATAATGTCATCCGAAAGGACCGGATGAGTGGACATGATACCGGAGGTGCCATGATCCGGGTATTTGGAACGCATGTGCGTACATCTTATACATCAAATGGCAAGACCATCGTACCGGCAGGCGACTATTCAATTAAGAATGTCGTGATCGAGCGTAACCGTGTGTCCGGCAAAGCGGCAGGGATCATATTGAATGATGTAAAAAATGCAACGTTGCGAAATAATATCATCTATGAATGTGACAAACACGGATTGCAGATCACGGAAAATTCAACGGTAACTCTCAAAGGGATCAATAAAATATACAGTAATGAAAAGAATGGGATTTCCTGTGGTTCTTCGAAATTAAAGCTACAGGGTTCCACAAAGATATACCGAAATGGTGCTACGGGTCTTTATATCTATAAGTCAAAAAATGCGGATATCCGAAAGCTTATCACATATTCAAATGGCGGGGCGGGTATCACATTGACCGGAACATCCTCGGCAGTCATAAAAAATCCATCGGTCAGAGGAAATAAGCATTACGGTATTATCGCCGAGAAGAAATCAAAACTGAAATTAGAGGGCGGTACAGTTGCAAAAAATGCTGAGAGCGGGGTTTTTGCAGCAGAACAGGCAGATGTTTCCCTACGATCCGGTGTAAAAATTGAACAGAATAAAGGAGCCGGTGTCAGTGTGTCTTCTGGTGCAGTGAAAATATATGATTGTGAAGTGCAAAAAAATAAAAAGTCAGGTGTGGAATTACAATTGTATTCTAAGGCGAATTTAAAGGGAAATACCATCATTGCTAACCGACAGTCGGGAATTTACGCAAGCACAAGCAGACTGACCATCAAAGAAAACGTGATCACCGATAACCGCAGATATGGAGTTGCCATGTATCAGGGTTCTAAGGCAACGAGCCTGAGAGACAATCAGTTCTCAAATGGAGCAAAGGAAGAGATTCTCCTTGTCGGAGGTTCGAGTGCACCGGTCAGAACGACAAAGGCGATCAGGATCAACTGGTTAGCAAGTTATTCGAACCGGATCACAGGCAGGGCACAGCCGGGAGCGAGGGTGACTGCAAAATATGGTAACAAGAATTTAGGTTCCTCAAAAACAACGAAACAGGGAAAATATACCATTAAGATCAACAGGAAGAACCGGAATACCGTGATCACGATAACAGCCAGAGATGGAAAGAACAATCAATTTCAAAGAGAAGCAACTGTAAGATAAAGTGAAAAAGATGATTTTTCAACAATTCTTGCAAAAGCAGGACAGTTGTGATAAAATGCTTTAGATTATGCTGGGAGGAATAAACCAATGAAATTAATTATACAGATACCATGTTACAATGAGGCAGAGACATTAGAGATCGCATTGAACGATCTGCCAAAGCACATCGATGGCATTGATGAGATCGAATATCTGATCATCAATGACGGAAGTAAGGACAATACTGTAGAAGTCGCAAAGAACTGGGGCGTGAACTACGTTGTCAATTTCAAAAAGAACAAAGGTCTTGCAAAAGGATTTATGGCAGGACTGGATGCGTGCCTTAGAAACGGCGCAGACATCATTGTCAATACCGATGCAGATAACCAGTACTGCGGCGAAGATATTGAAAAGATCATACGCCCGATCTTAAACGGAGAAGCAGACATCGTGATCGGCGAACGTCCGATCGATCAGACAGAGCATTTTTCACCACTCAAAAAGAAACTGCAGCATTTTGGAAGCTGGGTAGTCCGTAAGGCATCGAACTCAGACATCCCGGATGCACCGAGTGGATTCCGTGCTTACAGCAGGGATGCGGCAATGCGTCTGAATGTTACCAATGAATATACCTATACTTTAGAAACCATCGTACAGGCAGGACGTACCAAGATGGCAATGACTTCTGTTCCGATCCGTACCAATGCAGAACTGCGTCCATCCAGACTGTTCAGCAGTATGTTTGGTTATGTAAAGAGATCCATGTTAACGATCATCCGTGCATTTTTAATGTACAAGCCACTGTCCTTCTTTATGGGACTTGGAACAATTCCTGTCATTGGCGGAGTTGCGTTGGGAATCCGTTTTATCGTCTATGCAGTTGGAGGAAGCGGTGCCGGCCATATCCAGTCACTGATCCTTGCGTCAATGCTGATCATCATAGGAGTGCTTGTATGGGTACTCGGACTGATGGGCGACATTATCGCATCAAACCGGAAGTTATTAGAGGATATCCAGTACCATGTGCGTAAACTGGATTACGATTCCGAAAAAGAGGAAAACTAAGGACTAAAGGCTCAAGGAGGATACAGATGGATAACAGAATGACCGGGATTCGACAAAAAACAGGCTATATCTGGGCATTTTTGATCGCATTTTTGCCAAGACTCTTCTGGAGTCTGCAGGCAATTCCGCTGCGAACAGTTTCAGATGAGCTGTCTACTATGAATGGTGCGGTATTCTTTTCTTCACAGAACTGGAATGCCGTTGTATCAAAAGCAGGATATTATGGTTTTGGAATGAGTATACTGGCAACACCACTGATGCAGTGGATCAAAGATCCGGTCATACTCTATCGTACCCTGTTAGTCTGTACCGGAGTATTAGAGAGTGTGGCAGCAGTCATCTGTTTCTATCTGATCAAGAGAGTATTTGGAATTACAGATGAAAAAAAAGCACTGTTGATGACGGTAACGATTTCTTATATAACCGTTGTCCGTACAACCGTGTTTTATAATGAACATATGCTGATGCTGATCAGTTGGTGCATATGTCTGGTATTAGCAAAGCTGGTACTCACAGAGGAGCCGAAAAAAAGAGCAATGTGGACCGGCTTTTTTGTCTTGCTCATGTTATATGCGCTGACGGTACATGCAAGAACAACAACCTATATTTTTGCAGCCGTATTAGTGATCGCGTTGTATGGGCTTATGTACCGCAAAAAAATGGTATCCCTGTCTGTCTTTGGAATACTGACGGCAGGCGGATATCTTCTGATAAAAAAAGGAACGAAAATATATCAGTCCGTTGTCTGGAGTACGACGGAAGGTGTGGGCAATACCCGTGTCAACATCGGACAGGAAAAATTATCCCTGTTAAAAACAGCAGACGGGATCAAGGCGTGTCTGTTCACGATCTTCGGACAGATCAATATTGCAAGCATGATCTCAGGCGGACTTCTGATCACGGCACTGGTCATGGTTATTTTATTGATCGTCAGAAAAGGAAAAGAGGCATTTGTATTAAAGACCATTCAGGCTGATAACGCACAGGAACGGCTCTATTTTGTCATTGGAAGCTTTTTTGTGCTTTGTACCGGAATGACCATCGCGGCACAGTCCCTGACATGGATCGCAACGGCAGCCAATGCCCTTGCAGATGGATATGGTGCGAAACAATACGGAACAAAAGCGTTTACCTATCTTCGCTATATGATGCCATATCTCCAGCCGCTGTTAATGCTTGTGTTCGTAACCATGGAAAAGCAGAAAGACCTGTTTTTAAGCTGTTTCCGCAAGTCAATAAAATATATCGTATTGATCCAGGGAATATGGTTAGCTTTCATACTCCCTTATTGTTATGGAAACAAACAGGCAGGAGAGGAATTCATCTGTTTTGCATTAGCAGACCGCAATATTGCAACGGCACATACCTATCTGCCGGCAACGTTAGTCTTTGTCATAATGCTATTGATTTTCTTCCGGGCAGGGAAAAAAGAGAAGTTTCAGGTCATTATGGTGGTATTGCTTGTCGTCGCAGGCTATAAATACTGCTACAATGCCTATAACTGGGATATTTTAGCGCAGAAGGAAAATGAGAAAAAAATAGATACCGTTTATCAGGTGTTAGGAAGCGGAGAACTTGGAAAAGAGCAGTTGACAGACAAGCTTTACGGACTGGACTTAAGTGGAGCAGATGATCATCAGGTGTATTATCTGTTGCAGTATTATTTTGCAGATTATGAGGTAATTCCACGTTATCCTTCCGAGGATGAAAAAGAAGCGATCCTGTTTACAAACCGACGTGAAATCACAAATACAGAGGTGCTTGAGAATTATCTTTGTATTGAACTTGACAGCGAGGAATATCTCTGGGTCAAGGGAGAAGCTTTACAGAAAAAAGTGATCGAACAGGTAAAGAAAAATCATAAGAAAGAATATCATATAGACCTTGGAACACTTTATGATGCAGCATCAAACCGCAACCAGACCGGTACGATGAGTTCAAATGGGGCAGTCGGATGTTTTGCAACGACCAAGGGGGAAGCGTTTACAAGCGGTGAATATGAGTTTACATTTACCTTTTCTGTGGAAACAGACGACAAGGGCAGTACAGATTTAGCAACCGTAGATATTGCAGATGCGATCACCGGAGAAAGCTATGTCAGTGGAAAATTGCAGGCATCCGATTTAAAGGACGGGGTTGGAGAAGTTCACTTCTCCATACCGATGAGTAATGCACAGAATCTTCAGATCAGATGTTTTGCAGACAGCACGGTTCCGGTGGAACTGACAGATATCATGTATAAAAAGAACTCACTGACCGATCATGTGGGAGCAATCTATCAGACCGAGACAGAACAGTTGAGTAAGATTGCGAATAAGATTGAAAAGAATGCAGACATCCCAATGGTTTCAGAATATGATTCTTTAAGATGGTTTGCAGATTACAGTGATATGCAAAAGGCAATGAAGGCAAAAAGTGTATTCTACTGTGAGTCACAAAAAGCGCTTGAAGGACAGCAAAACGAAGGACTTCTGTTGATGGAGAACCGAAGTGGCGGCAGTCTGGTATTTGAGCTGTTAGAAAAATATATTGTAGTAGGAAAAACAGAACATTATACACTGTTTGCAAAAAAAGAGCTGCGTGATGAGATTGCAGCACAGGGAATCCGCATGTATTCCGGTGACAAGGGATTGTCTGCAGACTATTATTATCTGGATAATTATGGAGCCGTAGATACGGCAAAACAGATATATATCCCATTTGGAACCTATGAACTGACCGTTACGGGAAGTCAGTGCATGACCGGACAGGATACGGTTGGAGAACTTTACAGCAATCTGAACCGTACAGAAACCTATGAGATGATCGCAGGGGATATTGTCAAAGAAGACGGAACCTTCGAGATACAAAAGAATATTTCTGTCTATAGCTTAGAGGGATTAAAGGGAAACAGACTGACATTTAAAATGTTTGCACAGCAGGAGACCGGACAGGCAAAGCTCTGGTTAAAGCAGACATCAAACCGCAATCTCGTACCGGTAAAAGGTTTATCGATATTAGGAGATGCAAAACGGGATGAGTCCGGAATCCTTTTAGGAAAAGAAGCAGGAATCAAGACATTTGGACCATATATTTCAGCACCGGCAGGTTTCTATCAGGTAACGTTTGAATTTGAACGGGATGGAGGAGTGCAGGGAGATCTTGGAAGTGTGGATATTGCATATGCAACCGAAGTGCTGGTGGCAGGAAGTATTTCAGACAGCAGTTTTGATGGAAAGAAAGGAAAAGTGGTCTTAGAAGTAGAGATTACAGAGGATGATACGGATCCGCTTTTGGAATTCAGAACATCCATAACAGGGGCAGATGACAGTCTGCGACTGACGGCAGTTACGATAGAGCCGCAGTAATATAGAGGAGACGGAACGATCGTGGAGACTATGGAAGAGGAAACTATGTTAGAAAAAGAACGCCCAAAACGGAGTGGGAGGCTGTTCATTGCATATACTGTGTTATTTACAGTTATGATGCTTCTGGTGTTTGGAAGATTTTTATACTATGGAAAATCCTTCATCGGAGGAGCAGACGGACTATCCCAGGTGGGTGCATCCATGCACTATAATGGTTATTTTTACAGGGAGCTGTTTACAAACTGGCTCCATGGAGATTTTTCTGTTCCGATGTGGGACTTATCCGTAGGCATGGGCATGGATGTGCTGCATGTTCTGATCTTTAACCCGCTACAGATATTATGTGGATTGCTGTTTGCAGAAAATGTCCGTGCAGGCGTGGCAGTCTTTACGATAGTCAGTCTCTATCTGGCAGGGCTTGCTTTTTTGAGTTACTGCCGTTATATCAAATGCAGTGATCAGGCAGCACTGATCGCAGTATTTACCTATCTGTGTAACGGCTATATCCTGAATTACTGTATTGCACAGAATGTATTTATTGAATTGTACATCCTGTTGCCGCTGCTTTTATTAGGAACAGAAAAATTACAGAAAGAAAAAAAGAGCGGGATATATATTGCCTGTATTGCATATCTGGGAATTTCACTGCTGTTAAATCTGTATACCATGACACTGATCTTAGCAGGCTATCTGTGTGTGCGTTATGTTTGCAGAGAAGAAAACAGAAGTTTTAAAGGATTCTGTGCATCACTGATACGTCCGATCCTTGCCTATATCAAAGGACTTGCACTTGCGGCGGTTTTACTGATCCCAAAGATTTATCTGTCAATGACCAGCGGAAGGGTTGGAAGTGCAGACCTTGGAAGTCTGTGGTATTACGAAAAGCGTTATTACGCAGATCTGCTCACAGGGATTACCGGAAATAATGAGATTGGGATCCATGGCTTTGTGGGAGTATCGATCCTGGCATTACTGGCAGTCTTATATTTGATCTTTGCGGGAAAAGGAAAAAAATACAAAGAACTGCGGATCTGGGGAGTGATCTTATTAATTTTGACACTGATTCCGTTAGGAGGTTACCTGACCACAGGATTTATGGGATATAATCACCGTTTCCTTTTTATGGTGACCTGTTATTTTTCCATCGTACTGGCAGTGGTTCTGCCGGAATTTTTAGTAGCAGTTACGGAAAAGAAGAAAAAAACGATAGGTCTTACCATGATATATCTGTGTCTGATGGTTGCAGCATATATCTGGAAAGGCATATCCATGCCGTATACAGCGATATTTTTTGCTGTGTATATCGGACTCTGGCTGCTCGGAACGAAAAACGAAAGCGGATCGCAGATAAAGCATACAGAAATCCTCTGGCTTATTCCGGTATGTCTTGAGATCCTCTGCATGGCATATTTAATCTATGAGCCAACACAGAAAAACTATATTGCCAAATTTGAAGATGCAAAAACCGTAAATGAAAAAGTGGAGATCCGCGCATCCGCTGCTTTTTCAGCGATCAAGGATTCTTCCGTATACCGTGTAGAAAATCTTGCGGCAAATGAAAGGACGAACAACCGGGAAGCCAATTTTGGAACACGCAATGATTATTATGCGTTAGATGGCTATTACAGCTATACATATGCTGATATCATAGAAACTGTCAATGATTTAGGCATCAGTCAGATGGGAAATCCGTTTAACATCTATGATTTAGATGAGAGAACGGCACTGTATACATTAGGTGGCGTCAAATATCTGTCCGGCTATCAGGACGAAGAGACGGCAAAACCATACGGCTATCAGCTTATCAAAAAGAAGAAAGTCAAAGAGGATGGAAAAAAGCGGACGTTATGTCTGTATAAAAATCAGTATACACTACCATTGATGTATACCTACACCTCCTATATTACAAAAGAAAATTACCAGAAGTTCACGCCGAATGAAAAAGAACAGGCGATGATGCAGGGAGTCATACTGGATCAGGCGGATGCAAAAAAAGTATCAGGCATTCAGGAAACAAACTTGCAAAAGGATGCCGAAGTATTACTCAGCCAAAAGGAAATCCGGATCCGGCTGCAAAAATATTATAAAAATAAGAAAAAAGAACTGGCTAAAGAGAAGGGCAGCAAGTCAGTAATTATGCCTTTTGAATTAACAAAAGACGGCATTATATGTAAAACTTCTTCTGTAACCTTTACATTAGACCTGCCGGACGACTATGAGGGCGGCGAACTTTATATCGGATTTGAAGATTTATGCTATACACCGAAAAACAGCAGGGATTATCAGAAATATTATCTTCAAAATAAAAACAATGTCTATGGAAAAAAACGTTTTTTAAAGAAAAAACGTGCGGAATCCACGGAGAATAAACGTGCGAAGATTACCGTAAAAGCAGACGGAGTACAAAAGACAGCCGTGATCTGGGGAAAAGACAGTCAGTATGATACAGGAAAACGGGATGTGCTATTCCATCTCGGTTACAGTGCGAAAGGGCGAAAGGAGATCACCATTACCTGTAAGGGAATGGGCGAGTATGATTTTTCAGATATATACGTCCTGCTCCAGCCAATGGAACATTATGCAGAATACTATCAGCAGTTAAAATCGGATGCACCGGATCATGTAAAAATACAGGGCAATCAGATCACTGCAAAGGTGCAGGCATCCAAAGAAGAAGTTCTTTGTGTTGCCGTACCGTATCATCGTGGCTGGAGTGCAAAAGTGAATGGAAAGAAAACAGAGATCATGCAGGCAAACGGGATGTATATGGCACTCCCGATTCAAAAGGGAAGTAACCGGATACAGTTAGAATACCGGCTGCCGGGGCAGAAAACAGGAGGAGTGATCTCGATCCTGTGTGTGATCCTTCTGTTCGGGGAAGTATGTGTGGCAAAGGTGCGAAAAGCGTGATATTTGCATTTGCAATATGAATAGTGTATATTAGAAAATAACGGCAATTATATGGAGGAAGACGAACATGAAATGGACTGGCAGTTATGATAAGTGCCACATAGATCATATAGATAAAAAGCGCTGGCTTTTTGCCATGTATACCATATGTTTTGGGATTATGGTCATGCTCGTTTTTGGAAGGTTTTTATATTATGGAAAATCTTTTGTCGGAGGTGCAGATGGACTATCCCAGGTAGCACCGACGATGCAGTATACGGGACAGTATTATAGAGCATTATTAAAGAATATTTTGCAGGGAAATCTGCAGATTCCGATGTGGGATATGTCAATCGGATTTGGAATGAACATCTTACAGGTGATTTCATTTGATCCGGTCTATATTCTTTGTAGTGCATTATTTGTTCATAATATTGCGATAGGAATAGCCATTTATGATATGCTTTGTCTTTACTTAGCAGGGGTCATGTTCATTGCACTTTGTTATAACTTAGGATGTAACCGGTATGCAGCATTAGCAGCAGCGATGGCATATATATTTAATGGATATATACTTAATTACTGTATGGCGCAGAATTCTTTTTTGCGTTTATTTATTGTACTTCCAATGATCCTGTTAGGAGTATATAATGTGACGAAAAAAAACAGATATGGTATTTTTGTGCTTGCAGTATTATATAATATTACTTTGGGACCACTGAATATATATACAATAGGAATCGTATTGATCTTTTGTTTTTGCATGGCGTACATTTTTTCGGATCGGAAAAAAGGAGTAGCGGATTTTTTCAGTTATATTTGGAAACCGGTTTTAATCTATATTCTGGAAATGCTTGTAATGGCGGTTTTTTTAATTCCTACTATGTACAAGGTGGTAAGTGGAGGAAGGATCGGAAATGCCAGTATCAACTTTCAATGGCTTTACGATGTCTCATATTATAGAAGTTTATTTCATGGTCTGGTAGGAATTGACGAGATTGGTATTCATGGTTATTTAGGTGTGACAACGCTCGCAGTTTTAGCCGTAGTCAGCCTTGTTACAAGACGGAAAAAGAATATATTGGAGAAAAAATTATGTGTGTTTGGTATTATCGCACTTTTCCTGGCAATTTTTCCAATAGGGTCATATTTATTTAATGGGGGTATTGGTTTTAACCATCGTTTCTTATTTGTTTTAGATTTTTATTTGTGTGTTGTATTGGCTGTCATGTTTCCGAAATTGTTTGAGTTAGATCTAAGGGAGAAAAAGAAGTTATTTATTAGTGCGGTCATATACATAATGGTTTATGCATTAATCTCAATATGGAGCGACAAAAATGTAGACTATGCAATGGAGTTTATGCTATTCTACCTTGTTCTGGTAATGTTTGGAAGAAAGATTAAGATGTCATGGGTAGTAGGGATTGTATGTGTAGAATTGGCAGTTTTTTCTTATATTATTTATGAACCGTCACAGGAAAATGTGATCGGAAAATTCGAAGATATAAAGTACTTAGAAGAGAAGGTATCCGTAAAACAGATTTCTGTTTTACAAAATATTTTAGATGAAGGGAATTATCGGGTAGAGGATATTCAAAAAAAATCCGCAAAAACAAAGGATTCCAATATAGGTATGCGTAGTGGTTATAATGCATTAGATGGATATTTTAGTTTTATGTATGATGATATTATGGATACTATGTGTGGTTTAGGAGTGAGCCAGACAGGAGCACCTTTCAATATTTTTGACTTGGATAATAGGACAGCCTTGTACACACTTGGTGGTGTGCAGTATATTGTAAAAGACCCAGAAGCAAAAGAAAATGTGCCTTGGGGATATGAGATGGTTTATGAGCAGGAAATTGAAATAGAAGGTCAGAATAGAACCGTACAAGTATACCGTAATTCAAATGCTCTTCCACTCATGTATGCTTATTCTAATTATTTGTTAAGGGAAGATTATGATAAATTAGAACCTTATGAGAAAGAACAGGCAATGATGCAGGGGATTGTACTTGAAGATCAAGAGGATATTGGGGATTCTGAAATACAGCCAATAGAACTTAAGTTAGACAGTAGGGTGGTTTTGGAAAAAGATGAGATCCTTGCTCAGATCCAAGAACAGTTAGAACAACGTATGCAGGAAGGAAATCGTTCACAGTCTCCGTTAGAAATCACGGAAAATGGTTTTATATGTAAAGCATCTAAGGTTACATTAACCATTACGCTTCCAGAAGAATATATAGGATGCGAAAATTATCTGTATTTAGAGGGGTTAAGATATTCTCCAAAAGGTTATATAAACTATAAAGACTATCTTCTTGGTGAAAATCCATCAAAATATAAGATAAATACTTTCAGATACAATGCCAGAAAGGACATGGAGAATAGCAGTCTTTCTGCAAAAATCACTACTACATTAGGGAAAAACCAAAAAACTGTTTTGATATGGGGAGAAGGCAGCCAATATGATACAGGAAGAAGAGATATTGTTTCGAATATGGGCTACCATGGGAAAACAGGAAAAACCTTTCAATTGAGACTGGAAGGACGTGGAGAATACACTTTTTCAGACATAAGAGTTGTAGTGCAGCCAATGGATTCCTATGGAGCTAATTATGTAAAATTACAGGAGTGCAAAGCGACAGATATGCAGATTACGGGAAATTATGTACAGGGAAGCCTTGTTACAATGAATGATCGAATGCTTTGCATAGCAATTCCATATCAAAAAGGTTGGAAAGCATGGGTAAACGGTGAAGAGACGAAAATTTCAAAAGCGAATGGAATGTATATGGCGATCCCTTTAAAGGCAGGGCATAATGGAATCTTATTACACTATACAATTCCAGGGTTAAAAGAGGGAGCAATGGTTAGCAGTGTAACAATTTTGAGTTTGGGAGTATTAGGTATCATTCAGATATATCGAAGGAAGAGGAGATGTTGCAAGACTTGATTATAGATAAGAGATGGCGTGTATAGAAATTTCTAGTCATAAAAGTTGGAATGTATATGGTGGTACCATTGGAAGTAGGGTATAATAAGATTAAATTATCCTATACGATCCTGGGATTAAAGTATGGAATGATGATTTCAGGATTGGCACTGGTTGTATTGATTTTTTGGGAAAAAATCCGAAAATACAAAAGGAAACAAGTTCGAAAATATAAAAGAAAAAAGTGAGGAAAAAAGTACGATGAAAATTATAGTTACAGGAGGAGCAGGGTTTATCGGAGGCAATTTTGTCCACTATATGTTAGACAGACATCCGGAAGATGAGATTATCTGCGTAGATTGTCTGACTTATGCAGGAAATATGGAGACCTTAGCTTCCGTTATGGACAATCCGAAATTTCAGTTTGAAAAGTTGGATATTACAGACCGAGAAGGAATCTACGGATTATTTGAAAGAGAACATCCGGACATTGTTGTGAATTTTGCGGCAGAGAGTCATGTGGATCGCTCTATTGAGAATCCGGAAGTCTTTTTAAAGACTAATATTTTAGGTACGCAGGTCTTATTAGATGCCTGCCGTAAATATGGGATCAAAAGATATCATCAGGTATCTACCGATGAAGTCTATGGAGATCTGCCATTAGACAGACCGGAGCTGTTCTTTACCGAGGAGACACCGATACATACTTCCAGCCCATATTCGGCATCCAAGGCGAGTGCGGATCTGCTGGTACAGGCGTATGGCAGGACCTATACGCTGCCGATCAGTATTTCAAGATGTTCAAATAACTATGGACCATATCATTTTCCGGAAAAACTCATACCACTGATGATCGCGAACGCGTTAAATGACAAACCGCTTCCGGTCTATGGGGAAGGGATCAATGTCAGAGACTGGCTCTATGTAGAAGACCACTGTGCTGCGATCGATCTGATCATCCGCAATGGAAAAGAGGGTGAAGTCTACAACGTTGGCGGACATAATGAAATGCGAAACATTGACATTGTCAAACTGATCGTCAAGCATTTAGGAAAATCCGAGGATCTGATCACCTTTGTTACAGACCGGGCAGGACATGACATGAGATATGCGATTGACCCAACAAAGATTTACAATGATTTGGGGTGGCTTCCACAGACAAAGTTTGAGGATGGAATTAAAAAGACAATCGACTGGTATCTGGACAACCGTGCATGGTGGGAGAACATCATCAGCGGAGAATATCAGCAGTATTATGAAAAAATGTATGGAAACAGATAGAGTATTTTAGCAGAATAGAGAAAAACACAGGAGGAAATCTATATGAAGGGAATTATATTAGCAGGAGGTTCTGGTACAAGACTGTATCCGATTACAAAGGCAGTATCAAAGCAATTGCTGCCAATTTATGATAAACCAATGATTTATTATCCATTATCTACGTTGATGTTAGCAGGTATCCGGGATATTCTGATCATATCAACAGTACATGACCTTCCGAATTTTCAAAAATTATTAGGAGATGGAAGTGATTACGGTATCAAACTGACCTATGCTGTACAGGATGCACCAAATGGATTGGCAGAGGCGTTTATCATTGGGGAACGTTTTGTAGGGAAAGATAATGTGGCATTGATCTTAGGCGATAATATTTTCCATGCCAGAAACTTTTCTAGTGTGTTAAAGGAAGCAGCCAGTTTAGAGAACGGAGCAGTCGTTTTCGGTTATCCGGTCAAGAATCCGAAACAGTTCGGGATTGTTGAATTTGACAAGGATGGAAAGGTTCTTTCTATCGAGGAAAAGCCGGAAAATCCAAAGTCTAATTTTGCAGTTCCGGGGTTGTATTTCTACGATAATAAGGTAATAGAGATCGCTAAAAATGTGAAGCCGTCGGCAAGAGGGGAACTTGAGATCACAGCCGTTAATAATGAGTATTTAAGACGTGGCGAACTCAAGGTAAGGGAGCTTGGTCGAGGCGTGGCATGGTTAGATACCGGTACATATGACGGAATGAAAGAAGCTACGGATTTTGTGGCAATTATGCAGAAACGTCAGGGGTACTATGTATCCAGTATTGAAGAGATTGCATACCGCAGAGGTTATATCAATAAGCAGCAGTTATATCGCCTTGCAGAACCGCTTCGTAAGACAGAGTACGGACAGTATCTGTTAAGAGTACCGGAGGAAAAATAAATGAATACAGTTGTAGATATCGTAAGATCATGGGCGGCATCAGACAGTTCAGTTAATCCCACAAAAGAAATATTAGAGTGGGTAGAACAGAGAAATGCAACCGTAAAGGTTCGTATTGATAAGACTGATTTTGAAAAGGATGGTTTTTGGTACTACAATGAGGAGGAAGGCTGTATCTGTAACAGGAATCACAGCTTTTTTTCCATTTGTGGATATCAAAGAATCGAAGAAGGAAAAGTCATAATAGAACAGCCGATCATTATCCAGAATGAGATTGGTTATTTGGGTATTTTGTGTAAAAAAATAGATGGGGTTCTTCATTTTCTTATGCAGGCAAAAATAGAACCGGGAAATATCAATAAAATACAGATATCCCCTACTATTCAGGCGACAAAGAGCAATTTTACACAAAAACACGGAGGAGCCAAGCCACCATATTTAGACTATTTTATGAATGCAGAACAGTATCATATTGTAGTAGATCAGATACAATCGGAACAGTCATCCAGATTTTATAAAAAGCGGAATCGAAATATTTTAGTAGAATTGGGAGAAGATGTAGAGGTTGAAGTACTGCCAAGTCATAAGTGGATGACATTAGGGCAGATCAAGGAATTGATGAAGATTGATAATCTTGTCAATATGGATACGCGGACTGTGCTTTCCTGTATTCCATATTCCACAGAACATCTTACTGCTGCAGAAAAAGCAGAAATTCAGACCTGTTTTAGGGATGAGGCCCTGTATTATTCCATGTTTGAACCGACAAGAGAGAATCTGATTCCGATTTTATATCGTTACATTAACAATTATAAAATGTTTGCAGAGGGAGAAACAAGACTTGTGCCATTACATGAGTTAAAAGACTGGGAATTCACAGAGAATGAGATTCACTGTAAACATGATTATGATTTTAAAGTGGTTTACTGTGATATTGAAATGGAAGGCCGGGAAGTCAAACAGTGGACACAGCCATTGTTTGAAGCTATTGGAATTGCTGTCTTTGGATTGTTTACCTGTGTAGAGAATGGGGTAAGAAAGTTCTTAGTACATGCAAAACCGGAAGTGGGCTGTCATGATTTTATAGAATTAGGACCAACCGTGCAGATGGAGCCATCTAACAAGAGTAATCGAAAGAATGAACTAGAAGAGTTCTTTTTTACAAAGTTAGAAGAGCAGCAAGGTATTAAAAAGAATGTTTTATTATCAGAAGAGGGTGGACGATTCTATCATGAGCAGAATCAGAATGTCATCATTGAAGTTGAAAAAGAAGAAACCGGTGTATTGCCGGAGGGATACTTCTGGGTCGATTACGCAACCTTAAATCGGATGGTGCAGATTAATAACTGTCTGAATATACAGTTGCGGAACCTGTTGTCGTTGCTGGATATATAGTTATGTGGATGGAAAATATACAGTATAGGAAATAGAGAAAGGAACAATAAGATATGATAAGAATAGGAATACTGGGCTGTGCAGAAATTGCATTCCGTAGATTTTTGCCGGCATTGATGGAGAACAAGGAATTTGAATGTGTCTGTATTGCAGAGGAGTATGATAAATCGAAATTAGAGCAGTTTGAAAAAGAGTTTGGAATTAAGAGTGCAGAGAATTTTCAGGCAATCATTGAGGATGAAAATATTGATGCCGTTTATATTCCGTTGCCACCGGCGTTGCATTTTCCTTATGCAAAAGCAGCATTAGAACATGGAAAACATGTATTTGTGGAAAAACCGTCTACGATCAGTTATGAACAAACGAGTGAACTGGTAGAAATTGCAAAGCAGAGAAACCTTGTATTACAGGAAAATTATATGTTCCAATATCATGCACAGATTGCAGAAATCCGGAAATTGTTAAAAGAGGGCTTGGTAGGGGATATCCGTCTGATGAAAGCTTCTTTTGGATTCCCTCTTCGTGCAGCAAATGATTTCCGATATAATAAAGCTTTAGGAGGCGGAGCACTTTTAGATGCAGCAGGCTATGTGACCAAATTGGCGAGACTGATGCTTGGAAGCACGGTGAAAGTAGATACGGCAACTTTGAATGGATTAGAAGGCTATGAAGTAGACATGTATGGAAGTGCAACATATTCAAATGAAGAGGGTGATGTACTTCAAGGTTCTTTTAGTATGGACAGTTATTACCAGTGCTGTTTAGAAGTATGGGGAAATAAGGGAAAGGCCTTTACCAAGCGTATTTTTACGGCACCTCCGGGATATACACCAATCTTAGAGTTAGAGACAAACGAGGGAAAACAGCAGATTGAGTTGCCGGAAGACGCACATTTTGCACATTCCATTGAAAAATTTGCAGAGGCATTTGGAAATGACACATTGCGGATGAATATGTATGATGACTTGCTAATCCAGGCACGAATGGTGGAAGATATTCGGGGGTTTAACAGAAATAAGGTTTAAATAGCAGAAACTTGACGGAAAGTACAAGATTTTATATAATGAAATGAAGTATAAATGTAAGGAGAAGTCATGATTCGTTTTAATAAAGCTAGTATAACAGAATTAGAAAAGAAAAATGTAATAGATGCAATGGAAAACAGTATCTTATCAGGCGATGGAAAATATACCTTCAAAGTTTATGAACAGTTCAAAGAACGTTTTGGAATTCAAAACATGTTACTTACCACATCAGGAACAACAGCATTAGAAATGGCATCCATTTTAATTGAATTGGAGCCGGGAGATGAGATTATTGTTCCATCATTTACTTTTTCATCAACAGTCAATGCATTCCTGTTACGGGGTGCAAGGCCTGTTTTTTGCGATATTCGTAAGGATACAATGAATATCGACGAGAATTTAATAGAGGATAAAATTACAAAGAATACAAAAGCGATTTATGCCGTAGATTATGCCGGAATCCCATGTGAAATGGACAAGATAAATGAAATTGCCAATAAACATGGGCTTTTTGTGATTGAAGACGCGGCACAGGCAGTAGGGTCTACATATAAAGGAAAGTACGCTGGAACTTTAACAGAGTTTGGATGTTATAGTTTTCATGAAACAAAGAATTATGCAATGGGTGAGGGCGGCGCCATTGTAATTAATCAGGAAAAATACATAGACAGAGCAGAAATCATTCGTGAGAAAGGAACTAACCGAAGACAGGTGCTGCGTGGATGTGTTGATAAGTACACATGGCACGATATAGGATCTTCTTTCTTACCATCTGATATTTTAGCAGCAATCTTATCTGCACAGATGGAACGTTATGATGAAATTATGGAAAAGCGTATGAATGTATGGAATATTTATCATGAACAATTAATGGAATTAGAGAAAGAGAAAAAGCTGGTTCGTCAGTTTGTTCCGGATAATGTAGAGCATAATGCACATATGTATAATATAGTGCTTCCAACAGAAAACATGAGAACAAAACTTGTAATGGAACTGAAAAAAAAGGAGATCATGGCATATATCTGTTATGTTCCATTACATTCAGCACCAATGGGACTAAAATTGGGCTATCATCCGGAAGATTGTCCTGTAACAGAAGATTATGGAAAGCGTGTACTTCGTTTGCCGCTTTATGCAGATATGACTAGCGAAGATGCACAGAAAGTTGTAGATACAATAGAAAAGATATTAAAATAGGAGTTAAGAAAAATGTACTCAATTATCATACCATGTTATAAATCATCAGAGACCATTCAAAGAGTTGTTGAATGCACAATAGAAGAAATGAAAAATCTTGGAAAAACAGAATTGGAATTTGTGTTAGTCAATGATTGTTCGCCGGATAATAGGAAAACATGGAGAAAGCTAAATGAGATTGCTGATAAATATCCATTTGTAAAAATAATAGATTTGGCTAAGAATGTGGGACAGCATAATGCGGTAATGGCAGGGCTACGTCATGCAGCTGGTGATGTGATTATCAGCATGGATGATGATATGCAGACAAATCCTAAAGAATTGGTGAAAATGTTTGCTGCATTTGATGAAGGATATGATGTTGTATATGGATATTATATGGAAAAAAAGCAGACGACGTTTCGTAAATTTGGTGCATGGTTTAATCAAATGACCGTTCACTGTTTTTTGAAAAAACCCAAAGATATTATAAGTTCAAGTTTTTGGATTATGCGAAAGTATGTACGAGATGAGATTATACATTATACCGGAGCATATACATATCTGTTGGGATTGATTTTGAGAACAACAAATAATATTAAGAGTGTTGAAGTAAAGCATTATGAAAGAGAGGTTGGAAGTTCCGGTTATACGCTGAAGGCATTGATTAAATTATGGTCTAATATTACCGGATTTACATCTAAACCATTACATATTATTATGAATTTGGGGTATTTTGTTGCAGGAATATCATTTATTAGTGCATTAGTTGTGTTTATCAGAAAAATTTGCAATCCGTCGATTTTTATTGGCTGGAGTTCGATTATTATATCCATTTGGTTTTCGTTGGGAATTTTACTGATTTCGTTGGGATTGATAGGAGAGTATTTAGGACGTTTATATCTCAAAGTAAATGAACAGCCACAATATGTGATTCGTGAAAAAAGAAATGTAGAGGGAGAAGAATAATGGCAAAAATAATGGTGATTGCCGGGGGCGAATGGCAGTGTCCAATCGTTCAGACAGCAAAAAGTATGGGGCATACTGTGATATGTTCTAATTTATATGAGGATTCACCGGCATTTATATATGCAGATGTAGGAGAAGTTGCGGACGTTTTAGATAGAGAAAAGAATCTTTGGATTGCAAAGAAATATAAACCAGATGCAGTGCTAACCGATCAGAGTGATATTGCGGTTCCGACCGTAGCATATGTGGCAGAGCAGATGCATTTAAAGGGTATTGGGGAAGAAAAGGCAGAATTATTTACTAATAAGTATAAGATGAGAGAGTTCTGTGAAAAACATGGTTTCCCAAGTCCGGTGTGCTATCATTGCACCGACTATAGGGAAGCGGAGGAGGCCTTGAAAAAGTTAGGGAGGGCAATCATTAAACCGTTGGACAGTCAGTCAAGCAGAGGGATTTACATTATTGATAGTCCGGAACAACTAAAAGAAGTTTTTGAGAAAAGCATGTCATACTCGAATAATGAGAAGGCCGTTTTGGTGGAACAGTATATTGAGGGTACGGAGTTTACGGTGGATGGAGTTAAGACAGCTTCTGGATATCAGGTAACAGCAATTTCTAGAAAAAATCATTTTTCATACAATCCAAATGTAGCAAATGAGTTATTATTTTCATGGAAAGATGCGGACTATGATTATAAAGAATTAGAAGAATTAAATATAGAGATGGTAACGGAAATGGGACTTCCATTTGGCATGAGCCATGCAGAATATAAATATATGGACGGAAAATATTATCTGATTGAAATTGCTGCACGAGGTGGCGGAACAAAAATTTCATCAGATATTGTGCCATTTATGTCTGGAGTAAACAGTAATGCGAAGTACATTAATATGCTGCTTGGAAAGCAGGAACATTGTAATATACAGCATGATATGTCGAAATACTCTGTATTAGGCTTTTTGGATTTCAGAGAAGGACATGTAACAAGAATTTCAGGAATGGACCGGGCAAGGCAGGTACCGGGAGTTCTAGAGGTTGCTCTACATTTTAAAGAAGGCGATCAAATATATGCTGCACAGGATGACCGTTCCAGAGTGGGACATTATTTATTAGTGGCCGATTCATATGAACAATTACGCAGCAGAGAAAAACAAATGAAAGACAGCATTGTGATTGAGTACGGGAGGTAACATGGAAATTACAGAGAAAATTATAGATTATATCAAAAGAAACCAGGTATCAACGACAGAGGTGGCAGATTGTTTGGGAAAAACAGGAGCACTGCCAAATGTATTACCTATCAATCAAGGACAATTTAAGGTTGGAAAAATAAAGTGGATATATGCGTACAATGAAAGTAATTGGGAAGTTCATGAACAGATCCGTTCTACGGAAGCAGGAGAAATTGTATATATCGAAACATTCAACTGTAATGGACGTGCGATTGTAGGGGAACTGGTTTCAAAGTATTTATTATTATATTGTCAGGCAGAAGCAATTGTTACAAATGCAAAGATGAGGGATGCACATCGTTTAATTAAAGAAAAGTATCCGGTATGGTGTACAGGATTCAGTCCTGTAGGGTGCTTTAATACAAAGAACGAGGAACCGTTTGATAAAAATATTATTGAAGAGCGCATGAATGCTATAAATGGAGGCGTCATGGTCTGCGATGATTCTGGTGTGGTCATTATTGAAAAAGATAACCTGACAGAAAAATTTTATCAAAAATTAGAAGCAATTGAGGAACAGGAAGATATATGGTTCGACTGCATTGACCGAAGAAAATGGGATACTTTCGATACTGTCTGCTTAAAAAAATATAGAGATGAAAAGTAAAAAACCAGAGGAACAGAATAATAAAAAATATTTAGTGGCAAGCTTGTATTATGTTATTGGAAATGTTATTGGTCAGGGATGTGTCCTGCTAAGTTCCATTATATTTACAAGGATTATGTCAAAGGATGCGTATGGACTGGTTAATACATATGCAGCATGGGTTCTGGTTCTCAATACATTTATAGGTTTGAATCTTTTTATTACTGTGCGTAATGCATATTTGGATTATAAAGAAGACTATGAAGCATTTCAGTCATCTGTATTATTACTTTCCCTGCTCTCGGGAGTGTTTTTTACCGGTGTTATTGTGGGTGGAGTCAGAATTTTAGGAATACATACAGAGATTAGTGTAATATTAATTGCTGCTATTCAGGCAATGTCCCTGCATACCATTAATTTTCAAATGGCAGTATGGTCCATGGAAAATCGTTATAAGTTGCGGACTATGTTGTTAGTTGCCCCAAATATTTTTCATACCGTAATGTCTGTAGTATTGATATTTATTTTTCCGCAACATCAGTATTTTGCAAAGATATGTGGAAATTCTTTTGGAATGGCGGTATTTGCAATCGGAATTATATTCTATACATTTCACAATGCGAGCTGTAAAGGTGCGGCACGTTTTTGGAAGTACGCAGTATTGATATCCGTACCGGCAATTATGTCAACATTGTCGGATTTATTGTTAATGCAGAGTGACAGAATTATGTTGACACACATGGTGGGAGCAAGTGAAACTGCAGTGTATTCTTTGGTATATAATATAGGATCTATCCTGATTGCATTGTATACAGCTATCAATGGCTCATGGACACCTTGGTTTTATAAAAAACTGGATGAAGAAAAAATAGATGAAATTCACAGAGTTCAAAAAATGTATGTATATGTGTTTACATATATGGCAATTGGTCTGCTTACAATTTCACCTGAAGTTGTAAAAGTATTATCACCAAAAACATATTGGACAGGTATTGGATACGTTAATCTGATAGTAATAGCATCGTTTTTAATATATCTTTATGCTTTTTTTACAACATATCTTATGTATTTGAAAAAAACAGGGACAATAGCAGTTAATACAATGATTGCTGCTATCCTTAATATTATACTGAATTACTTTTTAATACCTAGGTATAAAGCGTATGGAGCAGCATATGCAACGATTATTTCATATGCCGTCTTGTTTATATTACAGTATATGGCGATGAATAAGCAGGGAAGAGCGGTGTTTGACTTAAAATCTATTGGTATGGGGATTACAATTATCGTTGTGTATGGTGGCTTATTTTATTGTATAAAGGAAAATTGGATAATTCGCTATGGAATTGTAGCCATTATGCTTGTTATAGCGTTTGTTGTGTTTTTAGAATATAAAAAGGGAAGATGGAAGGAAGAGTAGAGTATGCGTGCATTTATAGGTACAGTACCGTTTACAATTATTGAAGCAATTAATTATGTTGTAAGCAATGAAGTTCAGGATGCAGATTTATATTTAGTGAAAGTATTTGCAGATGCTGAAAAAGTTGGCAAACAGATAGAGGAGACGGGTGTTTTTCAAAATGTATATATTGTGGAAGACGTTCTTTTAACATATCCCATTACAGTAAAAAAATGTATGAATGTAGTGAAAAATGGTAAAAATATCATTCGTGCATTAGAGAAGAAAAAATATGACTACTGCTATTATAATAATAGTGGCTGGTTAATAAATTCTATATTTTATACAGGAGTATTAAAGAATAATCCTGATGTTAAAAACATCTTTTTAGAGCATGGTTATATAAGTTATATTAGAAGATATGATCAACGTCCATGGCAGGTGGGAATGCTGGTTAAAATGGCAGGATTGAAATGTATGGATGGAACTATGTTAGATGAGATACATATGTTTGAGCCGGAATTAAACTGTGTGGAACAAAACGGAAAAATTATTAAAATGAAAAAATTTGATAAGAACAATATCCGGCTGAAAGAGGCATTGAACAAAAGTTTTCATTATGATACAGAAAACAATGAGTACAAGGATAAACGCGTGATCATTATGGAACAGGGACCTTTAAAAGTAGAGTTTGATAAAGCTGCTTTCTGGAATCCGATCCTTGAGATACTGGATTTGAAACAGGTGATCATTAAGGCACATCCAAGACAAAAGAACAGCGATTTTAATGGAAGAGGAATAGCAATCAGTAGAAACCATACACTTCCATGGGAAATTGAAACATTGAACCATAATATGAATGACAAAGTTCAGATTACGATTTTTTCAGGTGCATGCACATCATCAAAAATGCTTTTTGGAGATGAGCCTACAGTAATCTTCCTGTACAAGTTATTGCCAGTGGATTATTCATTTTTAGGGACCGAACTGGTGCAATTTGCAGATAAAGTAGGAGAATTATATCAGGATAGAAGTAAGTACTTCATACCGGAGACTTTAGGAGAGTTTAAGGAATATTGTCAAAAGATAGGAATTGCTAAAGAATAAGAGGACAAATGATGAAGCGGATAACAAAGTGGAATAGATTCATATATCAACATGCTGTTGTTGTGGCAATGTTATATAGTTTTGCTATCTTTATAATGGTGTGCCTGGTGTCATCTTTAGCATGGGAGTCCGCAGACGATTTCCTAATCAGTATGATTTTGTCGGGGAGCTTTGGGGAATATTCACCATATGTGTTGGTACTGGGATATCCGGTAAGTGCGGGGTTATGCTGGTTGCAAATGCATTTACCACAATTGAACTGGTTGACAGTTTTGGAACTTGTTTCCGTTTGGAGTTCTTTTTCCGTGTTCATATGGGCATTTTTAAAGAAAAGAAATAAGATCGGTTACATATTTGCTATCGTATTTCCACCCCTTTTTGAAACCGGTTTTTATACGTCGTTGCAGTATACGCGGAGTGCGTGTCTGTTTTGCTTTGCCGGATTGTTTTTAATATACCGTAATTGTATACAGTATAAGAAAAAAGCGGGAATTGTCATAGGAACCATTATGGTATTATTGGGGGCGTTTACGAGGTTTGGATGTCTGTTTTTAGCAATACCATTTGTAGGGATATGGATTGTGCGTGATTTCTTCCGTATATATAAAACACATACTTTGGGGGAAACTTTAAAGAAGTTTTTGCCATTTGTGGGGGTTATGTGTGTAATGACCCTGTTCTTAATGGGTGGAAAGGCATACAACAATTACAAATACGATAACAATCCTGACGTTAAAAAATATGTAAAATTAAATAGTCAGAGGGCGGCGGCATATGATTATTTGGTAGATGATTATAAAAAATACCAAAAGGCTTTTCAAAAAATTGGCTTTTCAAAAAACGATTACAATATGTTACGGGGTTCCATTATATATGATACCTATTTTGAAAAATCTTATAGTAAAATTGCAAAGGTTAATAAAAAGAGTGTAGGAATTGCTAATCAATATGCAGATGAACATATGTGGAGTAGGTGGTGGAATAAGCTGTCTTATTATCAGCAGGGGAAAAATGCACAGGACAGGAATCTGTTTATACCATTTGTATGTATGGTAGTTGTCGGAGCTGTGTTTTTGACAAAGGACAATTGGTTTGCTTTTCTATGTTCTGTTGGAGGAACGCTTGCTGTAAGTTTCTATTTTATAACATTGGGAAGATTTCCACCATGGGTTCAGGATTCTGTGTTTTTAGTAGGAAGTTTTTGCTCCCTTTATAGTGTGGGAAAACGTAGAAACAATGAAGGAACTGTGACTGTACGGTCACGACAAAGAAGAAAAATCCAAATAGCTGTATGCATAATAGGATTTACCTGTACGATGTTATTTGAAGTGTATGCTACAGATCAAAGCGATATCAATGCAAGTACATTTGACGAAAACATAGCGGCTGCATTAACACATATGAGTAGTGATAAATCAAAGGTGTATATGGTAGATAATTTTGCAAATTGCCCATTTCCAATCATGGATGTGTATAGTGTAGTAAGAGGATTAGAACCAGGGGAGTGGGAAAATATTTTAAGAGTCGGGAACTGGTTTATAGGACATCCGGTTTTAAATAACCAGTTGAAGGAGTGCGACTTAACATCTCCTGTTAGTGACTTAACGAAAGATAATGTATACCTGTTGACAAATACAAATTTAAAAAAGATAGATATATATAAAACATTTTTCAAAGAACATTACAATGTAAAAATTAAAGCAGATTTGCAAGAAGTATTTGGAACATATGGGATATATAAGTTATCTGTAAAAGAGAAAAAATGAAATGTGAGGTTATAGAATGAAAGTAGTAGGGATTATACCTGCACGTTATGCATCTACAAGATTGCCGGGAAAACCATTGAAAGATATTTTAGGACATCCGATGATTTGGTGGGTGTATCAGAGGGTATGCACAGTACAAGCAATAGATGAGATATATGTGGCAACAGATGACAGTCGTATTCAAAAAGTATGTGAAGAATATCAGATACCGGTTGTTTTAACGTCGAGTGAACACAGGACTGCAGCACATCGCCTGCAAGAGGTATCAGAAAGTATTTCGGCAGATTTTTACCTGCAATTAAACGGAGATGAGCCATTAATTAATACAGAGGCGATAGCCAAAGCAATACCGGATTATGTGCCACAGGACATAGAATATGGTACCAATATCATTACAAATGCAAAAAATCCGGCACAGGTGATGGATCCGTCAAATATCAAGGTGGTTTTTGATGAAGAAATGAATGCGTTGTATATGTCAAGAACACCAATACCATATCCGTTTAAAAGTATTGATTATAATTATTATAAACATGTTGGGATTATTGGATATAATAAGAAAATGTTGGATTTTTATAAGAATTCAGAACCGGGAAGATTTGAAACGATAGAGGGAATTGACACTTTGAGATTTTTGGACTATGGAAAACCATTGAAATTTTCTTATGTACCGGATTGTGAGAGCTTATCTGTTGATACAGAGAAAGATTTAGAAATGGTTAGAAAAATGTTGGAGGAACAGTATGGGGAAATTTGATTTACAACTATTGGATTGTACATTAAGAGATGGTGGTTATGTAAATGATTGGAAGTGGGGATTCCAGTGTGCACGCGAAATTATTAATTCTCTTGCAAGAGCAGGGGTAGAGGTAGTAGAAGTTGGTTTTCTGAGAAATGTAGAAGAATACAATCAGGATATTAGTGTTTGCAATCATATTGAAGAATTGAATCGCCTTTTACCGGAAAAACAGTATGAAAACACCATGTTTTCAGCAATGGCAATGCGAAGTAATTATGATATTGAAAAACTAAGTCCATATTGTGGACATGGGATTGAGATGATACGAATTACGGCACATGATTATGATATTAAGGAAGGATTGGAATTCGCCTTAAGAGTTAAGGAAAAAGGATATAAGGTAAGTATTAATCCGATTAATATTATGGGATATTCGGATGAGGATATTCTTTGGATTTTGAAACAGGTAAATGAAATACATCCATATCAATTCTCAATTGTAGATACTTTTGGAAGTATGAAACGAAGAGATTTGGACAGGATAGTTGGAATTGTAGATAATAATCTGGATACAGATATCCGTCTGGCGTTACATTTGCATGAAAATATGTCATTAAGCTGCTGTCTGGCACAAAATTTTGTGGATTACCATTTGAGAAGACCTGTAGCAGTAGATGGAAGCCTTATGGGAATGGGAAGAATTCCAGGCAACCTGCCAATAGAATTAATTGCAGATTATTTGAATGACTATGCGGATAAGAATTATGATATAGATTATATGATGGATGCAATTCAAGACTATATTGCACCGATTAAAGGAGAAGTACATTGGGGATATACGCCAGCATATTTCTTGTCTGCTAAATTCAACTTACATAGGAATTATGCAGAACACTATTTAAAAAAAGGTGATTTAACCAATAGAGATATTAACCATATACTGTCAAGATTTGATGCGAAAAAGGCAACTGTATTTGATGCGGAATATGCAGATGCATTATATGCAGAATATAATAATAACCGAATTCAGGATACAGAAGATAGGGCAAGATTAAGTGCTGAACTGACGCAGAAGAATATACTGATTGTTGCACCGGGAAGATCAATTTTAGAGTATCATGATAAGATTTTAAATTATATAGAACAGGAAAGACCACTTGTAATAGCTGTTAATTTTATTCCACAGGATATACCGGTGGATTATGCATTCTTTAGTAATAATAAAAGATTTGATAAAATAGAAGTTATTACTTGTAAAATAATTGCAACATCAAATATAGCAGGAAAAGACGTAGATTATAGAATAGACTATAATAGTGTATCTGGAGCATTTGATCAAGGTTGTAATAGTCTTATTATGCTTTTGAAATTATTAAAAGAATTAGAGGCTGGTGAGATAATGATCGCAGGAGCCGATGGATATACATTGGGCGGAATTAATTATTGTAGTAAAAATCTTCGGAATTACACAGCACATGATAATAACTTTAATATTGCCGTTTCAGAAGCAATCGACAATTTAGGTATTGTACCGAAATTTTTAACACCTTCTGCATATGATAATTAGTCATGCTATTTTTAATAAAGAGGAAATTGGACGATGGCAAATAGTGAAAAATTACTCATCATAGATGTCGATGGAACATTAACAGATGGGGGCATTTACTATGATGAAAATGGAAATGAGTTGAAAAAATTTTGCACCACAGATGCAGCTGGTTTTTTTGCGGCACATCAGGTTGGATACAAAATAATGATATTGACGGGACGGGAATGTTTTGCTACGCAAAGAAGAATGTCAGAGTTACATGTGGATTATTTTCAGCAGAACATACGAAATAAAGAAGAATATTTAGTAGAATTTGTAGAAAAAAATGGGATATCAAAAGAAAATATTATTTATATAGGGGATGACTTAAATGATTATGCGGCAATGCAGCATGTAGGTTATATTGGATGTCCTGAGAATAGTTGTCGGGAGATCAAAGATATTGCAAATTATGTCAGTCATCGCAGAGGAGGAGAAGGTGCGGTAAGAGATATTATCGAACACTTTTTAAGACAAGATGGAAGCTGGGAACATGCAGTAAAAAAAGTCTACAACATAGGAATATAGTGCTAAACATATGGAACAAGGAGAGATGTAGGTGTGTTAGAGGAATTAAAAGAACAAGTATTCAGGGCGAATATGGAATTGGTAGAAAAACAATTAGTCATATATACATGGGGAAATGTTAGTGCAATTGACCGGAGCAGCAGAAAAGTGATCATTAAACCATCAGGGATAGACTATAAAGGGATGCGACCAGAAGATATGGTGGTAGTTGATCTATATACAGGTGAAGTGGTAGAAGGAAAATGGAAACCTTCTTCGGATACAGCAACACATTTAGAATTGTATAAGGCATTTCCTGATATTGGAGGAATTACACATACCCATTCTACCAATGCAGTAGTCTTTGCACAGGCAGGAAGAGATATTCCGGCATTAGGCACTACCCATGCAGATTACTTTTATGGAGATATTCCATGTACAAGGGAACTGACAGAAGAAGAGGTGCAGACTGCTTATGAAAAGAACACTGGAAAGGTCATTATAGAAAAGATTCAGAAAGAAAAATATGATGTTATGGCGATTCCGGGGATTAATGTGAAAAGTCACGGACCGTTTTCATGGGGGAAAAATGCGGGGGAAGCAGTGTATAATGCAGTGGTTATGGAAAAAATTTCTGAGATGGCATGGAAAACATTGCTTCTTAATCCGGGTAGTAGTATAAAACAGTATATCTTAGATAAGCACTATTTTAGAAAACATGGAAAAGATGCTTATTATGGACAATAATGAAATAAAAGAATGACGTAGAAAGGGTGTTGTCGTACTAAATAAAGCGACAGCACCCTTTTCTATATTCTTCATCCGACATTATTTCTTGAAAAAGAAAATCGTCGATCAGACTCAGATCCTCTACAGTGCAATATGCCCAATTTCTCTCAACGGTAATTTCTTACAAATTTCTTAATAATATTTACTTTTTATGTAAAAAAAAGTAAAATATAGCATAAGAGATTTTAAAGCTTATAAAGGAGAAGTGGAAAATGCGAATGAAGAGATTTTTAGCAGGATTTCTGTGTCTTTGCATGGTTGGAACCATGGACATGCCTTATGTGCAGGCAGCAGCCGTGGCAGCCAAATCAGAGCCTGTTGCACAGGAAAGCGCAAAACAGGATGCTGAGGATGCAAAGCCGAGTGAAGATGTGGAAAACCAGGACAATGACCAGCGATCAGAAGCTGCAAAACAAACAGAGGTTGTCACAGACACCCAGGCAGCAGAACAGGCAGAGAGTGCAGGAAGCACAGAGAACAAGACAGAGCAGACTGCACTGTTGAATTATGCACTCATCGATCAGCCGACAGTTGAGATGCCGGGAACACAGAACGTACTTTTAAGTATCGGAGATGAGCATACAGTCATCGAAAAGGCAGTGTTGGATTATGTCAACGAGACAACAGGAAAGGCATATCAGGTACAGGCAGCTACGATCAGTCAGGATGCGATGCTGTTTACGATGGAGTTTCCGGAAGGTTCCGAGGCAGGAGCTTACCGTCTGGTAGGAGTAACCTATCAGATCAATGGAACAGAGCAGACCTTACTGTTTCAGGATGCCGGAATGGATATGCGTTTTGGTGTTAATACAACAGTAGAAAACAATCCGGACAGCGTAGTAGTCGAAGAGCCATCAGCCAATGTGGATGTAGTGACCATGGATGAGAATGGAAATACAGAGTCAGCAGAGAGCATCGGAGATGCAATTCAGAATGCACAGTTAGAGACACCTGCAACCAACAGCAGTGATGAGGTTGCAGCAATGGGTGCAGGAAAAAATATTGTAGTAGTATTAGATCCGGGACATGATGATACACATGCCGGAGCAAGAAGAAACGGTTTAGAAGAAGAAGACTTAACATTAAAAATTGCTCAGTACTGTAAAGCAGAGCTCAGTCAGTATCAGGGAGTAACCGTATACATGACGCGTGAGAGCGGTGCCTGTGCAAATGGTGGTGGAGCCGTTACTTCTACAGAATGTAATGCAAAAAGAGTAGAGTATGCACAGAGTGTTGGAGCAAATGTCTATGTCAGCATGCACATCAATGCAGGTGGCGGAAATGGTGCGGAAATTTTCTACCCGAACCAGAATTACCGTTCAGATCTTGGAACAACAGGACATGATCTTGCACAGCAGATCTTAAATAAGATTTTAGAACTTGGAATCGGTGAGCATGGTCAGGGATTAAAGATTCGTAATTCCGAAGACAATACACTTTATCCGGATGGAAGCCTTGCAGATTATTTAGGTGTCATCAGAAGAAGTAAATTAGCTGGAATACCGGCAATTTTAATTGAGCATGCATACATAGATACTTCAGATGCAAACTATCTGAACAGTGATGAGAAATTACGGAGATTCGGTGTTGCAGATGCAACCGGAATCGCGAACTATTATGGACTTAGCAAAAATACGACAACACCGGTTATTACAAGCATACGTCCAAAAGGAGCAAACGTGCTTCGGATCAACTGGCGTGCCAATGATTCACAGGGATATGAAGTATACCGAAGCACACGTCAGGATGGCGGGTACAAGAAAGTGGCAACCGTAACCGGTAAGACATATTCAGACCCGAACCGTATTGAAGGAAAGACCTATTATTATAAAGTCCGTTCTATTTTAGCGGCAAATCAGTATAGTAACTACAGTGACGTGAAAACCGGAGTGCCGTTAGGAAACGTCAAAGCATTATATGTAAAATCCAGAACTTCCGGAGGCGTTACGGTAAAATGGGAAAAAGCAGCTGGTGCAACAAAGTATACTGTAACGAGAAAACAGTCCGGAGCAGCAAGCTATCAGCAGATCGGAACAACAGGGGATAAAGATTACTTTGTAGATACAACTGCACAAGCAGGAGTGAAGTATTCCTATAAAATAAAACCGGTGAATGCACTGGGATATGGCGGATATGGCAATGCAGTATCCGGTGTCTCCATGAAACAGCCAACCATCAGTTATGTAAAATCCGTAAAAGCAGGACAACTGAAAGTGGCATGGAAGTCTGTGACAGGTGCAGGATATTATCAGGTATACCGCAGTACAAGCAAAAACGGCACTTATAAGAAAATAAAAGAAACAACATCGTTATCCTATACAGATAAAAATCGTACAGAGGGTAAGAAATATTATTATAAAGTCCGTGCAGTGAAGAAAGTAGCAGATAAAGTTTACAGTTATAGTACCTACAGCAGTCAGAAGAGTGCAAGAAATTTAAAGACACCCGTGATTAGTTCCGTGACATCCTATAGCGGAGAAAAGCTGAAAGTAAAATGGGGCAAGGTAACTGGTGCAAGCTATTATCAGCTCTATCGCAGTACCTCTAAGAATGGTACCTACAGCTATGTTGCTACCGTAAAGGGAAAAGAATATACTGACAGTTCTCTTAAGACAGGAAAAAGCTATTATTATAAGGTGCGTGCAGTGAATAAGACAGGACGTGTAAAAGGATACAGCTCCTACTCAAAGGTAGTATCCGGAAGTACACTTCAGACTGCATCCATTAATAAGGTGTATTCTTACACCAGTACACAGATAAAATTACAGATAAAAACCGTAAAAGGTGCATCCGGTTATCAGATATACCGTAGCACATCTAAAAATGGTAACTATCAGAAAGTGGCAGAGACATCCTCTGCCACTTATCTGGATAAGAAGCGTTCTGCCGGAAAGACTTACTATTATAAGGTTCGGGCAATAAAAAAGCAGAAGAGCGGAACAGGATATGGTTCCTTTTCAGGAATTAAGTCCTGTCGTGCATTAAAGAAATCAGGTATTACTTCTGTTCGTTCTGCTTCCAGTACCAAGTTAGAGATTCAGTGGAATGCAGTGAACGGAGCAAATCGATACGAACTTTACCGGAGTACGAAAAAGAACGGTTCCTATAAAAAAATCAAAAGTACATCGGCAACCAGCTATACAGATACCAATCGTACCGAGGGAAAAACCTACTATTACAAAGTGCGCGCTTATCAGTTATCAGGTACAGTAAGCGGCAAAAGTTCTCTAAGCAGTGTGAAGTCAGGAAAAACCTTAAAGAAGGTTCAGGGTGCAATGGCAGTCATAGAAGGCGATAAAGCACTCGTAAGATGGTGTGGTGTCAGCGGAGCAACACAGTATCAGATTAAAAGAAGTACCGCAAAAAACAGTGGTTATCAGGTTGTGGCAACCGTAAGCGGAACACAATACAGGGATAGTAAGGTATCTTCCGTAGGAACAACCTATTACTATCAGATCCGTGCGATCAAGACATCGGGAAATGGTAAAAACTATGGTTCCTATTCCGACGTAGCAACTTTGAGTATGGGTTATAAGATCATGGGAGCCTCTACCGTAAATGCAGCACAGATGGCAGCATATTACCGTAGCTCAGGAAAAACATTCCCGGCAGACATCTATGCTTCTAAAGGGGCAGCCAATATTGATGAATTTTGTAAGATCGTCGTGGAAGAAGCAACCGCCGAAGGAGTGCGTGCCGAAGTACTGTTTGCACAGATCTGCTTAGAAACAGGATTTTTACAGTTTGGTGGCGATGTGCAGGCAACACAGTGTAACTTTGGAGGACTTGGAGCAACCGGTGGCGGAGTTGCAGGAAATGTATTTCCGGATGTAAGAACAGGAATCCGTGCGCAGGTACAGCACCTGAAGGCCTATGCAAGCACAGAACCGTTAAAACAGACTTGTGTGGATGAGCGTTTTAAATATGTAGCAAGAGGCTGTGCACCGTATGTAGAGTGGTTGGGAATTCCGGATAATCCAACAGGAAAAGGCTGGGCAGCAGCTCAGGGTTACGGATACAACCTGCTTAGAATAATAGGACTCATGAAAAAATATTAAACAGACAAGGGGCCGTATATGATAAAAAGGATTTCAGCAGTATTTTTAATAACAGCCATGATCATTGGATTGTGTCCCCAGACTGTTTATGCTGAGAACGAAACAGGACAGGCAGAGAACAGTCAACAGACAGCAGAACAGGGAGAGGGGTATCATTTTGTGGACTTGGAGCTGCCAAAGACAGCCGGAACACAGTCAAAAGCAGGAGTACGGGCATATGGTGCCGGCATTCCTGAAAAGTATGATGCCAGAAGCCTGATCGGAACTGTCAGAAAACAGGGCGGTTATCAGACCTGCTGGTCCTTTGCGGCTTTAGCATCGGCAGAAGCATCCTTAATTACAAAAGGCTATGCTACCAATGCATTAGATTTATCAGAATATCAGCTTGCATACTTTTTCTATCACCATGTGACAGACCCGCTTGGAAATACAGAAGGTGATGCAACAAGGCCATTGACAAAAGATTTTGCAAATCAGGGCGGTAATTCCATGTTTACCACCTGGGCACTTGCCGGCTGGCAGGGAGCAGCTTTAGAAAGTGCGCTGCCATATGATACGTTAAGTACAACGGCACAGTTACCGGATTCACTGGCATATGGACAGGATTGGGCACATATGCAGAATGCATACTGGATCAGTTCGAGTGATATGGAATCCATCAAACAGATGGTCATGCAATATGGGGCAGTAAATATCGGATATCAGGAAAGTGGCGGCTATCGAAACGCAACCTATAATTCATATTATAATCCAAGTGGAACAGGCAGCGGTCATGCAGTCACCATTGTCGGCTGGGATGATGCCTTTTCAAAAGAACATTTCAATCAGACCCCCAAAGAGGACGGTGCATGGCTGATCCGCAACAGTTGGGGAACTGATTCGGGAGAAAACGGATATTTCTGGATGTCCTATGAAGATGCATCCATATCTTCTCAGGCATTTGTATTTGATTTTGAAAGAGCGGATAATTACAGTTATAATTATCAGTATGATGGTGGAAACGGAATCTCAAGGATCAAGATCAATAACAATGGCATGGCGGGTGACATATTCAAAGTTTATGGAAGCTCACCACAGATACTTTCGGCAGTATCGTTAGGAATATATGATACCAATGTAAAATACAAATTATCCATATATAAAGACCCGGATGCAGGCAATCCGACCAGCGGCACACTTGCAGCAACTCAGAGCGGAACAATGCCGGGATATGCAGGATATTATACGATTCCATTAGAAAAACAGATTATTTTATATCCGGGACATACTTTTTCCGTGGTATATCAGTTAGAAAATCCGTCGGGAAATGAAGTGACGATTTTTGTAGACACTTCTTATACAAATGGCGGCTGGATTTCCTTTAAGAGCAGTACGGCAGCAGGACAGAGCCTGCTCAAAATGAGCAGCACATCCGGCTGGTATGACCTGCATACAAACACAACTCCGATGTGTGCAAGGATCAAGGCATTTACAAAGACCACTGCCTGCCTGCATACGGATCAGGAAACTTCCGTTACAAAGGCAGATGCATCGAAGGGCACGGATGGAAGCATCACCACCAAATGTAAGGATTGTAATATCACTTTGAGTAAGAGTAACATTTCAGCACCGAATAAGATCGTATTAGGAAATGACTCCTATACCTATGATGGAAAAACGAAAGAACCATCGGTAAAGGTATATGATAAAACCGGAAAAGTGATTTCGGCGGCAGATTATACGATAAGCCGGAGTTCCGGCAGAAAAGAGCCGGGAACCTATACCGTAAAAGTGACATTTAAAGGAAATTACAGTGGCACTTTGAGTTCCTCTTTTAAGATTCAATTAGGTAAGGTAAAGGGGTTAAAAAACGGTACATTAAAAACAGATTCCGTTCAGATCAAGTGGAACAAACTGACCGGAGCAACGAATTATCAGATATACCGATATGATTCCGCAAAGAAAAAATATGTCAAACTGAAGACCGTATCATCGGGCAAGAGCTCTTATACAGATAAAAAACGTGAACCGGCAAGAGCGTATAAGTACAAAGTCCGTGCATATAGAAGTGCGGGAGGAAAAACGTCATATAGCAGTTACAGCGATGTCCTTTATACGGCAGCAAAGCCGAAAAAAGTCAGCACTCTGACTGCAAAAAAGAAAACAAAAAACAGTGTAAAGCTGACATGGAAAAAGACAACGCGGGCAGACGGATATCAGATATACCATTATAATTCCACAAAAAAGAAGTGGGAAAAGGTAACAACCATCAAAAAAGGTACTACGGTAACTTATACGAATAAGAAACTGAAATCTAAGAAAACTTATCAATATAAAGTCCGTGCATACAGACAGAATGGCAATACAACGGCTTACGGTTCTTATTCTGACATTTTAAAGGTCAGGACAAAGTAAGGAACTGTTAGACATTACCAATATTTTGTGTTACAATTAATTAGTTATTATGAACACACTAGGTAAAATAGATAAAAATAGTCAAGGTGAGGAAAAAAGAATGAAGATTGCAGTAGCAGGAACAGGATATGTAGGATTGTCGATTTCCGTATTGCTGGCTCAGCATAATGATGTATATGCCGTGGATATTGTACCGGAAAAAGTGGCAATGATTAATAATAAGAAGTCTCCGATCGTAGACAAGGAGATTGAAGAATATTTAGCGGAAAAAGAACTTTCCCTGACAGCAACTCTGGATGCAAAAGAAGCATATGCAGATGCAGAGTTTGTAGTGATAGCAACACCGACAAATTATGATGAGAAGAAAAATTATTTTGATACCAGTTCCGTAGAGCAGGTCATTGAAACCGTTATGGACATCAATCCAAATGCGATCATGGTCATCAAATCTACAGTTCCGGTAGGATATACAAAAAATGTGCGTGCAAAATTCAACTGTGAGAACATCATTTTTGCACCGGAATTTTTAAGAGAGGGACGGGCACTTTATGACAACCTTTATCCGTCCAGAATTATTGTGGGTGCACCACAGGATGATGAAAGACTCTGTAAGGCAGCAGGAAAATTCGCAGATTTAATCGCAGAAGGTGCGATCAAAAAAGACATTCCGATGCTGTTTACGGATACGACAGAGGCAGAGGCGGTAAAATTATTTGCGAATACTTATTTAGCACTGCGCGTAAGCTTTTTCAATGAGTTAGATACTTATGCAGAGGTGCATGGTCTCAATACCAAACAGATCATTGACGGTGTGGGACTTGACCCAAGAATCGGTTCTCATTACAACAATCCGTCCTTTGGTTACGGTGGATACTGTCTACCAAAAGACACCAAACAGTTATTGGCAAATTATCAGGACGTGCCGGAGAACATCATTGAGGCGATCGTAGATGCCAACCGTACCAGAAAAGATTTTGTGGCAGAGAGAATTTTAGAAAAAGCAGGATTTCCGGAAAAATCCGATGTCAAAGTCGGTGTATACCGTCTGACCATGAAATCCAATTCCGACAACTTCCGTCAGTCATCCATACAGGGTGTTATGAAACGTATCAAAGCAAAAGGTGTAGAAGTTGTAGTATACGAGCCGACACTGAACGAAGAGAAATTCTACGGAAGCCGTGTGACACATGATTTAGATGCATTTAAGCAGGAATGTGATGTCATCGTGGCAAACCGTTTTACAGATGAGTTAGAAGATGTATTTGAAAAAGTCTACACCAGAGACTTATATATGAGAGATTAAAAGGAGAAATGGAGAAGAATTATGTCGACCAGCGTGGTGTTATTGGCGTATAAAGAAGCCGAGAATCTGAAAATTTTATTGCCACAGATTCATAAAGTGATGGAGAAATTAAAGGACGATTACGAAGTCATAGTAATTGATTCTGCGAAACCATTAGACAACACCAAGGAGGTATGTGAGAAAAATAATACTCTGTATTATCCGCAGGAAGAGCCGGGATATGCAGGAGCGTTCCGTACCGGTATCAAGTATGTAACCAAAAAACGAATGTTAGTGTTAGATGCCGATGGTTCTCACAATCCGAAAAATATTGCAGATATCAGCAGAATGTTTGATAGAGGAGGTTATGACATTGTCATAGGTTCGAGATATACGAAAGGCGGAGTGTCCAATGACTCAAAGACTTCCTATATCATGTCAAAGATTCTCAATACGACCATGCGTCTTTGTCTGGGAATCCGGGCAAAAGACATTTCCACAAGTTACCGGATGTATGATGCAAAGCAGATCAAAGCGGTAACACTGACACGCAATAATTACGATGTGCTGCAGGAGGTTATCCTGCGGATGAAGATCAATAAGCGTGAGCAGGGAAAGAAATTAAATATAGGCGAGACACCGATCACATTTAACAAGCGGATGTACGGGGAATCCAAACGTCAGCTTTTGAAATTTATCAGAGGTTATATCGTTACGTTGTTTATGCTGATCCGCATAAATCTGGTATCCTTATTAAAAAGATCAAAAAAGAAATAATTCTAAAAATACAAACAGGAGGACTGATGCATGAAAAAGACAGCCTTGATCATGGCAGGAGGAAGAGGAGAACGTTTCTGGCCAAGAAGCAGAAAGCACATGCCGAAACAGTTTTTATCTCTGACAGATGATGGAAAGACAATGATACAGCTTACGGTAGAGAGAATCCGTCCGCTGGTAGAATTAGAAGATATCTATATTGCAACAAACAAAGATTACAAACCGCTCGTATTAGAACAGCTTCCGGGAATTCCGGAGGAGAACATCCTCTGCGAACCGATCGGAAGAAATACGGCACCTTGTATCGGTTTAGGAGCAATACACATAGCAAAAAAATATGAGGATGCACTGATGATGGTATTGCCATCAGACCATCTGATCAAATACAATACCATGTTTGTCAACACACTGTCTGAAGGTTGCGCAGTAGCAGAAAAGGGTGCCAATCTGGTAACGATCGGAATTACCCCGGACTATCCGGAGACCGGTTACGGCTACATCAAGTTCAATTCTGATAAAACAGACGGTCAGGCATATGAAGTAGAACGCTTTGTAGAAAAACCGAGTTTAGAGGTTGCAAAAGAATACTTAGCAACAGAGGAATACCTCTGGAACAGTGGAATGTTTGTCTGGAAGATTTCCACGATTTTGGATAATCTGAAAAAATATATGGGTTCTACCTATGAGGGATTGATGAAGATCAAAGATGCCATCGGAACACCGGAAGAAGATATTGTACTTGAAAATATTTTCCCGACTTTCCAGTCAGAGTCCATCGACTATGGCATTATGGAAAAGGCATCCAATATCTATATTCTGCCGGGAGTGTTCGGATGGGATGATGTCGGCTCCTGGCTAGCGGTTGGAAGAATCAAAAAATCCAACGAAAACGGAAATGTAGTAAATGGTAATATTATTACCATAAACAGTAAGAATAATATTATAGAGGGAAGTCAGAAGCTGATCGCCACGGTTGGAATCGAAGACCTGATCATCGTAGATACAGAGGATGCAACCCTGATCTGCAACAAAAACAGTGCCGGAGATATCAAAAAGGTACTCGAAAACTTAAAGATCTGCAATCGTGATGAGTATATCTAAATACGAAAAGTAAAAAGCTTCAAAGGAAGAAAAATAAGGAGAATAAACATGAAAAACGCATTAATTACAGGAATCACAGGACAGGATGGTTCATACTTAGCAGAACTGTTATTAGAAAAGGGCTACAATGTATACGGCATCATGAGAAGAAAGAGTGTCGTAGATTACGGAAATGTAGACCATATCAAAGATAAGATCAACTTTATCTATGCAGATATGACAGACCCGATCTCATTGATTTCTGCAATGAAGATTTCTCAGGCAGATGAAGTATACAACTTAGCAGCGCAGTCATTTGTTGCGACTTCCTGGGATACACCGATCGGAACAGCAGAGATTGATGCATTAGGTGTTACCAATATGTTAGAAGCGATCCGTACCGTAAAACCAAGCTGCCGTTTCTATCAGGCATCTACTTCCGAAATGTTTGGAAAAGTACAGGAGATCCCACAGAAAGAGACCACACCGTTCTATCCGAGAAGTCCATACGGAGTAGCAAAACTTTACGGACACTGGATCACAAAGAACTACCGTGAGAGTTACGGACTGTATGCATGCAGTGGAATCTTATTCAACCACGAGAGTGAGAGAAGAGGAAAAGAATTTGTAACCCGTAAGATCACAGATGCAGTGGCAAGGATCAAACATGGCATACAGGATCATTTGGAGCTTGGAAACATGGATGCAAAGCGTGACTGGGGTCATTCAAAAGATTACGTCAGAGCAATGTGGTTAATGCTTCAGCAGGAAGAGGCAGATGATTATGTGATCGCAACCAACGAGACACGAACCGTCCGTGAATTTGTAGAGACAGCATTTGCACAGGCAGGAATCGAGATTGCATGGGAAGGAAGCGGTGTAGACGAGATCGGAAAAGACAAAGCAACCGGAAAAGTTTTAGTCAAAGTAAATCCAAAATTCTTCCGCCCGGCAGAGGTAGAGCTTTTGATCGGAGATCCGAAAAAAGCAGAGACAACACTTGGCTGGAAACGTGAGATCGCATTCCCGGAATTAGTAGAGCGTATGGTAAAGAACGATATGGCTCTTGTAGAAGAAGAAATTAAAATCCAGAATATTTAATAGGGACGAAAATATGAAAGCATTGATTATAGGTGGAGCAGGCTTTGTAGGTGCTTACCTGATGCGTTATTTAAAAGAAGAACTTCATATGGAAGTTACGGTTACAAAGATGCCGCAGGAGCAGATAGAGGCAGAGAATGTCAAAGTATGTGATCTGGACATTTTAAAAAAAGATGACATTACCGGGCTTTTTAAGGCGGAACAGCCGGACTGGATCTTTCACTTAGCAGCACAGAGCTCTGTCAGTGTTTCCTGGAAAAATCCGGCACTGACGATCGACGTAAACGTCAAGGGCGGCTCGAATGTATTAGAAGCATTTCGGGAATCCGGTATCAAAGCAAGAATGTTACTGATCGGTTCCGGTGAGGAATACGGACACATTCTGCCGGAAGAGACACCGATTAAAGAAGATAACTGCAGCAGACCGGGCAACATCTATGCGGCAACGAAAGCATGCCAGAATATGCTTGGAAAAATCTATGCAGATGCTTACGGATTAGATGTCATGATGGTACGGGCGTTCAATCATATCGGACCGAACCAGACACCGATGTTTGTTGTGGCAGATTTTTGTCAGCAGGCAGCAGAGATTGAAGCCGGAAAAAGAGAAGCAGTCATGCGTGTGGGAAATCTGAGTGCTAAGAGAGATTTTACGGATGTCAGAGATGTGATCCGTGCCTATGCATTGATTATGGAGCATGGAAAGGCAGGAGAGACATACAATGTCGGAAGTGGACATGCTGTTTCCATTCAGCAGATTTTAGATACGATCATCTCATTATCCAAAGCAGATATCAAGGTAGAGGTAGACCCGGAAAAATTAAGACCGGTCGATGTGCCGATCATAGAGGCAGACATCCGGAAGCTGGTGGAGTGTACCGGCTGGAAACGGGAGATTCCATTAGAACGTACGATAGAAGAGACATTAGATTATTGGCGTAAAGAGGTAAAATAAATGGATTATATGAAAATATATCAGCAGTGGTGCAGTGATCCTTATTTTGATGATGCTACAAAAGCCGAGCTGAAAGCAATCGAGAATAACAAAGAAGAGATAGAAGACAGATTTTACCGTCAGTTAGAATTTGGAACAGGCGGACTGCGTGGAGTGATCGGAGCCGGAACAAATCGCATGAACATCTATACCGTGCGTCAGGCAACACAGGGACTTGCAAATTATGTCCTGAGCCAGAACGGACAGGAAAAGGGTGTGGCAATCGCATATGACTCGAGAAGAATGTCTACGGAATTTGCAACAGAAGCAGCACTTTGCTTAAATGCAAATGGAATAAAGACCTACATTTTTGACAGTCTGCGTCCGACACCGGAATTGTCCTTTGCAGTGCGGGAACTGCATTGCATAGCCGGAATTGTCATCACGGCAAGCCACAATCCGCGTGAATATAACGGATATAAAGTATACTGGGAAGATGGTGCGCAGATCACACCGCCACACGATAAGAACATCTTAGCAGAAGTTGCAAAGGTTACAGAGTTCTCCAGTGTAAAGACCATGGGAAAAGAAGAAGCAGTCAAAACAGGACTTTTCCATGTGATCGATGCATCTTTAGATGACCGTTATATGGAGGAATTGAAGAAACAGAGTATCCATCCGGAGATCATCAAAGCGATGGCAAAAGATATCCGAATTGTATACACACCGCTTCACGGAACAGGAAATCTTCCGGTGCGAAGAGTATTAAAAGAGTTAGGATTTGAACAGGTCTATGTAGTGCCGGAGCAGGAAAAACCGGACGGCAATTTCCCAACCGTATCTTATCCGAACCCGGAAGATCCGAAAGCATTTGAGTTAGCATTAAAGTTAGCTAAAGAAAAAGATGCAGATATTGTCTTAGCCACAGATCCGGATGCAGACCGTCTCGGCGTATACTGTAAAGATACCGTAAACGGCGGCTACATTTCCTTTACGGGAAATATGTCCGGTATGCTGATCGCAGAGTACATCTTAAGAGAGCGTACCGAAAATGGTACCATGCCGGAAAAACCGGCGTTGGTAGAGACAATCGTAACTACCGACATGGCAAAGGCGATCGCAAAAGCATATGGTGTTCATTTGATCGAAGTGCTGACCGGATTCAAATTTATCGGAGAACAGATCAAGTGGTTTGAAGAGCAGAACACATATCACTATGTATTTGGCTTAGAAGAGAGTTACGGATGTCTTGCAGGAACTTATGCAAGAGATAAAGATGCCTGCGTTGCAGTCATGATGCTCTGTGAAGTGGCAGCTTACTGCAAGTCCCAAGGAAAGACACTTTGGGATGCCATGCTTGATATGTATGAAAAATACGGTTATTATAAGGAAGGACTTGCCACGATCACCTTAAAGGGAATAGATGGAGCACAGCAGATCCGGGATATGATGGACAAGGTAAGAAAAGAACCGCCATCAGAATTTGGAAGATTCAAAGTGCAGGCAGTCCGTGATTATAAGGCGGATACCAGAACCGATCTAGCAACAGGAAAGACAGAGTCCACCGGGCTTCCGAATTCCAATGTACTGTATTACGAATTAAGTGATGGTGCATGGTGCTGCGTTCGTCCGTCCGGAACAGAACCAAAAATCAAATTTTATTTTGGAGTAAAAGGTGACAGTCTCGAGAGTTCCAAAGAGCAGTTACAGGAGCTTGAAGATGCACTGATGAAAAAGTTTAAATAGCAGAGGGGTGAGGGTGTTGTCACAGGCATCCTCACCATTTTTAGGAAATTTCAGAAAAGAAATACAAGCAATATAATAGAAGGAAGAAGTATGGAGAAAATCATAAAACTTGCTCCCTCCTATAAGGATTATCTTTGGGGAGGCACAAAGTTAAGAGAGGATTACGGAAAGAGCAGTACCTGTGAAAAAGTGGCAGAGAGCTGGGAAATTTCCTGCCATCCTGACGGACCATCTTTTATAGCCGAAGGCGAACAGGAGGGAATGCCGTTAGAGGATTATATCGCAGAACACAGAGAAGCCATTTTAGGAGAGCAGGGAAGCCGATATGCTTCATTTCCGATCCTGTGCAAATTTATTGATGCAAAACAAAAGCTGTCGATACAGGTACATCCGGATGATGCTTATGCGAAAGCGGCAGGGATGGATAATGGAAAGACAGAGCTTTGGTATATTGTAGAATGTGACGATGATGCTTTTATCTATTTTGGTGTCAATCGGGACATGACCAAAGAAGAGTTTAAAAGACGTATTGAAGAAAATACGGTCTTAGAAGTTCTGAATAAAGTGCCGGTACACAAAGGAGATTATTTCCTAGTGGAGGCAGGGACGATTCATGCGATCGGAGCAGGAATCATCATCTATGAGATCCAGCAGAATTCAAACTGTACTTTCCGGGTCTATGACTACGACAGAAGGGATGCGGATGGAAATCCTAGAAAGCTGCACATTGCGGAAGCGATCGAAGTCAGCAACTTAAAGAAAAAAGAAGTTTCCATACCGGTAAAGACAGGACAGGAGAAAACAATCCTTGGACGATGCGATTATTTTACGGCAGTAAGATATGAGTGTCAGGAAGAGTTAAAGATAGAGAACTGCAAAGATTCATTTGTAACGTTAACCATTATGGAAGGCTGTATGAAGTTACGGGTTGCCGGAGAGGAAAAAACAGGAAAAAAAGGCGAAAGTTTTTTCATACCTGCGGATTCCGGTGCCATAGAGGTACAGGGTAACGGCGTATTTATCACAGTTCAGACATAAGTCAGGGAGGGAAAATGCTATGAAGATTTATATCTGCCCGGAATGCGGACAGTTCCGAGAGGCATCCAGAAGGAAGGAAGTCATCTGCTACCGATGTGAGAACGAAGTACAGATGCAGCCCATCAAATTGTCGATGGAAGAATATTTTAACATGACAAAAGAGGAACGGGAGGAATACTCCAAAAGCTGGCTGTACATACATGAGTGTTTGCATAAAAAGAAAAATTAAGAAAAAAATAATTGTATTTTATTCACAGTTCCTGTATGATAAGCAAAAATAATTAAAAAATAAGGTGAGAAAATGGGAGATACAAAGAAAAAAAAGAAAACAACAAAAAAACAGCGTGCAAAACGCAGAAAAGTAATGTTTATTGTTGAGATTGTAATACTGTTAATACTGTTAGCAGCAGTTTTTGTCTGGCTGAAATTAGAAAAAATTGACTATAATAAGCTGGATGAGGATGATATCTTAATGAATGATCTAGACGATAGTACCGATGAAGTCATGGGAAAATATACGGTCATTGCATTGTTCGGACTGGACAACCGTGACAATGGAACTTATGAATCCGGTAACTCTGATACGATCATGCTTGCAAGTATCAACAATGATTCTAAAGAAGTCAAACTGGTATCCATATACCGTGATACTTATCTGAATGTAAAAGATGATACTTATGCAAAAATGAACTCTGCGTACCAGAGAGGCGGCCCAAAGCAGGCAATCGAAGCCCTGAATACAAACTTAGACTTAAAGATCACAAAATATGTGGCCGTTGACTTTAATGCACTGGTAGAAACCATCGACCTGATCGGAGGAGTCGACATTGATGTTACTCCACAGGAAGTTGCAAAGATCAACGAATATTCCGGAGAAGTTGCACAGGTAACCGGAAAGAAAAATACAACCTTAAGCGGTTCCGGAGTACTTCATTTAAATGGTGTACAGGCTACAGCATATGCACGAATCCGTAAGCTGGCAGGAGATGACTATAAGAGAACCGAACGTCAGAGAACCGTTATTGAGGCAATGATAACAAAAGTTCAAAAATCAGGTGTCACAACGATTAACAGTGTCGTTGATGAAGTGTTTGATGATATCAGTACCAACATTACACCAAAACAGATGTTATCCTTAGGAAGCCATGCATTAAGTTATAAAATGGTAGACAATTCAGGATTCCCATTTGAGTTAAAGACCAAAAACATGGGCAAACGCGGCGATTGTGTCATTCCGTTGGATTTAGAGACAAACGTTATCGAGCTGCATGAATACCTGTTTGGTTCGGACACATATACTCCGACCGACAGTGTAAAAGAAAAAAGCAAACAGATTATTAACGATACCGGTTATACAAAAGAGACAGAAGCAGTAAAAATACAGTAAGAACTTTTTTGCAGGTAGTGAAAACAACATATGGAGGAATTTTGTATGTGTGGAATTGTAGGATATGTAGGAGAAAGCCAGGCAGCACCGATTTTATTAGAAGGGCTGTCAAAGCTGGAATACCGTGGTTATGATTCAGCAGGAATGGCAGTATATGATGGAGAAAAAATCCATGTAAAAAAAGCCACCGGGAGATTAAAGGTGTTAAGTGAACTGACACATGATGGAACCATGCTTCCGGGTCATGTCGGAATCGGTCATACCCGTTGGGCAACACACGGAGAACCATCCGATGTCAATGCACATCCGCATTGCAATACCGATCAGACCATTGCGGTTGTTCACAACGGAATTATAGAGAATTACCTGAAATTAAAAAATATGCTTTTAGAAAAGGGGTATCGTTTCATTTCAGAAACAGATACGGAAGTTTTAGCACAGTTATTAGATTATTATTACAAAGGCAACCCATTAGAAGCTATTACGAAAGTCATGCACAGGGTAGAAGGCTCCTATGCATTGGGCATTATTTTCTCGGACTATCCGGATACCGTATATTCCGTGCGAAAAGACAGTCCGTTGATCGTCGGAAAAGGAACGGACGGAAACCTGATCGCATCCGATGTTCCGGCAGTGCTCAAATATACGAGAGAGGTATTTTTCATCCAGAATGAAGAGATCGCATGTTTGAAAAAAGATGCCATTGAATTCTACAATGTGGATGGAGAGCCGATCCAAAAAGAAAGCAAGATGATCGAGTGGGATGTCAACGCAGCGGAAAAAGGCGGATATGAGCATTTTATGCTCAAAGAGATGTATGAGCAGCCAAAGACCGTGCGTGATACCTTAAGCCCAAGGATCAAAGATGGAAAAATAGAGATCGAAGAATTGGGCATGACCGATGAGGAGATCCGTGCCATCAACCGGATTCATATCGTAGCCTGTGGTTCGGCGTACCATACCGGAGTTACGGCAAAATATGTGTTTGAGGGAATGGCAAGAATCCCGGTAGAAGTAGACTTGGCGTCCGAGTTCCGCTATCGGAATCCGATCTTAGATGCAAATGATTTGGTTATTATCATCAGCCAGTCCGGAGAGACAGCTGATTCCTTAGCAGCTTTACGAGAAGCAAAAGAGCAGGGGATCAAGACACTTGGAATTGTCAATGTCGTTGGAAGTTCCATCGCAAGAGAGGCAGACAAAGTCATGTATACCTGGGCAGGACCGGAAATTGCAGTTGCAACAACCAAAGCTTACAGTGCGCAGTTGATCGCACAGTACCTGTTAGCAATCAAATTTGCAGTGGCAAGAGGCAGGATCACAGATCAGGAAGTAGAGGAATACTTAGGAGATCTGAAAAAACTTCCGGATCAGATAGAACTGCTCTTATCGAATCAGACAAAAATACAGAAATTTGCAAACCGTTATATCGCAGCAAAAGATGTGTTCTTTATCGGAAGAGGCATCGACTATGCGATTTCCATGGAAGGCTCCTTAAAATTAAAGGAAATATCCTATGTACATTCTGAAGCATATGCGGCAGGCGAATTAAAACATGGAACAATCTCTTTGATAGAGGATGGAACCTTAGTAGTAGCGGTTGCGACCCAGGAAGACCTTTATAAAAAGACGGTCAGCAACATGGTAGAGGTAAAAACCCGTGGAGCCTTTGTTATGGCAGTTACAAACGAAGGCAATATCGATATAGAAAAGGCGGCGGATTATGTGATCTACATTCCACTGACCAATAAATACTTTACCAATTCCTTAGCGATCATACCGTTACAGCTTTTTGGCTATTATGTATCGGTAGGAAAAGGATGCGATGTTGATAAACCAAGGAATCTGGCAAAGTCGGTTACGGTAGAATAAACAGGTAAGAAGTTAAGTTAGCTGTATAGGGTACAACTATATAATAGGAAGAAACTGAAAGAGAAGGCATGCGTGTCTTCTCTTTTTCTATATTTATCATAGCAAAAAATGTTGGAGTAATGCATATCAAATATCAGGATAAATCAAGACAATATTCGGGTTCACTTTGTTTCCATGTCCGAAATCAAAAGTTCTAAACACTCTGGAAAAGGGATGACTGCGGACGAAACCGGTGTGAATTCGCCATCCATGGCTCAGTCACACCTTTTCCGTGCATCCGTGCACGGAAATTTCTGATGGTAGAGCAGAGTGTTAAGAACTTAACGATTCCGTCCATAAGAAGCAAAGCGAATCCGAATATTGCATCATATCGCCGAAGAGATATAAAAAGAGTCACGATTCGAATACAATACAATATCCAACCACCTTGTCTTATGCCGGGGATTTAGTGGCTCTTGACTCTCTGCTCATTTACAGAAATTTGCAGGCACGGATGCCTGCAAAAGATGCAGTTGAGCCAGGATGGCGAATCTGCATCGGTTTCGTCCACCTGCCAACATCTCCCCAGAGAGATTAGAGCCACTTAATCCCCGACACTGAACAAGGAGGTTGAATATTATATTTATATTTTATATTGTATATTGTATCATTCATCCTGCCCCTCTTTCACACAAAATCAAAACATTCATCACAAACTCTTGAGCATTTTTTCACATAGTAGACACAAAAACAAGCTAAAATCCTTAATATAAACAAAAAATAAACTGAAAAGAAAAAGAGAAACATGAGGGAGGCAATCTTATGGACAATCAGGATAATAGAAATGAAAACAACTCCAGCTATTCTTATAGTTATATAAGAGATGGAGGAAATGAAAATACTACATGGCGGGCAGATGACAACACCGGCCACAGTTACAATCAGGCAGGAAGCAGTTATCAGCATTATGAAACACCGAAACAAAAGAAAAAATGGTTTCATGGTGGTGGCTTTAAGCAAAAAATGGTAAGATGCGTGGCGCTGGCATTAGTTTTTGGACTGGTGGCAGGCGGTGTATTTGTCGGAACCGGCTATGCGGGAATGAAAGCACTTGGGATAGATAACAATTCCAAAGCACAGACCTCCGATACGAAGAGCGTCAGCACCACAAAAGTAACCGGAACCACGACCGGTACGAAAAACAGTACGACCACATCATCCGATATCTCAGGGATCGTAGATGAGGTAATGCCGTCCATCGTAGCAATTACCAATATGACGGAAGTGCAGTATCGTGATTTCTTCGGAAGAGTCCAGAACTATGAAGGAGAGAGTGCAGGTTCCGGAATTATCATCAGTCAGGATGATCAATATCTTTACATTGTAACAAATAACCATGTGGTATCAGATGTCACAACATTAACCGTCTGCTTTTACGATGACCAGACCGTCAGTGCAGAAGTAAAAGGAACGGATTCATCCAGTGACTTAGCAGTCGTTGCAGTAAAATTATCCGATATCTCTTCAGATACCATGAAAGCGATCAAAGTAGCAACCGTTGGTGATTCCGATTCCATCAAAGTTGGAGATACTGCGATCGCGATCGGTAATGCATTAGGATACGGCCAGTCCGTAACTACCGGAGTGATCAGTGCATTGAACCGTGGAGTTACCTTAGAGGATGAGACATCAGGAGAAACAGTAACCAATGGACTGATCCAGACAGATGCAGCCATCAACCCTGGAAACAGTGGTGGAGCATTACTGAATGTCGAGGGACAGGTCATAGGAATCAACTCCGCAAAATATTCAGACACTGCAGTTGAAGGAATGGGTTATGCAATTCCGATGTCAAAAGCAGAACCGATCATCAATGATCTGATCAACCGTGAAGCAGTGGACGAATCCGAGAGTGCATATCTTGGAATTTCCGGTGCAGATATCACGGATGACGTAGCCAATACCTATAATATGCCAAACGGAATCTATGTCACAAAAGTAGCAGAGGGTTCCGCAGCAGAAAAAGCAGGGATCCAAAAAGGTGATATCCTGACCGAATTTGACGGAAAAGATGTCACCTCCATGGAAAATATGCAGGAAATACTCAAATACTATAAGGCAGGAAAAAAAGTAAAAGTCAAAGTACAGGTAGCAGACAATGGTACCTACAAAGAAAAAGAACTGACGGTAAAACTCGGCAAAAGACCGTCTGAATAACAAAAAATGATTTCTCCCTACATTTCCCGTTATAAGAGCTGCTTATTGTTCTTATGCGGGAAATGTGTTAATATAGAAAATAATTTCTAAGAAAAAATACGCGTGCAGCGAAAAAATAGGGAGGAACCCATGAAGAAAAAAAGAATCGTTATTGCATTAGGACATGATGCATTAGGAACCACATTGCCGGAACAGCAGGCAGCAGCGAAAAAGACGGCAAAAGCAATCGCAGATTTTGTAAAAGAGGACTATCAGATCATCATTTCACACAGTAACGGACCACAGGTTGGAATGATCCATACGGCAATGTCCGAATTCTGCAAAATATATCCGGAGTATACGGCAACACCAATGTCTGTCTGCTCTGCCATGAGTCAGGGATATATCGGATATGACTTACAGAATGCAATCCGTACCGAACTGCTCAACCGCGGAATCTATAAGCCGGTAGCTACCGTGCTGACACAGATGACGGTAGATCCGTATGATGATGCATTTTATCATCCGACAAAGATCATAGGACGTATCATGTCCGCAGAAGAGGCAGAGGCCGAAGAGAAAAAAGGAAATCATGTGGTAGAAGTGGAAGGCGGCTACCGTCGTATCGTAGCGGCACCAAAGCCAATGGAAATCGTAGAGATAGATACCATCCGTGCATTGGCAGATGCAGATCAGGTAGTCATAGCCTGTGGAGGCGGTGGAATACCGGTACTTGCACAGGAAAACCGTTTAAAAGGAGCTTCCGCAGTAATCGAAAAAGACCTTGCGGCAGGAAAACTGGCAGAGGCAGTGGATGCTGATATGCTTGTCATCTTAACCGGTGTAGAAAAAATCTGCTTAGAATATGGTACGGCATCAGAACAGCCGATAGACCATATGACAACCGCCCAGGCGAAAAAATACATGGAAGAAGGACAGTTTGGCGAAGGCACGATGAAACCGAAAGTAGAGGCAGCTTTGGACTTTATCGGCAATTCCGCAGTAAAATCCGTACTGATCACCAAATTGGGCAGTGGAACAGATTTAGAAGACGGAACCGTCATCAAAAAGTAAAATTTTTGGACAAAAATAAAAAAGTGTCATGAGAATGATTGACATAATATGGAATGCACAATATCCTGACGTTCCAATTTTTCAACACAATAGGCAAAGTGTACAAAAACAGAAAAATAGAATTAGATAAAAGGCATAAAAAAGATGGTTAAAAGTTTAACAATATCGCTATTTGTACAAATCGACAGAAAGAACGGTAATTCGACTTCAAAACAAACCATAACGTGCTATAATAAATAGCGGAGTTAATAAATAGTTTTTTGTTTTACGATGCGTAAAATATGCGGAACGTGACAGGGGGAACTAAAAATGTGCTGTAATACGAAGGAAAAAATCGCACTTGCTGTAAAAGAACTGATGCGCCAGAAATCCATCCGTAAGATAACGGTTCAGGATATTATGGAAGAGACAGGTATGAAACGGCAGAGCTTTTATTATCACTTTCAGGATTTATATGCAGTTATCGAGTGGATATGCTGCAGAGAACTGATGGAAGAGATTGATGTTGACGGAGACATTACCTTTGAAGAGTGGCTGCGAAAGCTGATGGAGACCATGGAAGCAGATCGTGCATTTTATAAAAAGCTAGCAAACGAGATCGAGTGGAAGCAGATGGCAGACCGCACAAAGGCAATCGTTGCAGAGCAGGTAGACAGATTCCTGTCAGCTTCAGGTGAGATGAAGGGGATCCGCAGTGAAGAACGGGCGTTTATGGTAGATTTCTTTTCTACATCCATCATTTATTATCTGTTAGATTTTATAACCAGTAATAAAAACATGACGACAGAAGAACGCAGTAAACAGATTGCGGTAGCAGTCCGGACGCTTGGAAAATTCAAATTCAGTAACGGAATGTCAGCAGCAAAAGCATAAGTTATAAGAAGTAACAAGGCTGTGTATGGGGAAAAAACCTGTACACAGCCGTTTTTATGCTTAAAATACAATAAAAATTAAGACATGTTTTAGAATTGCTATGCATAATATATAATAATCCAGACAGAAACCGGTCGCTTTTGTACAATTTTACATGTTTGTATGATTACTTTTGGTTTTTGATGTGATATTATTAGTACAACAAAAAAAGGAGGAGGGCTTTTTTAATGGCTAAATATGTTATGGCACTCGATGCCGGAACAACTAGTAACAGATGTATCTTATTCAATGAGAAGGGTGAGATGTGCTCAGTAGCTCAGAAAGAGTTCACACAGTTTTTCCCAAAACCAGGCTGGGTAGAGCATGATGCAGATGAGATTTGGGCAACTCAGTATGAGGTTGCTAAACAGGCAATGGAAAATGTTGGCGCAACAGCAACAGACATTGCAGCAATCGGTATCACAAATCAGCGTGAAACAACAATCGTATGGGATAAAGCTACTGGCGAACCTGTACACCATGCAATCGTATGGCAGTGTAGAAGAACAGCTGAGTACTGCGATAGCTTAAAAGACAAAGGACTCGTTGACAAAATCAGAGAGAAAACAGGTCTTGTTATCGATGCATACTTCTCAGGAACAAAGATCAGATGGATCTTAGAGAACGTTCCGGGTGCTAGACAGAGAGCTGAAGCCGGCGAATTATTATTCGGTACAGTAGAGACTTGGTTAATTTGGAAATTAACAAAAGGAAAAGTTCATGTAACAGATTACTCAAACGCTTCCCGTACAATGTTATTCAACATCAATACATTACAGTGGGATGATGAAATCTTAGCAGAGCTGAACATTCCTAAATGCATGCTTCCAGAAGCAAAACCATCAAGCTGTGTATACGGCGAGGCAGATCCAAGCTTATTTGGTAGTCCTATCAAAATTGGTGGAGCTGCAGGTGACCAGCAGGCAGCATTATTCGGACAGACATGTTACAAAGCTGGTGAAGCTAAGAATACATACGGAACAGGATGTTTCTTACTTATGAACACTGGCGAAAAACCAATCTTCTCTAAGAACGGATTAGTAACAACAATCGCTTGGGGACTTGACGGCAAAGTAAACTATGCATTAGAAGGTTCTGTATTCGTTGCAGGTGCTTCTATCCAGTGGTTACGCGACCAGTTAAGAGTTGTAGATACCGCTCCGGATTCAGAGTACATGGCAACAAGAGTAAAAGATACCGCTGGATGCTACGTAGTACCTGCTTTCACAGGTTTAGGAGCTCCGTATTGGGATCAGTATGCTAGAGGAGTTATCGTTGGTTTAACACGTGGATGTAACAAATATCACATCGTTCGTGCAACAGTTGAATCTTTAGCATATCAGGTAAACGATGTATTACAGGCTATGAAAGCTGATTCAGGAATCGACCTTGCTGCATTAAACGTAGACGGTGGCGCAAGTGCTAACAACTTCTTAATGCAGACACAGGCAGACATCAGTGGATGTCCTGTAAACCGCCCATCATGTGTAGAGACAACAGCTATGGGTGCTGCTTACTTAGCAGGTATCGCTGTTGGCTACTGGAAAGACAAAGAAGACGTTATTGCTAACACATCTCTTGATCGTACTTTCACACCAGCAATCAGTGCTGAAGAGCGTGAGACAAGAATCAAAGGATGGAAGAAAGCAGTTAAATGCTCCTTTGGTTGGGCAAAAGAAGACTAGTAATAAAATAGGGTAAAGAGGAGGAAACATTTATGTTACCATATTTGGCAGAATTTTTAGGAACTATGATGTTAATCATGTTAGGTGATGGCGTTTGTGCAAACGTTAACCTTAGCAAATCAGGAATGAAAGGCGGCGGAACTGTTCAGATTACTATGGCATGGGCAGCAGCTGTTATGATTCCGGCATTTATCTTTGGTGCAGCTTCAGGTGCATCATTCAACCCGGCATTAACAATCGCTTTAGCAGCTGACGGAAGCTTCGCTTGGAACATGGTACCGGGCTATGTAATCGCTCAGATCGCTGGTGGATTCGTAGGTGCTTGGATTGTATGGCTTACATTTAAGAAACAGTTCGATGCAGAAGAAGATGCAGCAACAATCCTTGGAGTATTCTCCACAGGTCCTTCTATCCCAAGCACAGGATGGAACATTGTATCAGAGGCAGTTGCAACATTCGTATTAGTATTCGCAATCAAAGGTATGGCTCAGGTTGGCGGTATGAACGGACTTCAGGGTAACGTTGCAGTATATGTAATCATCTTAGCATGTGGTATGTCCTTCGGTGGAACAACTGGATATGCTATGAACCCAGCCCGTGACTTAGGACCTCGTCTTGCACATGCATGCTTACCAATCAAGAACAAAGGAACATCTAACTTCGCTTATGGTTTAGTAGTTCCAATCTTTGGACCAATCATCGGTGCTTTATTAGCAGTAGGTCTTTACGCAATCATTCCTTGGGCATAAGCTATAGGGAATATGTAACACGATAGTAATAAAGAGTTTGAGCAATGCTGCATCCTTGGATGGAGCGTTGCTCATCTTTTCTGAAAGGAGTAACAGACACATGTATGATGTCGTAATAATTGGAGCAGGGGTATCTGGTAGTGCAATCGCTAGAGAGTTATCACGTTACCAGGTAAATGCTTGCGTAGTAGAAAAAGCAGAAGATGTATGTTGTGGTACATCAAAAGCAAACAGCGCTATTGTTCATGCCGGATTCGATGCTGAAAACGGATCTCTTATGGCAGATTTGAACGTAAAAGGTAATGTAATGATGGAAGATCTTTCTAAAGAGCTTGATTTCTCCTTTAGAAAAAATGGATCTTTAGTAATTTGCTTACATGAAGAAGACAGACCAAACTTAGAGGCTCTTTATGAAAGAGGAGTTAAGAACGGTGTAAAAGAATTAAAGATTTTAGAGCATGATGAAGTATTGGCATTAGAGCCAAACGTAACAGACGATGTTGTTGCTGCATTATATGCACCAACAGGTGGAATTGTCTGCCCATTCGAATTAAACATTGCTATGGCTGAAAATGCAGCTACAAACGGTGTTGAATTCAGATTTAACACAGAAGTAAGAGATATCGTTAAAAAAGACGGTGGCTTTGAATTAGTAACTAACAACGGAGCAATCTCAACAAAATGTGTTGTAAATGCAGCAGGTGTATACTCTGATGTATTCCATAACATGATGAGCTCTAAGAAGATCCACATCACACCAAGACGTGGTGATTACTGCTTATTAGACAAGGTTACAGGAGATTTCGTAGATAAGACAATCTTCCAGTTACCGGGTAAATATGGTAAAGGTGTATTAGTATCACCTACAATCCATGGAAATACAATCGTAGGACCAACTGCTATTGATATTGAAAATAAAGAAGGAACCAATACTACTCAGGAAGGAATTGACGAGCTGATCAGCAAAGCTGGTTCAACAGTAAAAGGTTTACCAATTCGTCAGGTTATCACTTCCTTTGCAGGACTTCGTGCACATGAGGACAACCATGAATTCGTAATCGGTGAAGTAGATGAAGCACCGGGATTCTTTGATGCTGCAGGTATCGAGTCTCCGGGTCTGACAAGCTCACCGGCTATCGGAGTTCTTGTTGCAGGAATGTTAAAGGATAAATTAAACTTACAGGAAGATCCGACCTTCAACGGAACAAGAAAAGGTGTTACACATCTGAACTCTTGTACAAAAGAAGAGAGAGATGCCTTGATTAAAGAGAATCCGGCTTATGGAAGTATCGTATGCCGTTGTGAAATGATTACAGAAGGAGAAATCCTTGATGCAATCCATAGACCATTAGGTGCAACTACATTAGATGGTATTAAACGTCGTACACGCGCTGGTATGGGACGTTGCCAGGCTGGTTTCTGTTCACCAAGACAGATTGAGATTCTTGCGAGAGAATTAGGCGTAGATCAGTCAGAAATTAGAAAATCTGGACGCGATTCCAAGTTCATCGTTGGAACCCCGAAAGACAGATTATAAGGAGGAAGAACAGATGAAAGCATATGACGTGATTATCATTGGTGGTGGTCCTGCAGGTTTAGCAGCAGCAGCATCAGCAAGAAGAAATGGTATCGAGAGCATTCTGATTTTAGAGCGTGACCGTGAGTTAGGTGGTATCTTAAATCAGTGTATCCATAATGGTTTCGGTCTTCATACCTTCAAAGAGGAGTTAACAGGACCGGAGTATGCTAGACGTTTCATTGATCAGGTAGAAGAACTTGGAATCGAGTACAAGTTAAATACTATGGTTATGGACATCAGCGCAGATAAAGTAATTACTGCAATGAACCGTGAAGAAGGAATGTTCGAACTTCAGGCAAAAGCAGTGATCTTAGCTATGGGATGTAGAGAGCGTTCAAAAGGTGCATTAAACATTCCTGGTTACAGACCGGCAGGTATCTATTCTGCAGGTACTGCACAGAGATTAGTAAATATTGAAGGCTTCATGCCAGGTCGTGAAGTTGTTATCTTAGGATCCGGTGATATCGGACTTATCATGGCTAGACGTATGACATTCGAAGGCGCAAAAGTTAAAGTTGTAGCTGAGTTAATGCCATACTCAGGTGGATTAAAACGTAACATCGTTCAGTGTCTGAATGACTACGATATTCCGCTGAAATTGAGCCATACCGTAATTGATATCAAAGGTAAAGAGAGAGTAGAAGGAATCACAATCGCAGAGGTTGGCCCTGACAGAAGACCTATCCCTGGAACAGAAGAGTACTATCCATGTGATACATTACTTCTTTCCTGTGGTCTTATCCCAGAGAATGATATCTCCAGAGGAGCAGGCATCGAAATGAGCCCAATCACTTCCGGAGCTGTTGTAAATGAGAGCTTAGAGACAAATATCGAAGGTGTATTTGCTTGTGGTAACGTACTTCATGTACATGACTTAGTAGACTTCGTATCTGAAGAGGCTGCTATGGCTGGTAAATCTGCTGCTGATTATGTTCAGGGCAAGATTAACAGAGATACTAAGACACCAGACGTTAAGATCGTTGCAACAGATGGTGTTCGTTACACAGTACCTAGTGTAGTAAATGTTGACCGTATGGATGGCGATTCTATCGTAAGATTCCGTGTTGGTGATGTTTACAAAAACCACTATGTAAGCGTTTACTTAAATGATGAGCGTATCTTACATAGAAAGAAACAGGTTATGGCACCAGGTGAGATGGAGAACGTTGTTCTTAAGAAAGATCAGTTGGCTGCATTTGATGGCCTGAACACCATTACAGTAAAACTTGAGGAGGCGTAAGAATGGAAACAATTAATTTAACATGTATCGGATGTCCGATGGGTTGTCCTCTTACTGTAACCATGGAGAATGGCGAAGTTAAGGATGTAACAGGAAATACTTGTAAACGTGGAGATGATTACGCTAGAAAAGAAGTAACCAATCCTACAAGAATTGTTACAAGTACTGTAATCTGCGAAGGCGGTAAAATTGATGCTGTATCTGTTAAAACAAAATCAGATATTCCAAAAGGCAAAATCTTTGATGTATGTCGTGCATTAAAGGGTGTTGCTGTACCGGCTCCAGTTAAAATTGGTGATGTTATCATCAAAGATGTTGCAGGAACAGGCGTAGACATCATTGCTACAAAACAGGTAGATAAAGCGTAAATATAGGTGGGTTATACTCACGATATAGCATATGCGAAAGGGCGTGTCCAAGTTGGACGCGCCCTTTTTGGCTCTATACTTTTTAAAAGAACTCTGCTATACTAATCGTCAGAATTAAAAATAAGTACCAAAATAGCAATAAAAGAGGAGTATAAAATGCAGAAGATAAAATGGAAAAATAGTGCGGCATTGCTGTTAGCAGCATTTGTCTGGGGAGTTGCATTTGTGGCACAGAGTGTCGGTATGGATTATGTAGAACCGTTTACATTCAATGGCATTCGCTGTCTGATCGGAAGTCTGGTATTATTGCCATGCATTTTCTTTTTTGACCGGTTTAAGACCATTGAAGAAAAAGAGGCTGTAAAAAGCAGCCGTAAGACACTCTGGATTGGTGGTATTCTTTGCGGAGCCATCCTTTTTGTGGCAACGAATGCACAGCAGATAGGAATACAGTATACTTCTGCCGGAAAAGCAGGTTTTATTACGGCATTGTACATTGTGTTTGTGCCGATTATTGGAATATTTTTAAAGAAAAAATGCAGTTGGAATGTCTGGGTCAGCGTAGTGATCGCAGTTATAGGATTTTATCTTTTATGTGTCAAAGATGGACTGAGTCTGTCAAAAGGTGATCTCTGGGTCTTAGTTTGTGCACTGGTTTTTCCATTTCATATCTGGACAGTAAACCATTTTGCACCAATGGTCGATGGTGTCAGATTGTCCTGTATACAATTTTTAGTCTGTGGAATCCTCTCAGGGATCTGCATGTTCTTTACTGAAACACCGGACATCGGGAATATCCTACAGGCATGGATGCCACTATTATATGCCGGAGTATTGTCCTGTGGTTTGGGATATACCTTACAGATTGTCGGACAAAAGGATTTTAATCCAACCATAGCGTCATTGCTGATGAGTTTTGAATCAGTATTTTCCGTATTGGCAGGCTGGGTACTTTTAGGACAGGCATTGAGTACACGGGAGATCTTTGGCTGTGTGTTGATTTTTGCAGGAGTTATCTTAGCACAGATACCGATGAAAACCGGACAGAAAGAATAGAAACTATACAAGGGGAGCAAGCTATGGTATAATGAGTGCAAGCGAGTCAGAGGGAGCTTGCTCACTCTTGACGAGCGACGAAATTATTGAGCGAGCCATGCTCACGATATAATAATTAAAAGCAAGTCAACATGCTCACATGATGAAAGAAAAATGAAATGATTGCGTGAGCTATATTCACGATAAGTATAGAAAGGTATGGTAGGAGCATATGCTGGAAGGAAACAATATTTTAATTTTTATGGGAATTATAGTTCTGCTTGTCATTGTGGCAACAGTCATTGCCGTGGTATCTTCTGTCGCAGGAGCAGCGGCAGCCATTGTAGATGATGAAGACGGCGAAGAAAATGCTTGACAATTTTTGCAGAACTCTATAAGATAAAACATATTGAAAAGGTGTTGAGAAAGAGGAGTACACAGCACACCCTTGAAAGAGAGAATGGTTCATCGGCTGAAAGACCGTTTAAAGAAGGCGTTGTGGAAGGTAGCTTTTGAACCGGAGAACTGAAAGTAAAAACGAATGGATTTGCAGGAGGTGCAAATATAAGAGATACGATAAGTAGGTTTTCACGTCTGGTCTGCGTTATAAGACCGAGAGATTGCCAATCATGATAAGAAGAGATTGGCGAAATAAGGTGGTACCGCGTAACAATACGCCCTTTGCAGATTGCAAAGGGCGTTTTTTAATCCACGGGAAAATAGTCGTGTCACGACTATTTTCATTAGATTCTATTAGAGAAAAAAGCAGACTTATCTGCTTGGTTGATAAAAAGGAGAGAGAAGATGAGCAAAGAATTAGCAAAGACATATGATCCGAAAGATATTGAGGATCGTCTGTACAAAAAATGGGAAGACAACAAGTATTTTCATGCGGAAGTAGACCGCAGTAAAAAGCCGTTTACAATTGTGATGCCGCCACCAAATATCACAGGTCAGTTACACATGGGACATGCATTGGACAATACGATGCAGGATATTCTGATCCGTTATAAGAGAATGCAGGGCTATAATGCACTGTGGCAGCCGGGAACAGACCATGCATCCATTGCAACAGAAGTCAAAGTGATAGAATCTTTAAAAGAACAGGGCATTGATAAGGATGAACTCGGAAGAGAAGGCTTTTTAGAAAAAGCCTGGGAATGGAAAGAGGAATATGGCGGACGTATCTTAAAGCAGTTAAAGAAAATGGGTTCTTCTGCAGACTGGGACAGAGAGCGTTTTACCATGGATGAGGGCTGCTCAAAAGCCGTAGAAGATGTATTTATCAAATTATTTGATAAAGGCTATATTTATAAGGGTTCCCGTATCATTAACTGGTGCCCGGTATGTCAGACTTCTATTTCTGATGCAGAAGTAGAACATGAGGAGCAGAACGGATTTTTCTGGCACATCAATTATCCGGTAAAAGGAGAAGAAGGAAGATTCGTTGAAATCGCAACTACACGTCCGGAAACGTTATTAGGCGATACCGCAGTTGCCGTAAATCCGGAGGATGAGAGATATCAGGATCTGATCGGTAAGACACTGATCCTCCCATTGGTAGGAAGAGAAATCCCGGTAGTAGCAGATGCTTATGTAGATAAAGAGTTTGGAACAGGATGCGTAAAGATCACACCGGCTCATGACCCGAACGATTTTGAGGTAGGAAAACGTCATAACCTGCCGGAAATCAATGTATTAAATGATGATGCGACCATTAATGCAAATGGTGGAAAGTATCAGGGCATGGATCGCTACGAAGCAAGAGAAGCCATGATCAAAGATTTAGACGAGCTTGGACTTTTGGTGAAAGTAGTACCTCATGCACATAATGTAGGAACACATGACCGCTGTAAAACAACGGTAGAACCGATGATCAAACAGCAGTGGTTCGTAAAAATGGATGAGATGATCAAACCGGCAGTAAAAGCAGTCAAAGAAGGAGAGATCAAGCTGTTACCGGAGAGAATGGATAAAATTTATTTTAACTGGACAGACAATATCCGTGACTGGTGTATTTCCAGACAGCTTTGGTGGGGACACCGGATCCCGGCATACTACTGTGCAGATTGTGGAGAATTTGTTGTTGCAAGAGAAAATCCGGGCAAATGCCCAAAATGCGGATGCACGCATATGACACAGGATGAAGATACCTTAGACACCTGGTTTTCTTCTGCACTCTGGCCGTTTTCCACACTCGGATGGCCGGATAAGACCGAGGATTTGGATTACTTCTATCCAAATGATGTCTTAGTAACCGGATATGATATTATTTTCTTCTGGGTTATCCGCATGATCTTCTCCGGATATGAGCAGATGGGCGAGGCACCATTCCACACCGTATTATTCCATGGTCTGGTAAGAGATTCCCAGGGAAGAAAAATGAGTAAGTCCCTTGGAAACGGAATCGATCCATTAGAAGTCATTGACAAATACGGGGCAGATGCACTGCGTCTGACACTGATCACCGGAAATGCACCGGGAAATGATATGCGTTTTTACTGGGAGCGTGTAGAAGCCTCCAGAAACTTTGCGAACAAAGTATGGAATGCCTCCCGTTTTATCATGATGAATATCGGAGATGAAAAATTAGAGACACCGGCTTTAGAGGATTTTACAACGGAGGACAAGTGGATTCTTTCAGCAGTGAACTCCCTTGCAAAAGAAGTAACGGAGAACATGGAAAAATTCGAGCTTGGAATTGCCGTTCAGAAAGTATATGACTTCATCTGGGATGAGTTCTGTGACTGGTACATTGAGATCACAAAGACCAGAACTTATAAAAAAGAAGAAGATCCGAAGTCTGCAAAAACAGCAATGTGGACCTTAAAGACCGTACTGATCCAGGCATTAAAACTGTTACATCCATATATGCCGTTTATTACAGAGGAAATCTTCTGCACACTTCAGGAGGAAGAAGAGACCATTATGCTTTCAGAATGGCCAACCTTCAAAGAAGAGTGGAACTTCAAGGCAGAGGAAGAAGCAGTTGCCCATGTAAAAGATTTAGTAAAAGGAATCCGTAATACCCGCGCAGAGATGGATGTTCCGCCAAGCCGTAAAGCAAAAGTCTTTATCGTAACAGAGGACAAAGAGTTAGAAGAAATTTTTGCATCCATGAAGACCGCCTATGCGGCACTGATCAGCGCAAGTGAGATTCAGGTTCAGGATACAAAGGACGGTATTGGAGAAGATGCAGTATCCGTTGTGATCCCGGGTGCAGTAGTCTATATCCCGCTTGAGGATTTAGTAGATTTTGAAAAAGAAAAAGAGCGTCTGAAAAAGGAACAGGAGCGTCTGAAAAAAGAGTTAGCACGTTCTAAGGGCATGCTCTCTAATGAAAAATTCTTAAGCAAAGCACCGGAAGCAAAGGTATTAGAGGAAAAAGAAAAACTTGCAAAATACGAGCAGATGATGCAGCAGGTAGAAGAACGTCTGTCACAGATGAAATAGAGTGACAATTTAAAAGCATAACAATCGAATAACGAAAAATATTGCAAAACCAAGGGTTTTGTTATACTATAATAGTAAGATATGGGATACCAGATCCTGAATATGCAATAGAAAAGAGGTGACCGTCTATGACTATCACAAAAAGGGAAGTACAGCCAAAAGCCCGCATCACCTATGACGAAATGGAAGCGTTTCTGACACTGCCGGTTCCAAAAGAAGGGGAAGAATATACTTTAGAGGAATTGCTTGCACTGTTAGAAAAGAATCAGATCCGTCATGGGATTGAGCAGGAGACTTTAAGAAAAATGCTCCGGGAGAGGATCTACAATAAAGAGGTCTGTATCGCAGTTGGAACTCCTGTGGTAGATGGAATAGACGGTCATTTTGATTATCATTTTAACAATAATTTCAGTAAAAAACCGAAGATCCGTCCGGACGGAAGTGTGGATTACTGGAGTATCAACATGGTAGAGCCTGTGGAAAAAGGACAGGTAATCGCTATTTATAAGCCACCGGTTCCGGGAGAAGATGGAATGACCGTCAAAGGCAGACCACTGCCGGCAAAGAGAGCGAGGGAACTTCCGCCATTAAAAGGACGCGGATTTACCAGACAGGAAGATGGAAATACCTATACCTCGAATATGGATGGCAAGATCGATATGGAGAATGACAGGATCACCATTTCTCAGGTATATGAAATCTTTGGAAATGCGGATCTTTCCGTTGGAAATATTAATTTTGTCGGTGATGTAGTGGTCCATGGAAATGTGACAGCGGGAGCAAGTGTCCGTGCGACCGGCACGGTAACGATCGATGGTGTGGTAGAATCTGCGGATATTACGGCAGATGGCGATATTGTATTGCGAAGCGGAATGTTAGGAGGAAGCAAGGCAGTCCTTACAACAAAAGCCAACTTATATGCAAAATTTGTGGAATATGCAAAAGTAGATGTCAGAGGAAGTATTGAAGCGGATGCGTTTGTCGGATGTGAGATAACCTGTGGAGATGAGATTGTTCTGAATGGAAAAAAGAGCAGGATCATCGGAGGAAAGGTATTTGCAGTCCGCGGAATAGAAGCACTGGTATTAGGAAGTCCCGGCGAAGTTGCAACCTCTATAAGAGTCGGAGTGCGGGAAGAAGTTCTGCATCAGATCAAAGAATTAGAGAAAAAGGTGGAGACGCATCAGGAGAATATTACAAAGATAGAAGCCGGACTTGCAAATTTTGAAAGACTTGGAAAAGAGCGTGGTATTGATTACAAGGACGACCCAAGGAGAACAGAACTTTTGCGTGTAAAGATCCAGGAGATTGCCGCAATGGCAGCCGAAAAGACAGAGCTGGAAGGTTTGCAGCGGGAAGTAGAAGAAGCACAGAATGCATCCGTCAAGGCACAAAAGGCAGTATATCCGGGTGTGTCTATCGGAATTGATGAATTAAAAATTTCCGTGCAGGATATGCAGGAACGGGTACAGTTTGTGAAAAGTGTCGATAAAATCCTAATGATGCGGATAGAAGAATAATCTGTCTAAGGAACTCGGATCCTGCGATGAGTTTTCCGGGTGCAGGTATTGCAAAATAAGTCAAAGAAATATATGATAAAGGAAGTCTGTAGGACAGGCTTCCTTTTTTGGATTTAGGAAAGGCTGATAAAATGAAAATGACATATGAACAGGCAGTTTCATATCTTTATGAGATACCAAAGTTTACGAAAAAAAACGGATTAGAGCATACAAAGGAGCTGTTGTGGAGGCTAGACATCCGCGAGGAAAATTTTAAGATCATCCATGTGGCGGGAAGCAATGGAAAAGGTAGTGTCTGTCGAGCCATCAGCGAAGTGTTAACGGAGAATCAGAAAAGCAATGGATTGTTTATTTCACCACATTTAGTAAGAATGGAAGAGCGTTTTTGTATCAATGGAAAAATGTGCTCTGTGGAGGAATTTTTAGAGGCATTTCACTGTGTCTATGAAGTCGTAGAACGAATGCAAAAAGAAGGACTTGCACATCCAACTTTTTTTGAATATCTCTTTGGAATGGGAATGTGGATCTTTCAAAAAAAACGGGTGGAATATCTGGTGCTAGAGACAGGACTAGGAGGCAGGCTCGATTGCACCAACGTTTTTACGCATCCACTGTTAACGATCATTACCTCGATCAGTTTAGAGCATACCGAGTATCTGGGAGATACGATTGAAAAAATTGCGGCAGAAAAAGCAGGGATCATCAAGCAGGGAGTACCGGTACTCTATGATGCCGGCAATGAGAAAGCAGATCAGGTAATCAGCACAAAGGCATCGGCATGTCAGGCAAAAATTTATCCGGTACATAGAAATTCCTTAAAATTTCCTAAATTTAATGGGAAATATATTGATTTTTATTTTCAATGTGACTATGATGTAGATACGAAAATTTCGATTCCGTTTGCAGCACCATATCAGATGATGAATATGACACTGGCATATCAGGCGATGAGGATGTTAGAACCGGAAACAGGTATAAAAAAAGAAGAGATTCTAAAAGGAATCCGAAATACCAGATGGCAGGGAAGAATGCAGGAGGTCGGAGAAAATATTTATTTTGACGGTGCACACAATGTGGCAGGGATTCATGCATTTTTAGATTCCGTTGCATTAATACGACCCCAGAATCCGATATTGCTGTTTTCGATGGTATCGGATAAGGACTATGAAAAAGCCATACAGCTTTTAGCCGAGAGGAGACAATGGGAACAAGTCATTGTGACCACGATTTCAGACAAACGCGGCATTCCGGCAGAAGACATTGCCAGGATATTTTCCCATTTCGGACAGCAGGCTGTCGTAATTGAGGACAGCAGAAAAGCCTATGAATGGGCATTAAAAGGTAAGAAACGGGGACAGGCATTGTTTTGTACCGGTTCATTATATTTTATAGGAGAGTTATTAGAGATTACAGGAGGTAAGAACAGTGATTGATTTTGAAGAAGAGTTAAAGAAATTTCAGCCAAGCCTTGAGGTGGAAGAGGCAGAGGAAGCTATTTACAATCAGGATCTGACAGATATGACAGACATCTTAAAAGAAATGCTTAAAGATATGAAAGGAACAGTATAATGGAATGTTATCGATGCGGAGCAACGCTTGGCAGAGAATCCTTTTGTCCAAGCTGTGGCACAGATGTAAAAGTATATAAAAAGATCATGCAGACATCGAATGCATATTATAATCAGGCACTTTCACGGGCAGGTGTCAGGGATCTGTCGGGAGCAGTGGAGAGCCTGAAAAAGAGTCTGCGTTTTAACAAAAAGAATATCCAGGCAAGAAACCTGTTAGGACTGGTATATTTTGAGATGGGAGAGACCGTATCTGCGCTTAGTGAGTGGGTCATCAGTAAGAATTTTAAACCGGAGAATAATATTGCTGGGGAGTACTTAGATGAGATTCAAAAGAACAGAGCCAGATTAGAATCGATCAACCAGACGATCAAGAAATATAATCAGGCATTGCTGTACTGTCATCAAGACAGCAGGGATATGGCGATCATCCAGTTGAAAAAGGTGCTTTCCATGAACCCTAAGATGGTACAGGGACATCAGTTGTTAGGTCTGCTCTATTTAGAGGAAGGCAATTACGAGCAGGCAGCCAAGGCATTAGAAAAAGCACATGCCATTGATACGAACAATACCACAACACTTCGTTATATGAAGGAGTTAGATGACCGTGCAAAAGCATCGGGAACGACGTTAAAGGACAAAAATAAAAAGACGGTTTCCTATCAGAGTGGAAACGATACGATCATCCGTCCGGTTTCTAATTTTAAGGAGAGCAGTTCCGGTTCTACGGTATTAAATATTGCGATCGGTCTGATCGTAGGAGTGCTGATCACCTGCTTTTTAGTAGTTCCGGGAGTTAGACAGAGTGCGAAATCCAATGCAAAGAACGAGGTGTTACAGGCAAATGATTCCCTTTCATCAAAGAATCAGGAAATCAAGACACTGCAGGCAAAAGTGGATGAACTGAATGGAAAGATTTCAGACGAGCAGAACAGTGCGGACAGTGCCGATGGAAAAGTGGCAACTTATCAACAGCTTTTAACTGCCTATGCAGCATATCGTGATGGCAATAAGACAGCGGCAGGAGATGCCCTTGGCAATGTAAAGGCGGAATATTTAGATGACGAGTCAAAGAAGATTTACGATGCAGTTAACAGTGAAGTGAACAGCGAGTATTTAGCTTCTACCTATCAGGATGCTTACCAGAAATACAGCAGCCTGAACTATGCAGAAGCGGCAGCAGGCTTCCAGAAGATCATCGATATGGATGAGAACTATCATGACGGTTATGCACTGTATTACCTTGCACAGTCCTATCGTAAGAATAACGATATTGACAATGCAAGAACTTACTACCAGAAGGTGGTGGAATTATATCCGAATACGGAGCGTTCCTCAAGAGCACAGAAATATTTAGATGAATTTGGTACAGCGGAAGCGGACACAGCAAATCCGGATGATGCAGCGGATGAAAATACAAGAGATACAACAACTGGAGATACCGGTAATACGGATATTCCGGGAATTGAATAGTGGTACAATATAGGAACAATACAAAAGACATCAGGCTTTTTGCCCGGTGTCTTTTTGATTATAAAAAATGCTCCATAGTGCAGCAGTTTTTATGATATGAAACCAATCTATGATACAAGAAAAAATTATAAGAAAGATAGAGGAGAGGTATATGATATTTCAGTATGAATTAAAAGACAACAGTCTTCGGGTCATGGTGCCAAAAGAACTTGACCACCACAGTTCCATTGATCTGCGTTCGCAGACGGATATGTTACTTCAAACGTATCATGTGAAAAATCTGGTTTTTGATTTTAAAGATACGGAGTTTATGGACAGCTCCGGAATCGGCATGATGATCGGGCGGTGCAAAAACATGGATTTTACGGGTGGAGAAGTTCGGGCAGAGCATATGAATGGACGTATCCGAAAGATTTTTTTGTTGTCAGGATTGCATAAAATGGTAAAGATTGAGGAAGGCGGAGAAGAAGAATGAGAAAAAATGAGATGTATATGAGTTTTTTGGCAGATTCCGTGAATGAGAGTCTTGCGCGTATTACCGTTGCGGCATTTGCAATGGAGTTAAATCCTACGATGGAGGAAATTGAAGATATCCGCACTTCCGTTTCGGAGGCGGTGACAAACGCAATTATCCATGGCTACGAAGAAAAAGAAGGAATGGTAGAGATCCACTGTGTACTCTTAGACCGGTTATTACATATTGAGATCAAGGATAACGGAAAAGGAATTCCTGATGTGGAAAAAGCAAAACAGCCGTTTTATACGACAAAACCGGAGTGTGAGCGTTCCGGAATGGGGTTTGCTTTTATGGAGGCATTTATGGATTCCGTGAAAGTGGAGTCTGAGCTGCATATCGGAACCAGGATTACGATGGAAAAGGAGATAGGGAAGGTAGAGGATGAGTGATTTTACGGAAAGGCTTACCAGGGCACATACAGGAGATGAAAAGGCCAGGGAAGAGCTGATTCTGGAGAATCGTCCGTTAGTCTATGCGGTGGTCAAGCGTTTTGAGTACCGGGGCTATGACAGGGAAGAACTCTTTCAGATCGGAATGATAGGTCTGATGAAAGCGATTGATCGTTTTGATACAAAGTACGAGGTGGCATTTTCCACCTATGCCGTACCGTTGATCACGGGGGAATTGAAACGTTTTTTTCGGGATAATTCCATGATGAAGGTTTCGAGAGGTTTAAAGGAACAGGGATACCATATTGCAAAAGCAAGGGAAAAAATTGAGCAGGAAAAAGGCAGGGATGCCACCTTAGAGGAAATTTCAAAAGAGACGGGGCTTAGTACCGAGGAAATCCTTATGGCAACGGAGGCGAATCGGGAAGTCTCTTCTTTATCGCAGAGCATTTATGAAAAAGACGGCAGTGAGATTTCGTTAGAAGAGCAGTTGTCTGCAAAAGGCGGGGCAGTTCCGGCAGGGAGTGACCAGTCCGGGGAAGGAGATTATGAAAAAGAATTTGTGGTCAACCGGATCTTAGTGGAGCAGCTTTTAGGAGAGTTAAACGAAAAAGAGCGGAAGCTGATCACGCTGCGGTATTTTGAAGAAAAAACACAGGTACAGGCTGCAAAGGAATTAGGGGTCAGCCAGGTACAGGTTTCGCGTTTAGAAAAGAAGATCCTATTGAGGCTGCGAAAGCGTGTCTAAAGAAAAAAGAAGAGTCATCCGATATTATTTACAAATAGGAACAATCATGTGGGGTGACAATATGAGCAGGATAACATCGTATGGAAAGCAGAGCATAACGGATTTATTAGGAAAAATGAATCAGGCAGAGAATGCAATAAATCAGGCGGATAAAACAGAAGATGGAAAGAGTACAAAAAAAGATAAGAGCAAAGTATTTGCAGGCGACCTGAATCTGATTGATGATCCGGTAACTAAAAAACGGAAAGAGGCACAGCAAAAAGCTCTGAAGGTCGTAAAGGATGCCTGGGATATCGACCGTTCTATTGATGCGGATATCCAGGAGCAAAGAGATCACTATGACAAAATGAAGACTTTGTACAGTGAGGCACAGGATGAGGTTTTAAAGATCAATGACCAAAAAAAGGCATTGAGAGAGCAGCACATGGTAGAGCCGGATTCCCAGGAACAAAAAGATTTAGAACTCTTAGAGAAAAGACAGGTTTGCATGAGTGGAAAATTCAATATTGAGTTGACCGAGGAGGAGTGGAAACGCTGTGAAGAAATCGATAAGGCTGGACTGACCAACTACCAGGAACAGGCATTAGAATTAAATAAACGGAGTATCCATTTCCGGAAGGAACTCAAGGAAGCCCAAAAGGGTATGAAGGAGGATGTAGCCAAGATCAAGGCAATCCGTTTGGAACGTTTGAAGTCAGATCCTATGGTAGAAGCAGAGAAAAATGCAGATCAGATCATGGAAAATGCGAGCAAAGAAATTATCGGTCTGTTGAAACAGGAAGCCATAGACAACATGGATGAAAAGCAGCAGGAAGCTGAAGAAAAGGCGAAAGATACCAAGGAAGAGAAGAAAGAGGAAGAAAAAAAGTTAGAGGAGCAGAAGTTAGAACGGGCAAAACAGGAAGCTATGATGATGCAGACCAAAGAAGCGGCAAGAAAAATCCGGGCACAGCAGAAGCGCGTGGAGGCATCGGATGTGGATATGGGAGAGATCGTGACCCTTGCAAGAGACTACCGTCAGCCGGAAAATGTGTCGCAGACTTTGAATGAGATCAAGAATAATATGAAACTGTTAGAGGCGGATTTGAAGGGAATCCAGGTGGATGAAGAGGGATAAGAAATATTCATTGTCACTGGTTCGACCAGCAACCAGAAGGGGCGTATTCACGAAAAAATCACGAAAAATATGTAAAAAGTAGTAGAAAATCGTTAAAAAACTTGTAATTTCATTAAAAAAGTATTAAAATTGGACTCATCGGCTGGTATGACCAGCCAAAGAATATCATATATTTAAGTAGCATTGAAGGAGGAAAGAAGATATGTTATTCAACCTTTATGGCGATAACGCCATGTGGCAGCTTCTCGGATGGGTCCTGGTATTTGCCGGATTAGTTATCTGTAATGAAATTGCCCGTCGTACAAAAGCAGGAGGAGTATTCTTTTTCCTGATCTTACCACTTGCATTGACAGTTTATTTTATTGCCATCGCAGTAGGCGCAGCAAACGGCTCAGAATGGGCATTAAACAACCAGACACATAAATACATGAACGGTTGGTTCCATTATGCGAAGCTGTATGCAGCAGTAGCAGGATGTATTGGTTTCATGATGCTCAAATACAAATGGGGCATTGGAAAGAAAGAATGGTTTAAACCATTCCCATTCATCATCGTAGCAATTAACATTTTAATCGCAGTATGTTCTGACTTTGAGTCTGCGATCAGAGGTGCACAGGCATTTGCTGAGACCGGTTCCAGATACTGGTTATCTAACGAGGGCGTATGGCTCTACGGTGGATGGTGGAACTGGGTAAACGGTATTGCCGGAATTCTTAACATCTTCTGTATGACAGGATGGTGGGGAATCTACACATCCAAGAAAAAAGATGATATGTTATGGCCTGATATGACATGGCAGTTCATCTTAGCATACGATGTATGGAACTTTACTTATACATACCTGAACCTTCCTACACATAGCTGGTACTGTGGTATTGCATTATTATTAGCACCTACATTCGCAGCAATGTTCTGGAACAAGGGTGGTTGGATCCAGAACCGTGCAAATACTTTAGCAACATGGTGTATGTTCGCACAGGTATTCCCATTATTCCAGGTAGGATCTAAGTTTGCAGTATTACCATCTCTTTATGGAAAAGAGTGGACAAATGGTTTAGAGTTAGCTACAGCAGCTCAGCCTGCATACGCAAACCCAACAGCTCAGGGTGTAATGGCAATCCTTGCAATTGTTGTAAACGTACTTTGCATTACCATTATCATCAAACGTTCTCTTGAGCAGAAGAAGAACCCATACAAGAACGAAATCTTTACAGATCAGAAAGACTTCCAGATTGCTATGGCAAGAGCTGAAGAACAGTAAGAAGAATAGGAATTGTGAGAAGACATGGAGAAAACTCTGTGTCTTCTTTTTTTGTGTGATCTGTTAGGAAGGGTAATGTTCAGCGGGCTCCTGACGATTATTCCGGGTTTCCTTGTGCTAAGCATTCCGATGAACCTCCTTAAAAGCAGGAATCGTGTTCGCCAAAGGGCTCCACGCTTCCGGGAGTTTCATCTCCATAGCACAAAAAGAAACCTTTCATAATCGTCGGGAGCTCGCTGGGATATACGCTTTCTAATGTGGTTGGGGGAGGAAGGAGTTCTACGTTGAGATTTTTGAGAAGGTGCTGCCGAGTAATTGTGGTGAAATAGAACTAGATATATTATATGTAAAATGGTCTTGATTTCAGAAATGGGACATGTTATGTAAATCCAATGGCTTGTAGAACATTCCTTAAAATCTTTATAGAATCTTCCAAAATTCAGTGGATAGCTTTTAAATGAGTTTTTAGGAAACCATATACAAACTCATAACTTATCTGATATTTTTTATACTTACATTAATTAAGCAATTCTCAAAATGCAATTCTTTTAAACCATTGAATGATTCATCCTAGAAATTCCCATATAGACACAATGTAGCTGTTCCCGGCTATCCCCACAGACAGTTGCGAGGCTTCCGTCGTGAGGAGCACACTGTCGCTCATGTTTTGTGCCTGTTTGAGCCTGTAGGGCGAGTTGCACAAAACATGAGTAAAAAGGCGTGGGCGACGAACAGGAAACGTAGCATGTCCGTGGGGATAGCCGGGGACAGCGTATGATATAAAGATAAGTATCTAAATCAAAATAGAATATATTTTAGAACTGTTAGAAAATCCTTTTATGTATTTTCACCCATTCCACACTTTACAGAACTCAAAATCAGTGTATAATGTAGTGCGGGAAGGGAGAGAGGAGCGTGATGGAATGGCAGGTTTGGAGAATCCTGTAGAGGAATTGATCGTAGAAAACAAGCAGATGTCGGAAGCATTTTGTAATAGTCTGTTTTTAGCGTTATCGGGAGGATTTCAGGATGCCTATACCTACAATTCAAGAGGCAAGGTGTTTTCAAACGCACAGACTGGCAATGTGGTACTGATGAGCCAGCATTTTATGGAGGGACGCTGGCAGGAAGGAATCCGTTATCTGCTGCCACTGTTGGCATTTGCCGTTGGAGTGTTTATTGCAGAGAGGATACAGTATCGGCACCGATATGCAAAACGTCTGCATTGGAGACAGGGCATTTTGTTAGCGGAGATCGCCATTCTGTTTATCGTAGGTTTTATGCCTGAAAAATGGAATCTTCCGGCAACGATCATGGTATCTTTTGCATGTGCTATGCAGGTACAGACCTTCCGGAAAGTCGGAGGTTATTCCTATGCAAGTACCATGTGCATCGGAAATCTGAGAAGCGGTACGGCAGCATTGTCCGTTTGGTGCAGGGAGAAAAAACCGGAGCAGTTAGAGCAGGCACTTTACTATTTTGGAATCATCTTCTTTTTTGCCATAGGAGCAGGAATCGGTGGAATTTTATCCATAAGATTTGGTTTACATATCATATGGGTTTCCTGCGTCTTTTTATTGATCAGTTTTAGCCTGATGTTTGTAGAAACTTTAAAGAAAAAGTAAAAAATAAGAAGGATACACGAAAAGAACGGTGGAATAAGGAATTATGCGAATTTTTTACATAAAAATGCGTAAAAGTAAAAATTTCACAGTTGACATTTGACATATTTGGTGTATAATTATAACAATTCGATGGAGAAGGTCATACTTTCTCCATTTTTTGTTGTAGTTGACATAATTCTAAGGAGGAGCAAGGATGAAAAGGAAATTAATTGGAGTAATTTTAATGGCAGTGATGGTTTGCTCACTGGCAGCATGTGGTTCAAAAGAGACCAAGGAAACAAAAGCAGACGCAGATAAGTCAGGGACACCGGTTTTAAGAGTAGCAATGGAATGTGGCTATGCACCATATAACTGGACACAGTCAGATGACTCGAACGGAGCAGTTCCGATCGAGGACAGCAAAGATTATGCGTATGGATACGATGTTATGATGGCAAAGAAGATTGCAGATAAATTAGGCTGTGAGCTTCAGATCGTAAAACTGGACTGGGATTCTTTAATTCCTGCAGTACAGTCAGGAACCGTGGATTGTGTTATCGCAGGTCAGTCAATTACTTCTGACAGAAAAGAAATGGTAGATTTTACAGAGCCATATTATTATGCATCCATCGTTACTTTAGTAAAATCTGATGGAAAATATGCAGATGCAAAAGGAATCAGCGATCTTGCAGGTGCAACCTGTACATCACAGCTTGGAACAATCTGGTACGACAATTGTCTGCCACAGTTAAAAGATGCGAATATCCAGCCGGCACAGGAATCCGCTCCGGCAATGTTAGTAGCATTAGAGAGTGACCGTACAGATTTAGTAGCAACAGATATTCCGACAGCAAAAGCAGCATGTGTTGCTTATCCGGATCTGAAGATTTTAGATTTTACAGATACAGATGATAACTACAAAGTATCCGATGAAGATATCAACATTGGTATTTCTGTGAAAAAAGGAAATACAGAGCTTACAGACAAGATCAACAGCGTATTAAAAGAGATGACAACAGAGGACTTTGACTCTATGATGGACGAGGCAATTTCTGTTCAGCCGTTATCCGAGTAATCAATTAAAAAGGGGTTAGATAACGTGATTTCAAACATGAACTTTTGGGAACGTATTCTCTATCTGTTACAGGAATATGGAACCTCCTATTTAAAAGGTGCAGGAACAACACTTGTGATCGCACTGGTTTCGACAGCAATCGGTTGTCTGATAGGATTTATCGTCGGAATCATCCAGACGATTCCGGAGGACAAACATAGAGATTCCCTGTTAAAAAAGATTGTTTTAAAGATTGTAAAAATTATTTTAAAGATTTATGTGGAAGTATTCCGTGGAACGCCGATGATCGTTCAGGCAGTGTTTATTTACTATGGAGCTGCACAGATTTTTAACATCCAGATGGGAATGTGGCAGTCCGCATTTTTGATCGTATCGATCAATACCGGTGCGTATATGGCAGAATCCGTGCGTGGTGGAATCATTTCCGTCGATCCGGGACAGACCGAAGGTGCAAAGGCAATTGGAATGACACATGTACAGACAATGACCAATGTCATTCTGCCGCAGGCATTTCGGAATATTTTACCGCAGATCGGCAACAACCTGATCATCAATATCAAGGATACTTCCGTGCTGTCCATTATCAGTATTGTAGACCTGTTCTTTGTACATAAGAGTGTGGCAGGTGCGTTGTATACCTATTTTGAATCCGCAGTGATCGTAATGTGTATGTATCTGATCATGACATTAGCAGCGTCTAAACTGCTCCGTTTATGGGAGAAAAAGATGGATGGTTCAAAGAACTATGAGTTAGTCGATGTCATGGGAATCGGAACCCAGTTGGGCGAAGAAGTAAAACGTGGAGAGTAGAGGAGGTTTCATATGAATGCAGAAGATGTAATATTAGAAGTATCTCATCTGGAAAAATCTTTTGGCTCTCACGATGTGTTAAGAGATATCAGTTTTCAGGTGGCAAAAGGTGATGTGGTTTCCGTGATCGGAGCGTCCGGTTCAGGAAAATCCACAATGCTCCGCTGTGTGAATCTGTTAGAGACACCAACTGGTGGCAGCATTTTATATCATGGAGAAGATATCACAGATCCAAAGATCAATGTACCGGCATACCGTTCTAAGGTTGGAATGGTATTCCAGAGTTTTAATCTGTTTAACAACATGACGGTTTTAGAGAACTGCATGGTAGGTCAGATCAAGGTGGCAGGAAGAAAAAAAGAAGAAGCAGAAGAAAAAGCAATGGCATACTTAAAAAAGGTTGACATGGACGCGTACATCAATGCAAAACCGCGTCAACTTTCCGGTGGTCAGAAACAGCGTGTGGCAATTGCAAGGGCTTTGGCAATGGAGCCGGAAATCCTGCTTTTTGACGAACCGACTTCCGCATTAGACCCACAGATGGTCGGAGAAGTCTTAAATATCATGCGTCAGCTTGCGCAGGAAGGCCTTACGATGATCGTGGTCACACATGAGATGGCATTTGCAAGAGACATTTCAAGTCATGTGATCTTTATGTCAGACGGTGTGATCGAAGAAGAAGGAACTGCAAAAGAAGTATTCTTAGAGCCAAAGAGCGAAAAGACCAAAGAGTTCTTAAGCAGATTCCGTGGAATTGAAGGCGAGGTATAATTGAATGTTTTTCCTCTTTCTGCTATACTTTGAGAAAGTATGGAGGAAGAGAAATCTCAACATAGAAAATTCCCTGTTCGGGTATAATATGATACCGGAACAGGGAATTTTTATGTTAAAATTTTTTATAAAAGAATTAGCACTCACCTCTTGACAGTGCTAACAAAAGGTGTTATACCTTATATTGTAAAGGAAAAATAGGTTTCAGACATTCTTATTTTTAGGAAATAGAATGTGACGATAGAAAGGGGCGTAGAAGTATGAACATCCAGAAATTTACCCAGAAATCAGTAGAAGCGATCAACGATTGCGAGAAATTAGCATATGAATACGGAAATCAGGAAATCGAGCAGGAACATTTGATGGTTGCATTGATGCAGCAGGAAGATGGACTGATTCCGAAATTAATTGAGAAAATGGAGATCCAGAAACAGCATTTTGCAGATAATGCAAGACGAAAACTGGAAGCCAGAGTCAAAGTGTCCGGAGGACAGGTTTATGTGGGACAGAATCTGAATAAGGTTCTGATCCATGCAGAAGATGAAGCAAAACAGATGGGCGATGAATATGTATCGGTAGAGCATCTGTTTTTAGCATTGATAAAATACCCGAATCAGGCAATGAAAGAATTGTTTAAGGAATATGGTATCACCAGAGAAAGATTTTTACAGAGTCTTTCGACCGTGCGTGGTAATCAGAGGGTAACTTCTGACAATCCTGAGGCAACATATGATACGCTTGAAAAATATGGCTATGATATGGTAGAGCGGGCAAAAGACCAGAAACTTGATCCTGTCATCGGAAGGGATACGGAAATTCGTAATGTTATCCGGATCCTGTCACGAAAGACGAAGAACAATCCGGTTTTGATCGGTGAACCGGGTGTCGGAAAAACAGCAGTAGTAGAAGGCTTAGCACAGAGGATCGTGCGTGGTGATGTGCCGGAAGGACTGAAGGATAAAAAATTGTTTGCACTGGATATGGGTGCATTAGTAGCAGGTGCAAAATACCGTGGAGAATTTGAGGAACGTTTAAAAGCAGTGCTCGATGAAGTAAAGCAGAGTGACGGTCAGATCATTCTCTTTATTGATGAGCTGCATACCATCGTCGGAGCAGGAAAGACGGACGGTGCCATGGATGCAGGCAATATGTTAAAACCAATGCTTGCAAGAGGCGAGCTTCACTGCATCGGTGCAACAACGTTAGACGAATACCGTGAATATATTGAAAAAGATGCAGCTTTAGAGCGTCGTTTCCAGCCGGTACAGGTAGATGAGCCAACCGTAGAGGATACGATTTCTATTTTAAGAGGTATCAAAGAACGCTACGAGGTATTCCACGGAGTTAAGATCACTGATGCCGCATTAGTCAGTGCAGCAGTCCTTTCGAACCGTTATATTTCGGATCGTTTTTTACCGGATAAAGCAATTGACTTAGTTGATGAGGCATGTGCCCTGATCAAAACCGAATTAGATTCTATGCCAACCGAGTTAGATGAGTTGAACCGTAGGATCATGCAGCTTCAGATCGAAGAAACCGCATTGAAAAAAGAGGAAGATCATCTGAGCAAGGATCGTTTAGAGACACTTCAAAAAGAATTAGCTGAATTAAACGATGAATTTGCAGCAAAGAAGGCACAGTGGGACAATGAGAAAAAGACGGTAGAAAAAGTACAGAAGCTGCGTGAGGAATTAGAATCCCTGAAAAAAGAGATTGCACTTGCAAAGCAGAACTACGATTTAGAGAAAGCAGCAGAACTTCAGTACGGCAGACTTCCGCAGTTAGAGAGTGAGCTTGCAGGGGAAGAAGAAAAAGTGAAAAAGGAAGATTTTTCACTGGTACACGAAAGTGTTACCGATGAAGAGATTGCAAGGATCATCTCCCGCTGGACAGGAATCCCGGTAGCAAAACTGACAGAGAGTGAACGAAACAAAACACTGCACTTAGATGAGGAACTTCATAAACGTGTCATCGGACAGGATGAGGGAGTTACAAAAGTAACCGAAGCGATCATCCGTTCCAAAGCAGGAATCAAAGATCCGACGAAACCGATCGGTTCCTTCCTGTTCCTTGGACCAACCGGTGTCGGAAAAACGGAGTTGGCAAAGAGTCTCGCAGCGAGCCTGTTTGATGATGAAAACAACATGGTAAGGATTGACATGAGCGAATACATGGAGAAATATTCCGTATCACGTCTGATCGGAGCGCCTCCTGGATATGTCGGCTATGAAGAGGGCGGACAGTTAACTGAGGCAGTCCGTAGAAAACCATACTCCGTAGTGCTTTTTGACGAGATTGAAAAGGCACATCCTGATGTATTCAATGTACTGCTTCAGGTATTAGATGATGGCAGGATCACGGATTCACAGGGTAGGACCGTAGATTTTAAAAATACGATTCTGATCATGACTTCTAACATTGGCTCTGCACATCTGTTAGATGGAATTGATGAAAACGGCAACATCAGTAAGGATGCCGAAGAAGCCGTTATGAATGAACTTCGCGCCGGATTCCGACCGGAATTTTTGAACCGTCTGGATGAGATCATTCTGTTTAAGCCATTGACAAAGAACAACATTGGAGAAATCATCCATCTGTTAATGGAGGATCTGAACAGCCGTCTGGTAGACAAAGAAGTCCGTGTCGAGTTGTCAAAAGAAGCAGAAGCGTATGTGGTAGACCACGGATTTGATCCGGTTTATGGTGCAAGACCGATGAAACGTTATCTGCAAAAAACAGTTGAAACCGAGGCAGCAAAGCTGATCTTAGCGGATCGTGTCCGTGCAGGAGACACTATCCTGATCGATGTGGAAAATGGAGCATTGACTGCAAAAGTGAAAGCATGATCCATGGATCAGCGAGCAACGGAATTATGAGTGAGCGATACTCATAATAGAATAAAACTTTAGAATATTATAAACAGGAGGCACTTCTCTTCCCAAGCAGAAGAGAAGTGCCTCCTATAAATTTGTCAGAAAAAAGTTAATAAAAGTCCTTGACAAGTGGAAATTTTTGCTATAATATAACACCAACCTACTTGGTAGGTATGTAAAAGAAAAAGCAAATAAATCTTAAGAAAGAATGAGGTAAAGAAGATGAGTAATTATAAATTTGAAACATTGCAGCTTCATGTAGGACAGGAAAAAGCAGATCCGGTAACAGATGCAAGAGCTGTACCGATCTATGCAACCACTTCTTATGTATTCCACAATTCCCAGCATGCAGCAGACCGCTTCGGACTGCGTGATGCAGGAAACATCTATGGTCGTCTGACAAATTCCACACAGGATGTATTTGAACAGAGAATTGCAGCATTAGAGGGTGGAGTTGCAGCATTAGCAGTTGCATCAGGAGCAGCAGCCATTACCTATGCAATCGAGGCATTAGCACAGGCAGGAGATCACATTGTTGCACAGAAAACAGTTTACGGCGGAACATTTAACCTGTTAGAGCATACATTAGTACAGTTTGGAATAGAGACAACATTTGTCAATGCCCACGACCTCAAAGAGTTAGAAGCAGCTATTTTACCAAATACGAAAGCAGTGTACTTAGAGACACTTGGAAATCCAAACAGTGACATTCCGGATATTGATGCGATCGCAGAGATTGCACATAAACACGGCATTCCGGTTTTAGTAGACAATACTTTTGGTACCCCGTATCTGATCCGTCCGATCGAGCATGGTGCAGATATTGTCGTACATTCTGCAACAAAATTTATCGGCGGCCACGGTACGACCCTTGGAGGAGTTATTGTAGATTCCGGAAAATTTGACTGGAAAGCAAGTGGAAAATATGCACCGATCGCAGCACCAAACCCAAGTTATCATGGAGTATCTTTTGTAGATGCTGCCGGTCCGGCTGCGTTTGTAACATATATCCGTGCAATCCTGCTTCGTGATCAGGGTGCAGCAATTTCACCGTTTGCGGCATTTTTACTGTTACAGGGAACAGAGACACTTTCTCTTCGATTAGAGAGACATGCCGAGAATACCAAAAAAGTCATTGAATATCTTCGTAAGCATCCGAAAGTTGCAAAAGTAAACCATCCATCCCTCCCGGATCATCCGGATCACGCACTCTATGAGCGGTATTTCCCAAATGGTGGCGGCAGCATTTTTACATTTGAGATCAAAGGTGGTCAGGAAGAGGCATACCGCTTTATCGATAACCTTGAGATTTTCTCGCTGCTTGCAAATGTAGCAGACGTAAAATCATTGGTGATCCATCCGGCAACTACCACACATTCCCAGTTGTCAGAAGAAGAGCTTGCGGATCAGGGAATCACACCATCTACGATCCGCCTTTCCATTGGAACGGAGCATATTGACGATATTATCGCAGATCTTGAAAAAGGATTTGCAGCAGTTTAAAAAATAGGAAAGGGAAGGAAAAAGAATGATTTCGACACGCGGACGATATTCCATCCGTATTCTTTTAGACCTTGCCGAGCATAGTAACGGTGAATTTATCCCGATGAAAGAAGTGGCGGCCCGTCAGGGGATATCCCTAAAATATATCGAGCGGATCATGCCGGTGCTGAAAACGGGCGGGCTGGTAGACAGCCTGCACGGCATTGGCGGCGGATACCGGTTGACAAAAGAGCCATCCGAGGTGACGTTGTGGGATATCTTAATTCTTGCAGAAGGGGATTTGGCACCGGTGTCCTGTCTGCAGGAAAATGCGGCTGTATGTGAACGGGCGGCAGCATGCAGGACTTTGCCGGTATGGGAAGATTATTATAAACTGACGAAAGATTATTTTCGTGGTATTACGTTAGAGGATATGATGAGGCAGCAGCGTTGAGCGGCTGCCTTAAAATATAGGAAAATGTCAGTATGGTGATTTAGATATCAGGGTTAAAATATTAGGATTTATTTCTGGTGGAATTAATAGGGGCACAAATGAAATATTCCATATTTCATTTGTGCGTCTCTGTGGTAGGCTTCTCAAAAAATTCAATAGAACAATTCAAAACAAAAATGATTTGATTCAACAAACAGATTCAGAAGTATTCACCAATATTAAAATCTAAAAGAGGGAGAGTGGGCATCTGCCTGAAAATCCAATTTCACCTGAATTTCAAAAAATAAAATAGCACAAAAATAAATGCAACATTTTCGCCATGCCGGGACTCTGATATAATGAGTGCAAGTGAGTAGGCATGTTCACAGAGCACAGGAGGAGGGACCTATGGAAGAATTCATCCGTTGTTATGAAGAGATTTATCCCCGGATGTATAAAACAGCATATTATTATCTGAAAAATGCTGAAGAGGCAAAAGATGCGGTACAGGATGCGGCACTGATCTCCTATGAAAAATGGGGGCAGTTGCGGGAAAAAGAAAAGTATGCGGCATGGATGATGCAGATCCTTGTGAATCGGTGCAAAAGGCGAATGCGGACATGGTTTCGTAAAGAGGATGATATCGAAGATATTTTGAGCAATCGGAGCGAAGAAACATCAAAAGAAACAGATTTTGCGATGCAGGCTGCCGTAAAAGAAGTATTTTGGGAATTAAAAGATGAGGAAAGGCTGATCGTGGCGTTGTCTGTTTTTGGTGGATATACCGGTGAAGAGATTGCTGGTATTTTAGAAAAAAATCCAAGCACCATCCGTTCTAAATACCGCAGGGCATTGAAAAAAATGAGAGAGAAGCTGGAGGGATGAGAATGGAACATAAAAAAAGCAATCATTCATGGGATGAAGAAGAAATAAAAAAATACTTAGAACAGTCAGCAGAGGCAGAGGAGATCCCGCCGGAGTTAGAGACAGAGAATATGCGGAAATATATAAAAACGCAAACGACCGGTGAGCAGCAAAAGAAACATAAAAATATAACTGGAAACATCAAACACTGGTATCCTGCTGTAACCGCAGCATGTCTATGTATCATCCTGCTCGCAGGAGTTAGTGGGATCACAAGAAAAGCGGGAATAGATCAGCAGACATATGGTACGAAGTCACAGACGAAGGACACGGCTGCTCATACAACCTATCACAACATATATCAGCAGTTTTCCGAACTTTGGCAGGGAGAATATGTACAGGGAGAGGTACAGGAATATGCCATCGGAACGCTGGATACAGCCGATATGGCAAGAACGACAGCGGGTAACGAAGAAAGTTCAGATGCTGTTCGGAGTGAGACAAAAAAAGAAAGCAGTGATCAGACAGAGCATGGAGTTACTAATACACAGGAAAAAAATGTGGATGAAGGAGATGTTATAAAAAACGATGGAAGATACCTCTATCAGGTGATTTCAGAAGAAACGAAGACTGCCACCTCGGGGAATTATGCCATTCAGATCACAGATACTCAAAACGGATTGAAGCGAAAGAGCAAGATTCGTGGCTTTGAAAGTATTTCTGATTTTTATATATGGAAAGACCGGCTGATCGTCATAGAATCCTGTGAATTAAATAACAGTGACACCAGTACGACAGAAGATATTGCTTTGTTAAATAAACAGATGTATACAGGAACTGCTTATTGTAAGATTCATATCTATGATACGAAGAATCGCAACAAACCAAAGAAAATCCATACTTTTACGGTAAAAGGCAGCTATGAGGATTCCAGAATTTCCGATGGATATTTCTACTTTTTTGCGCAGAACATGACGCAGAAACCGGATAAAGAGGAGAATTATGAGGAGTATATCCCGGTGGTAGATGGAAAATTGTTGAGTGAAAAAGATATTTTTCTGCCGGAGGACTGTTTAAGCACTTCCTATCTGGTCATGGCATCAATTGATCTAAAACAGCCGGAGAAGTTTCAAGATACCAAGGCAGTAGTGACCGGGGCAGAGCTATTTTATGTAAGTGAAAAAAATATCTATGTGACAGACAGCAGTTATCCGGACTGGGAAGAAGTAGGAACGCAGAGCGACAGTACGAAGATCAGCAGGATTTCTTATCGGGATGGAAAAATGAAATTAGAGGCATCCGGAAGTGTTGAAGGAGTTTTGACGGATGATATGGCAATGAGTGAATATCAGGGAAATCTTCGGATCGCAACCACAAAGACGGCATACGGGATCGAGAAAGTGACGGACGATATCGATGGAGAGATTATCGGATATGATACGCAGGAAAGTACAACGTATAACCAGCTTTATATTTTAGGAAAAAATCTGAAGATCAAAGGAAAAATAGAGAATCTCGCAAAAGGTGAAGAGATTTATGCAGTCCGTTTTTTGGGAAATACCGGATATGTGGTGACATTTCGACAAACAGATCCGCTTTTTTCCATAGACTTGTCTGACCCGAAGAAACCGAAGGTTTTAGGAAAACTGAAGATCAGTGGTTTTTCCGAATATCTGCATGGATACGGCGAAGGAATGCTGTTAGGACTTGGAATGGAAGCGGATGAAAAAGATGGAGCGATAGAAGGAATGAAACTGTCCATGTTTGATATTTCAGATCCTTCCGATGTAAAAGAAACGGCAAAAGAAGATCTGACAGAGTATGGCTACGCAGAAGCACTTTATAATTATAAAGAGGTCTTAGCGGATCAGGAAAAAAATCTGATAGGCTTTTTAGCAAGCGGATATGACAAAACCGATAAATACCGCTGTGACTATCTGCTGTATTCTTATGAGAACGGAAAGTTTGTACAGCGGATGAAGATGGACTGCAAGGAAAAGGGAAATGTGGTCGGCTATATTCGCGGAACCTATATCGGAGATAGTTTTTATCTGTTATACGAAGACGGAATGGTACAAAAATATAGTCTGGATAATGGAGAGTTGGCAGAGACGTTAGAATGATCAGAATAGAATAAAAAAATATCCCCGAAAATTCTTTATAATCAAAGGAAAATTCGGGGATGTTCGTTTATGGCATATTCTCTGTCATTTATGCTTTAGTCAGGTGAGAGATATCCATATAGTCAGGCAGACCGTTCTTATACCGGATATCCGGTTCTCCAATGATCAATGGACGTAAGTATTCGTACATCGGAGGGAGAACATCGTTACCTGCTTCATTGATCCATTCACGAGGAACGGAACGGATCTCATTTGCGATCTTAGCTACATTTTCGTGTCCGTAAGCAACCTTGTATGGATTAGAAGAAAGACGTTTTAAGGTAACCATGCAGCCGGTAACCCCTTCCTCTGCTAATTCTACGGCATGATGACCAAGCTCGAAGGACTCGGTTAAATCTGTTGCAGAAGAGATATGTGCACCGGAACGCTGAAGAACATTGATCTCAATGGAGCGTACCTTAATGTCAATGTTGGATGTTACAAAATTCTCTAAAGCTTTGCCGGCACCGCTTAAGTGGCTGTGACCAAAACCATCGGTGGTCTGGGAGGCAGCACTGATATAATTTCCATTTTTGTCGCGGATACCCTCGGATACGGCAATGATAACCGTGTTCTGCTTTTTCAAAAGTTCCTTTACATCTGCTAAGAACTGAGCGGTATCGAACGGAGCTTCCGGCAGATAGATCAGATGCGGAGCCGTATTGTATTCATTTCTTGCAAGTGCTGAAGCAGAAGTCAGCCAGCCTGCATCACGTCCCATAATTTCAACAATTGTTACACTTGGTACCGGATAGCTGAAAGTATCATGTGCAATCTCTAAGATCGTAGATGCAATGTATTTTGCAGCGGAGCCAAAACCAGGTGTATGGTCTGTCAGACAAAGGTCATTGTCGATCGTCTTAGGAACACCGATGACTCTGACATCACTTCCGATAGAAGCTGCATATTGTGATAATTTTAACGCAGTGTCCATGGAGTCATTTCCTCCGATATAGAAGAAAGCACCGATATTTAAACTTTCAAACATTTCAAAAATCTGTGCATAAGTTTCAGGTGATTCTTCCACGGTAGGAAGTTTGTAACGGCAGGAACCTAAATACATAGACGGTGTGTGTTTTAACCTGTTCAGCGTCTCTTCGTTGGCAACAATCTCACTCAGATTGATCACATTATTATTTAAAATTCCTAAAATACCATTGACGGAACCGTAGATTGTATCAAAAACCTGAGAGTCCTTTACCCCTTTGACAACACCTGCTAAGCTGGCATTGATCGCAACGGTAGGACCGCCGGATTGTGCAACAATGCAATTCTTTTTACCCATAAAAATCTCCTTCTCTAATACTGTAAATTTATATATTTATGATAGCGAAAAACAGGGAATATCGCAAGGTTTATTTATATTATTTATGCATCCTTTACACAAAATATGAAGAAAGATTAAAGCAGTTGGACATGAAACGCCGTTGTCTGTGGTGGAATACTCGAAGTCTGGAAATTTGCATGTGTGATCCGGACCCGTTGTCCCGGCTGCAGTGCCCGGATGCTGATCGGTCTGCCGGAGCGGTCTGTGATCGTGGCATTTGAGAGAAGATATTTTGTCTGACTGTTGACATCAAAAGGGTTGCCGGTATAGAGAATCTCGTTTAACGGATCGACCATGGCAATCCGTCCGGTTGTAGTGGTAGAGGAAGAAGTCTGAAAATCCCTTCTTGCAACGATTAAAAAAGCGGTCGACTGTGGCGGGATGCTGCGTGTCATTGCAGAAGAAAAGACAACGTTGACCCACATACCCTTTCGTATATCGGAAAGCCGTATCTGCCGTCCTAAAGAATCTAACAGGACAGTATTCCTTGTAATATTTAATCTCAGATTCTGTATCGAAGTTGTTCGGTTGGCACCTGCTGTTGCATAAGAAACTAAGAGATAACCGTTAGAAGAACGGTTTGCAGGGACAACATCCTCAACAAAAGCGTTATCAATACGCATGACATTTCCCTGTTGTGAAATGGTTCCGCGGGGATCACGATCCATAATGTGTTCTCCAATAAAAAATAAGATTCTTATTATAAATATGCCGAAACAGAAAAGATGTGAAATCAGCAGATAGCGAATAAAGGAAAGGCATACGACCCATACTAAAAAGTGTTTGTAAGGAGAAATAGAAAACAGAGATAAGGAGGGGAAAAGATGAGAGAAGAGATGCCGATCGGATTCGGATTTGCGTTAGCGGAAAATGAAAAAGCAATGTCAAGTTTTGCAAAAATGACCGAAGAGGAGAAAAAGCAGGTCATGGAAGCAGCAAGAAGCGTACAGACCAAGAGTGGGATGCGGAGTCTGGTGGAAGACCTTGGAAAATTAGAAGGATAAAAAATAAAAGAACAGGTGTTGACAGTCAGCGATAATTGTAATATAGTGTACTCAGATGATAAGTACACTATATTACATTCCGGAGGTGAAACAGTGGAAATCATTATCAGTTCTAACACAAATAAACCGATTTATGAACAGATCACCGAGCAGATAAAAGCAATGGTCATGTGTGGAGAATTAAAAAACGGAGACCCGATCCCATCCATGCGGGCATTGGCAAAATCCCTGCATGTCAGTGTGATCACCGTGCAAAGGGCATATGAAGATCTGCAAAGAGACGGTTTTATAGAGACAACGGTCGGCAGAGGAAGTTTCATATCGGCAAACAGCAAAGAATTTTATCAGGAGGAACAGCAAAAAGATATCGAACATCATTTAGAAGAAGCGGTGCAGAAGGCACGCAGATGTGGGATCTCATTAGAAAAGCTGATAGAACTTCTGAACATATTTTATGAGGAGGATACATAATGGAAAACGCATTAAGGGTTTCGCATGTCAGTAAAGATTATCCGGGATTTTCTTTAAAGGATATATCCTTTGAACTGCCAAAAGGCAGCGTGATGGGTCTGATAGGGCAGAACGGAGCCGGAAAGACCACAACATTAAAGTCCATTTTAGGACTGATCTCCAGTGAAGGGGAGATCGAAATCTTAGGAAGTGTTTCAGGGAAAGAGACACTTGCAAAGAAAGAAGAGATTGGTGTTGTTTTTGATGAGATGAACTTTTACGAGACACTGACCCCGGAAAAGACGGGAAAGATTTTTAACAAAATATATAAAAACTGGGATAGGAAGCAGTATCAGGAATATTTAAAAAAATTCCGGCTCCCGGAGAAAAAAGAGATTAAGACTTTTTCAAAAGGCATGCAGGTAAAGCTGTCTTTGGCAGTTGCATTGTCACACCATGCAAAACTGTTGATCTTAGATGAAGCGACCAGCGGTTTAGACCCGGTGATGAGAGATGAGATACTGGACATTTTTTTAGACTTTGTACAGGACGAAGAACATTCTATTCTGGTATCCTCACATATCACCAGTGATTTAGAAAAAATCGCAGATTACATTACGTTTATTGACAATGGCAGGGTACTTATGAGCAAACCTAAGGATGAACTGATCTATGAATATGGCATTGCGCGGTGCAAAGAAAGCCAGTTCTTGCAGATGGATCAGAGTGAAATACTTACATATCGCAAACAGGAATACCAGTATGAAGTATTAGTAGATCACAAAGAACAGATCAAAAGAAAATACCCGGACATGGTCGTAGATCATGCAACGTTAGATGAGATTATGCTTCTATATATAAAGGGGGAACGAAAATGAGCGGATTATTATTAAAAGATTTCTATACCATTGGACATAATGCAAAACAGATGATGTTGATATTGCTGATCTGGGCAGTCTGTTTTTTGCCGGGACGCGATGGAAGCACTTACATTATTATGTGTGCTTCTTTATGTGGTATGATGACGGCGACGACTTTTACCTTTGATGATAAATGCCACTGGGAAAAATATGCGATGATCCTGCCAATTTCAAAAAAAGCGTATGTGTTAGAAAAATATGTTTTGCATATGATCTTCTCTCTGTTGGGAGTAGCGGCCGGTACAACAGTTACAGTAGTGGCGGACTGGTTCCAGGGAATGAGATTTAAAGGTCCGTTATGGCAGGTAGCGCTGTTCGGATTCGGCATTTCCATGGCAGTGGGTTTCCTGTTTCTTCCATTATTGTTGAAATATGGTTCAGAAAAGGCAAGGATCATTTTGTTAGGAGCAGTGTTTATTCCGATAATCCTGATTGTTGCATTGGTGTATTTAGCGGAAAAGACTGGTGCTATTTCCACAGACGAGATAGCGGTAGTTTTTCAATGGGGTATTCCACCGGTATTTATTGCACTACTCATTATTTCCGTTTTAATCAGTCAGAAAATTTTCGAAAAAAAAGAATTTTAATGTCGAATGCAAAAATATATTAGCAAAACTGCACAAAAAACATCAGGACACAACAAGGCAAGTGTACAAAATGATAGCAGTATTGACGAAAAAGAAAAAGGGTATTGATATATATGTTAAAAGAGGCGTAAAATAGTCCTAGGGTTACAGTTACGAAGGGTGATTTGTACAGATTGTCAATGATGGAGGAATCAAAGTGAAATTTGGAAAAATCAAAAAAACAATCTGTATCTTATTAGCAGGAACAATGGTATTGGGAACATCCCTGACTGCATTTGCCAGTGAGCAGACACCGGCAGATGGCACAGAAACCTATACAAACGTATCAGAGATGGCAAAGTTTACATTTAAAGGGTATAATAATGGAACACTGCCAACTCCAACCACAACACTCGGACTTTTAGAGTACACTCTTAAGACTTTCGTTATGGGAGACGAGTACAACGGACCAATCGGAATCGTAAAGGCTGTTTTAAACCAGAATGGAAAAGAGAAAAATGTCTATATCGTGGCATTATCCGGAACGGAATTAATCTGGAGTGATTACACCGGATTGCAGTCAACCGGTGCAGTAACAGATTTATTATGTGGATTTAATTTAGATAACCCATATATCAAAGCTGTTGTAAAAGCAATGAAACAGAATATTCCGGCAGGTTCTGATGTAGTGTTCTACGGACACAGTCTTGGAGGAATGATCGCACAGGAAGCAGCAGCGGACAAGACGATCAAGAGAATGTACAATGTAACAAATACAGTTACATTCGGTTCTCCGTTGATCAAACTGTTAAGCAGACGTGAAGGCTTAGTAAGAAGAATGTGCGATACAGCTGATATTGTTCCTGTATTAAGCGTATATTCACTGACACCTCTTGCAGTAATTCAGTATTGGGGAAGCGAACGTTTCTCAGAGGATGGTGGATATAACAGCAAATGGCTTGCAGCACACAACGAAAGTTATCTGCGCCAGGACGTTTGGGGAGGCTATGATGTTCTGGGTATCAAAGGTGGTAACGCAACAATGACCTTTGATATGGGAGCAGCAGCTTATTATGAAGCACCTGGAATCAGCTGGCTGCATTTAAAAAAATAAGCATAGCTCATAATATATGTAGAAGAAGGTAAAAAACGTCTGTACAGACACCTTGTAATCTGGACACTATGGATGCCGATGTAAAGTAAGGGGTTGCTTTGCATCGGTATCTTTTTGCTATATAGGATTGGGAGATTGCACAAAGCCGGGTCTGTTTTGTTCCGTTGTACGAAAATAAGAAAATCTAAG
>OLFZ01000034.1_pt1 | contig 154696 bp, 102 predicted proteins | sample 1604861 | NCBI WGS metagenome assembly OLFZ01 (sample SAMEA3888895, study PRJEB22519) | human gut metagenome | biome: human gut; feature: human-associated habitat; material: faeces | place: Denmark | collected 2011 | reverse complement strand
ACTAAAAACCTAAATCTATTACTACTAACCTAAACAATCTATTAACCTTTTGACACTGCAAAATTACTATCTTCTCGCCACCCTACTAAACATTTTCATTGAAAAGTTATACACTATATGCTTTTATTGATATATATCAATAGTGTGTGTCCGAACACACAAAATATTTAAACAAAATTAAAGGTTCAGAACTTAGAATATGTAAGTTGAAAGGCGTTTTTGCTTACAGATAATAGGAAGGGAAGCGGACAGCATGCCGACAGACACAATATTTGCATTTCTAATGCTCAATACTCCTCGTTCAGCGCACTAAGAAATCCTTGGTGCGAAATTTTCGAGTTTTGAGCGTGCAGCGACATCACACTGAAACACAGCCGATTATACTGCTAAAAAGAGAAGTGTGCAATGAATGACAGAGCTAAACAAGCCTCATAGGGTTGCAATAGTGCCACTTTTACACTCCAATAGAGCCACTTTTATCATATAAAAGAGCCACTTTTGCACTCTAATAGTGGCACTATTGGAGTGCAAAAGTGGCTGTATTGATAAATCAGGGTGTCACAAACGCTGCAAAACCCCACAAAAACAGCAAGACAAATCTCTAAAACCGATTTTTATTTTGTAACACATTCTTACCGTTTGTACGATATTTGTCTTGTGACAAGAAGACAGGTTGGTTTAGACAAGAAGACATGAAGACATGAATTTTTAGATTCCATAGCTCCTATGTAAGCTGCGACTGCTACAGTTTGTACCGTGAGAAAAACATGTCTTCATGTCTAAAGAACATGTCTGCATGTCTTCGTGTCTAAAAAATCATGTCTGCATGTCTTCATGTCTAAAGAACATGTCTGCATGTCAAATCATCAGAACTTATTCCATTCCTTGATGGTTTCCACCGCACGGCGGACGATGCGGTTCTCCTCGTTCATGATGCGATAATACTCGTTCATGTCCCAGATGTCTCGGGCAACGAGCGCCTTCAGCTGCTGACGGAGCATAGGCATGGTCTTCTGCAGTTCAGCATCGTCCTTCGGCTTGACGTTCGCCTTTGCAGCCTCAGCCATGATGCTGTCCGTAACGTAGGCAGGAATCTGGAAGTTGGCGTTGAAGTCATCGAAGGAGGCATATTTCTGGCGAAGCTCCTTGCGATGCTCATCGGTGTAACGCAGAGTGGCGTTGATGACCAATGATCGGGCTACGAGGGCACGATGAAGAGCCGTAAACTGTGTGGTGTCCAACGGCACGAAGTCGTCAGGCATAATGCCACCGCCTCCGTAAACCGTGCGATGACGGCGAAGCGTCTGGCACTTCAGCGAGTCGGCGAAACGGATGGAGTCGGCAGAATAAAGCTCGCCGTGCTTGAATCGCTTCTCGATATCATGGGCATAGTCCTCACGATCACCCTTCTCGTATGGCTTCTGGATGCATCGTCCGGCAGGAGTGTAGTAATGCGCAATGGTAAGACGAATCATCGAACCGTCCTCAAACTCTATCGGGCGTTGCACCAGTCCCTTTCCGAACGAGCGGCGACCGATGACCGTGGCACGGTCGTGGTCCTGCATGGCTCCCGTGACAATCTCTGCTGCCGAGGCAGAATACTCATTTATGAGGACGCAGAGCTTCAGATCCTGCAGCTTGCCGCCTCCGTCCGCCTTATATTCCATGCGATTCTGCGCCTTGCCCTCTGTATATACAATAAGGTCACCCTTGCGTAGCAGCTCGTTGGCTATGTCGACGGCAGCCTTCAGATATCCTCCTCCGTTGTCCTGAAGGTCGAGGATAAGGCTCTTCATGCCGGCACGCTTGAGTGAGTCTGTGGCTGTGACAAACTCGCCGTACGTCGTGGCACCGAACGAACCGATGCGGATGTAGCCCACGTGCGGACGAATCATATAATATGCGTCTAGCGTGTAGACAGGTATCTTGGCGCGGGCAACGGTGAAATGGAGCATCTCCTTCACGCCACGGCGCATGACACCAAGGCTGACCTTCGTGCCGCGCTTGCCGCGCAGACGGCGCATGATGTCTGAACGCTCCATCTTAACACCGGCTATGGTGGTGTCGTTGACGGTGATGATGCGGTCGCCGGCGAGGATGCCCACCTTCTCGGACGGACCCTTCGATACGGGCTGGATGACGAGGAGCGTATCGCTCACCATATTAAACTGGATGCCGATGCCATCAAACGATCCCTGCAGAGGTTCGTTCAGCGCTTTCGTCTCCTTGGCTGTGGTGTATGAAGAATGGGGGTCGAGTCCCTTGAGCATGCCGCGTATGGCGTCCTCCACGAGCTTGTCCTCGTTGAGCGTATCGACGTAAAGACGATTGATGGCAAGCTCGGCAATCTGCAGTTTACGCAGCGGATTGTCGTGCTGTGCCGAGGCAATGGCTGCCACAAGCAGTGGCAGCATAAGAAGAATGTATTTCAGTCGTTTCATTTTTTACTCATTAAAATGTAGGAGGAAATCATAAGCTTAATCATTTAAAATCTCCTCCTCGGGCAAGTCCTCCTCCACGACAAGATTGTCGATGATGAAGTTCTGTCGTTCCATGGTGTTCTTTCCCATGTAGTATTCGAGGAGCTTCTGCACCTGGTCAGTCTTGTGCAACGTCACCTGCTCGAGCCTCATATCGGGTCCGATGAAGTGTGCGAACTCGTCGGGCGAAATCTCACCAAGACCTTTAAATCGGGTTATCTCAGGGTCCGGACCGAGGTCGCGGATGGCTTGCAGGCGCTCTTCCTCGCTGTAGCTGTAACGTGTGATGAAGTCGCTCTTGCGCTCCTTGCCCGTGAGACGCGCGTCAGCCTCAGCCACCACCTTCTTGTTCTTTATCTTCGTGCGTCGGTTGCGGACGCGGAAGAGCGGTGTCTGGAGCACGTAGACGTGTCCTTTCTTTATCAAGTCGGGGAAGAACTGGAGGAAGAAGGTGATGATGAGGAGGCGGATGTGCATGCCGTCAACATCGGCATCGGTCGCAACAATCACTTTGTTATATCGCAATGTGTCGAGTCCGTCCTCGATGTCGAGGGCTGCCTGGAGCAGATTGAACTCCTCATTCTCGTATACCACCTTCTTGGTCAGTCCGTACGAGTTGAGCGGCTTGCCTCGCAGGGAGAACACAGCCTGCGTGTTGACGTCGCGACTCTTCGTTATTGAACCGCTGGCTGAATCGCCCTCGGTGATGAATATGGCAGAATCTTCCTTGCGGTCGTTCTTGGCATCGGAGTAATGTATGCGGCAGTCGCGCAGCTTGCGGTTATGCAGATTGGCTTTCTTGGCTCGCTCACGCGCTATCTTCGTTACGCCAGCCATTGCCTTTCGCTCCTTCTCGCTGCTTGAAATCTTCTGCTGCATCACCTCTGCCACGTCGGCATGGATGTGCAGATAGTTGTCCACCTCCTGCTTGATGAAGTCGCCCACATACTTGTTGATGCTCTCTCCGCCCGGAGCCATCTGCAAAGATCCGAGCTTAATCTTGGTCTGCGACTCGAACATCGGCTCCTCCACGTTGATGGCGATGGCAGCCACGAGGCCGTTACGGATGTCCGTAAACTCGTAGTTCTTCGAGAAAAACTCCTTTATGGTGCGTGCGATGTGCTCCTTGAAGGCGCTCTGATGGGTGCCGCCCTGCGTGGTGTGCTGTCCGTTGACGAAGGAATGATATTCCTCGCCGTACTGGTCGGTATGCGTGAAGGCAATCTCGATGTCCTCGCCCTTCATGTGTATGATGGGATAGAGCGGTTCGGTGGTCATCGTGTCTGTGAGCAGGTCGGCGAGTCCGTTGCGCGACATGATTCGCCTACCGTTATACATTATGGTCAGACCGGAGTTGAGATAGGTGTAGTTGCGGAGCATCGTCTCCACGAAGTCGTCATGAAACGAGTAGCCGACGAAGAGTGTAGGGTCAGGCTGGAAGAAGATGTACGTTCCGTTCTCGTCCTCCGTTGGCTCCGTGACGTCGCTCTTCAGCACGCCACGCTCAAAGACGAGCGCCCTCACCGTGCCCTCACGGTAAGAGCGTACCTCAAAGCGGGAGCTGAGCGCATTGACCGCCTTTACGCCCACACCGTTCAGACCCACGCTCTTCTTGAACGCCTTCGAGTCGTATTTTCCTCCGGTGTTGAGCATGCTGACCGCCTCAACGAGCTTGCCCTGCGGGATGCCGCGTCCGTAGTCGCGGACGGAAACGCTCTTGCGCTCCTCCACGTCCACTTCGATGCGCTTTCCGGCGTTCATCTTAAACTCGTCGATGGAGTTGTCCACCACCTCCTTGAGCAGGACGTAGATGCCGTCCTCAGGCAGGTTGCCGTCGCCGAGTCGTCCGATGTACATACCCGGACGCGTGCGGACATGCTCCATGTCGGAGAGGTGTCGGATGTTGTCGTCGGTATATTGTACTGTTGGTTTCTGGATTTCTTCTTCCATATCTGTTTGTTAGTTGTCGGGATGTTGATGTTCTTACTGGATAGGTTTCTTATAGCAGCGTCTTCTCTTGTGGCACTCACGCTCGAGATACTGCCACTGTCCCTGCACCTTCTCGTTGGTCTCCATCTCGACATGCGTCTCGCCCCACTCGAAGCCATACTTCTGATATCTGGGGATGAGGTCGTAAAAGAGGAGAGCGTTGGCGCCCTTTGAGCGATATTCGGGCAGAACGCCGACGAGAAGCAGGTCCACAACCTTAGTCTTGTGCTGCTTCAAGGCACGGAGGATGTGAATCCATCCGAAGGGGAAGAGGCGACCGCGGCGGCACTTCTGGAGCGCTCTGGTCAGCGACGGCAGCGTGATGCCCACACCGATGAGCTTATGGTCGGGCGTGTTCCAGTCCTCGATGAGCGACACAAGGCTGAGGTCAATCATCGGCAGATACATCTTGACGTACTGGTCGATCTGGCGCTGTGTAAGCGTAGAATATCCATAGAGGTCCTTGAACGTGGCGTTGATGACGTCGAAGATGCGCTGTCCGTATCCGTTTTCGCCGAAAATCTCGTCCTTGTTGAGTTTCTTGATGTGGAGATTATATCGCTTCTGAATCATCTCCGCCACCTTGGCGTACTTCTCCGGCATCTTCTCGGGCACGTAGAGCTTATACTCCACGTAGTCGTTGTCTTTCACCCAGCCACCCATGCGCTCCATGTGCTCAGGGTAATAGGCGTAGTTGTAGGCTGTGGCCTGTGTGCCAAGCTCCTCAAATCCCTTGATAAGCATTCCCTCAGGGTCCATGTCGGTGAATCCGAGCGGGCCTACAATCTCGGTCATTCCCTTGGAACGTCCATAGTCTTCCACCGCCTTGAGCAGCGCTGTTGACACCTCGATGTCGTCCACGAAGTCAATCCATCCGAAGCGGACCGCCTTTATCTGCCACTTCTCATTGGCGCTGTTGTTGATGATGGCAGCCACACGGCCTACCACCTTGCCGTCACGGTAGGCGATGAAGTATTCTGCCTCGCAGAAGTCGAATGCTGCGTTCTTGTCCTTGCGGAGCGTGTTCACCTCGTCAGTGTAGAGGTTAGGCGCATCATAGGGATTGCCTTCATAGAGGTCGTAATGGAACTCGATGAACGTTCTCAAGTCGCGTCGCGACTCCACTTTCTTGATTTCTATTGCTGACATGCTGTTTTCTTCTTTTTTGTTGATATATCGCTCCGGCATGCTTGGGGCGTTTCGGAGCCGTATCACTTTCTTTTATAAAGTCTTATGTAATGTCTTAATTTGCAAATATACTGAAAAATGCCCAAACGGACGAACCTTTGTCTTAGATTTGTTGTTATTCAGGCTGTTTTAGACAGTTAAGCCCGTTTTTCTCTGCTTTATGTCACTCCTTATGCGTTATGAGAAGCACATGCTCGCCGCCGTCTGTGGTGGTGGCGAAGATGTAGGTGTTGCCGCCGTCTTTCAGCTTCAGCTTCTTGCGCAATACAGCCACGGTCATGGGGAAATTGCGCACGGTGATGTTGGCATTTGTGACATTGCGCAGCGCCTCTTTCAGCTGTCGTTTGTTGAAGGACGTGACGGTGTCTACGGCAAACCGTCTGCCGGGGAAGCCCTGGATGAGCTGCTCGGAGGTGAAGAGATGGCTGTTGTCGCTTATCTGACGGGCGCCGAACGTAAGCTCCAACTCGCGGAAACATCCCGCTTTCATGACCGAAGCGTTAGGCTCGTAAAGGTAAGAGGGGGTGTGGTCTGGGGTGAGAAGGGGCGACAACGCTGCGCTCTGCGACATGATATGGTCTTGCTGCGACGCTGCATCAGTAGGCTGCTGTATGTCTATCGCATAACCACCGTCTGATGTATAGCGGAAGGAGAAGGAAGACGAGGGTAGGTCGGCGCATCTTACGCCTACGTAATCGTGCTTGGCGGCTTGCGTATTGTCGGCCTTATGCGCATCGCCACGCTTCATGTCGAGCGTGAGCAGGAGTTCCTTACACTCTCCGTCCACTGCCACGATGTCGACGTCGGTGACAAGAGGATGGAGGTCAGAGACGGCTTTGTGCCAATCGAGCATCGGCGAGAGCTTTATCATCACAAAGCGTGCCTTGCGACGGAGGTCAGAAAGCAGTTCCATCACGTCCGGCGTGCAGTCAGAAATGGCAAAGGTTCGTGCTCCGTGGGCGTCACGGCGTGCAGGGTCGATGAATATAAGGGTCTGAGGGTCGATGGTACGTAGCTGCTCCACGGCATCGCCGCACACCACCGAGGCGTTGTCGGCACCGAGCACCTTGAGGTTATGCTCCACAACTTGGCACAGTTCGGCATTGCGCTCCGTGTATTGCGCACGGCGGAAGTGGCGCGAAACGAAATAGAAATCAACGCCGAAACCGCCCGTAAGGTCCGTCATGAAATCCCCGTAGCCTTTGTCCGAAGCATCTTCCTCGCCCTTAAACGAATCCAATAGCCGATGAACAGCCTCAGCCTTATACAGCGCCGTAGCCTCCGAAGAACACTGCTCCATGGAGAGGTGTGGCGGATAGACGATGTCTTGGTTGGCAGCGAAGGACGGCAACTTGCGTCTTGCCGCCTGCCATCCCTGTATCTGCGAGAGTGCATAGGGCATGTCTACGTCAGGAAAGCGCGATGCCTGAAGAGCAAGCTGGCGAGGATCGTCGGTGCGATGGGCAACGATAAATTCGGCTGTTGTCATGAAAGATGTTATTCGTTGATTGATAATTGTTTTGCGGGTGCAAAGTTACTACTTTTTAATATGTCTGAGAGATATAAATGATGTATTTTGTGTTCGATATGTAAGATTGAGATTGCAAAATACATATATAAATAAAAATACAAAGAAAAATCCTGCTATTTTTTTTGCCAATTACGGTTCCTTTGCTACCTTTGCCAAAGATTGCACAATGAACGGTCATTTGCGCAATTTCCATGACAAGACTCTTATACACTTAAACAAAAAATATGGAACCTATCTTTAACTTAAAATCCTTGCCCGAGCGTCTGCGTTCGCTTGGAAAACGCGTTACAGTAGCTGTAGCATGTCCTGCTGACTCACACACTGAAGAAGTAGTGGAGCGTAGCATCCGTGAAGAAATCGCCGACTTTATCCTTGTCGCTGTGGCAGGTAAAGAGGCAGTGGCTAAGCGCCTTCTCGCCGATTATCCCGAACACGTGGTAATCATTGACGCTGAAGACGATGACGACGCTGCCCGTAAAGCTGTGTGGGAAGTACACGAAGGACGTGCCCAGGTATTGATGAAAGGTACCATTAACACCGACAACCTCCTGCGTGCAGTGCTCAACAAGGAGCGTGGCATACTCATCAAGGGCAGTGTGCTGACACACATCGCCATCGCAGAGACTCCGCAGATTCCGCACCTCCTCTTCTTCTCTGACGCAGCAGTTATCCCCTACCCCACATACGAGCAGTTTGACGCCATCGTGGGATACATCACCGACACATTCCGTAGCATCACCGGCAAGGCTGTTCCACGCGTTGCCCTCACACACTGCACGGAGAAGGTAAGCGAGAAGTTCCCGCTCACACTCAGCTATGAGCAGATTAAGGCTGACGCCGCCAACAAGAAGTACGGCGAGGTGGAGATTGCAGGACCGATGGACGTAAAGACTGCTTGCGACGCAGAGAGCGGTGCTCTGAAGGGTATCAGCTCGCCGGTTGTGGGCAATGCCGACATCCTCGTTATGCCTGACATCGAGGCAGGCAACACCTTCTATAAGACACTCACGCTCTTCGGTGGCGCCACCATCGCCGGTATGTTGGCTGGTACGACAGTTCCGGTAGTGGTTACGTCACGTGCCGACTCAGCTGACTCGAAGTTCTACAGTCTGGCTGCCGCTTGTCTGAAGGCTTTGAGATAAATCCTCACACAGCAAACCCCTTTGAATAGCCCTAAAAAATAAAAGAAAAACATAATCAACAATGAAAAGAATATTTGTCATCAATCCTGGCTGCACATCCACAAAGGTGGCAGTATATGAGGACGAGAATCCCGTTTGGACCTCCGACGGCTTACATGACCCAGCAGAAATAGATAAGTTCTCTACCATCAACGAGCAGTATGAATATCGCAAGGACTTCGTGCTCAACCTTCTTAAGGAGGCTGGCATTCCCTTGAAGTTTGACGCTGTCATCGGTCGTGGCGGTCTACTGAAGCCGCTTCAGGGTGGCGTTTATGCCATCAACGAGCTGATGAAGAAGGACCTCTGGAACGCCAAGCACCAGCACGTATGCAACCTCGGTTCGCTTATCGCTGACGAGATAGCACACGAGTGCCACTGTCCTGCTTTCATGGCTGACCCCGTGGTGGTGGACGAGATGATGACACGTGCACGCTATACTGGTCTGCCATTCATGAAGCGTGAGTCTATCTTCCACGCTCTTAACGCTAAGGCAGCATCACGCCGTTACGCCCGCTCCATTGGCAAGCGCTATGAGGAGCTCAACCTTGTGGTGGCTCACCTCGGTGGCGGCATCTGCGTATCAGCTCATCATAACGGTAAGGTTATCGACGTAAACAACGCCTTGAACGGTGAGGGCCCGATAGCTCCCGAGCGCTCTGGCACACTGCCCGCAGACCAGCTCGTTCGTCTTTGCTTCTCTGGCAAGTACACACAGCATGAGGTGATGAAGATGCTCTCAGGCAACGCCGGTTGTCAGGCTCTCCTCGGCATGAAGGACATGAGAGAGATAGAGCGTCACGCTCTGGCTGGCGAGCAGCCGTTCGCTGAAGTACTGGAGGCAATGCTCTATACCGTATCAAAGCAGATTGGCGCAATGGCTGTGGCTCTCTGGGGCAAGGCAGACGCCATCATCCTCACGGGTGGTATTGCACACAGCAAGTACTGCGTGGAGGAAATCAAGAAGCAGGTGGAGTTCCTCGCTCCCGTTGTGGTTCTCCCCGGCGAAGGCGAAATGCGCTCACTCGCATTCAACGCTCTCGGCGCTCTCAACGGAGAACTGCCCATCCAGGAGTATGTGTAAGGAATTAGGAATTAGGAATTAGGAATTAGGAGTTAGGAGTTGGGAATTTACAATTGGAAATTACAACTTCTGAAATAAACTTCTGATTCAGGAATAAAATAATAGGAGTTGTTCAGGATTAGGCATGACCTAATTCAGAACAACTCCTAATTCGTTATTACAGTACAGCAGCGATTCGCCGTACAAACCTCCCTCCTCTTCTTTCCCAAATTGAGAAAGACGGGGAGGGAGGAGTTTTTATTTATCTGCTATTGCTTATTTCACCACGAACTTGACGTCGTACTGCTTGCCGTCGGCTACGACAGAAGCGATGTAGACACCAGGTGCGGCTGCGGAAGCGAGCTTCACTGTGGTTACTGAACCAGCCTTGACGTTAGAAGCATCTGCCTCGCCTACGAGCATACCGCCGTTGGTAAGGATGGTGATCTTGGCGTCAGCTGCGTCCATGCCCAACTTGACGTAAACGACGTCGCCATCAGCAACGGCTGCTATCATTCCGTCGCCAAGTGAGATGGCGTCGATGCCAGTGGCAGAAACCACTGCAAGCGAGATGGTCTGTGTTGTAGAAGAATTCTCTGAGTCGGTGGCAACAATGTTAAGCTTGGTGTAACCGAGGCGGTTACCACTTACTACGAAGCCGTTGGCAGAGCCATAAACCTGAGCTATCGACTCGTCAGCAGTTGTCACCTTATACGTCATCTCGTCACCGTCAGGATCGTTGAAGAGCGTGTTGTAATATACAACCTGCGAAACAGTGCCCTTGCCGACTGTCATATCCTTCTCACCGATAAACTCAGGAGCACGGTTGGTGAAGACAACGGAGTAGTCGACAGTTGTGGTGCCGGCATTGCCGTTCGCGTCAGTGGCGTTAATCTCGAACTTGTGCGGTCCGACATTCTCCTTGCCATACTCAGGATTGAGGGCAACAGTCATCTTCAGAGTCTTGCCTGCAGCAACGTTGAACGTTCCGTCAGTAAGAGTGATGCCATCCTGAGTGCCGTTCTCGTTGCAGTATTCAGCCACTGCAGCGAAACCGCTCTGGTCGTCCACGCTTACTGAGAAGGCGTCGCCGTCAAGGTCGTTTACAGTTACTGGTACGTTAGTGATGATGCCCTGCTTGGCTGCTACGACAGCCTCTGTAGCCTCAACAACCGGTGCACCGTTCTTGTCCATGAAGATGTGATAGTTGTACGTCTTGTTGGCAGGATCGTTGGTGCGTACCACGAGAGTGGCCTTGTTGTTGCGTGTGAAGTAAGTACTCTTGGCGTTGACGCTGAACTTCAGCGGCAGCGTTCCCTTAGCCTTCACCTCACCGGCGGTATTCTCGTTGAGCAACTTAATCCACGGCTCTCCCTCTGTGCGCTGAACGCAGGTCATGAAGTAGCCGAAAGCGCCAGTTGACTGCACGCCGTCATAGATTTCCTCGATGTCCACCCATCCGCCGAGAGCCTTAAGATGAGCCATATAGCGTCCAGGTTCCATGTCGCCGTCCTTAGAAGCCATGAGAGCTGATGACTTATATCCGGCAGGATACTTCATCACTACATAGAAGGTATCGGTAGGATTGATGTATACCGGCTTGTCGAAGGTGAGCATGTAAGGCTTACCCTGATAGCCCATCTCGCCCGGTTCCTCCGAGTCGACATGCAGCTTGCCGTGTCCTACGGTGCGCTCCGTTGCCGTAACGTCGTTGCCGAGGATGATACTTGCCTCGATGTCCACGTTCTCCAATGTGCCGACAGTGCCGACAAAGTAGAGGTCGGTGACGTTGAAGCCTTCAGCCGGTGCCTCATAACGTGTAGCAGCATAGAAGTTCTCGTCGAGAGCCTTGTCGCCACTACCCATAAGGGCAGCGATGGCGCTGGTAACCGGATTGAGAACCGGATGATAGAGTACGGGATACTCAAAGTCGGTCGGTACGTCATAGAAGAACTTCTGGTCGTCCTTCACCACCTTGTTCATACCCATCGCCTTTCTTGCCTTCTTGCCATTGATAGGCTGGCATCCGTTCTCCAGATAGGTCTTCACCTCTGCAAGAGACGGCTTGGCAATGACGTTGTATGCCGAGAACGGCAGTTCTTCGTCGTAGTCGTTGTATTCCACAACAGCATCGCGTCCAGAAGGACTGAGCTGAAGGTCGTACGTAAGCTTGTATCCACCGTTGTTCTTCATGTTGGCAGAAACCTCGCCGACATAATCGTCAGATACATTAGAGATGCGAATCTCGTTCTTGTCGAATGCCAGAACCGGAGCCTCAGTGATGTTCAGCTTCACGTTTGTGGTCTTCGTATCTACACCGAGTCCTTCCACGTTGAAGGTCATCGTATAGTCCTTCTGGTGTACCTTAGATACATTATAGAGTCCGATGCGGAACTTCAAAGGTTCCTTACCCACTACGAGCGGTTCCATCATGCCCGACTCGTACGGCATCCATACCTTCTGGACGTCGCTTGCAGCGAGCGGACCGGGATCGGCACCGCCACCATTCTCGTTAGGTATGTATACCTCAAGCGAAGCCTCAGGCATTGCCCACGGGTCAGACTCGTCTGCCATGAACATGTCTGAATTAACGTCAGTGACAGTGAATGCGCGTGTTCCCTTGTTAACGACAGAGAACTCGTAGTAAGGCTGCGACATTGCAGCAGCGTCAACGGGCTGCTCTATGACGAGAGTCTCCGGGAATTCGGCGTCAGCCTCACCAGTGATGTCCATCGTGACGGGCACGCTGACATTCTCGTTCTGCGGGTCGTTGGTCTTGATGTTGAGCGCATATTCGTATGTGTCGGCAAGCTGGTCTGCCAACAGCGTTACGGGCATATTGACGCTCTCACCAGGAGCTACAGAATAGTTCTTGTAAGGCATAAACTCTACGGCGTTGCCGGAGTTGATATACATGTCTGAAGGATTGATACCGCGAGTCTCTGAGTGGTCCATGATGCCGCAGAGTCCGAAGACGCCGAGCTGGAATCCGTCAGGCGAAACGAGATACTGGAACTTGAAGGTTCCGTCCTTGCGCATAATGAGCTGGAAGTTCATTCCTGACATCATCGTGTTGCCATAGTTCTTGAATGTCACCACGCAGTTGTCGTCATTGGCCTTATAGTAAACGCCGTCTGACGAAGGAGTATTCATAGAGTGGTTGCCCCAGAACGGACAGATGATGTTGCTGTAGAAGGTCTCTGTGGTAGGCAGACTTGCCGGCGGTTCGGGGAACTGCTTGTAGTCTTCCACGGGAGCATCGAACGATACGAAGCCTGTATTGTAGATATACATCTCCTTATACTTCTTGCCATAGAACGGGAACTCGAACGGAAGCTCCACCTTCTTGAAGTCTGTCTTGTCGATGTAGTACGAGTAAGGCATGTGTTCGGTGTAGTCGTCCACGATGTCAATCCACTCGAACGGTACGTCAAAGCCGTCGCTCTTGGCGCGGAAGATATAGTCCACACTCGACTTGCCCTCTTCTTCGATGAGGTCCATCGGGCGATACCATGTCTCGGGCTGCGGTGCGAAGGTAAGTGTCTCGTCGCCGCTGTTGGCAATGGCGATGTCGTCACGTGTTACGTTAACGCCGTACGGAGTGGTGCTTTCGACGGTCTCGGGAGTGATGTTCCATACCGGAGCACCGATAACCTCACCCTTAAGGTTCACGCTTGTGGTCTTTCCGTTCCAGTAATAGATGACGAGCATGTCGCTCACGTTGCCCTTGTTCTGTGTGGGCAGCATCACGGCGATGTCCTTGCTCTGTCCTGCAGGAACATTAAATCCTGACTTGATGTCGTCAGCAACAGTGAACTTGCCAGACTTGACAGCCACCTTTCTTACCTTGAGGACGTCCTTGCCGTTGTTAGAAAGAACCACGGTGCGCTTCTGCTGCGAAGTGCGGAATACCTTACCGAAGTCCACTTCCGTTGCGTCCACAGCTGCCTCAGCCTTAAGGTTAAGGCCGGTGATGTTGGCCTTGAGAGCGATATTGGCGCTCGGGGTCAACGGGTCGTTAGAGATAACGGTGAGATAGTTGGTCAGTTCGCCGGCATAGAGGTCGTCACCGGCAGCGAGTGTCACGGTGATGTCCTTGCTTTCTCCGTTACCGATATATCCGTCCGTGCTTGACAGACTCTTTATCATCGACTTGGAAGGAGCCACAATCTTGATGGCGCTACCCGTCTTGATGTCGTAGTAAGGAGCGTCTACGCCTGAATTCTGGCTGTGTACCATAGCAGCGTCGGTGAATACGCATGCGTCCTTTGCAGCGATGTCGCTGACACCGACGAAGTTGTTGCCACCGCTACCGAACACGCCAGCCGGTGTATAATCGTCATAATAAACCTCCACGCTTCCGTCCGGGCAGAGAGCCATGTGGAAGCTCAGTGTGGTAACCTCGCCGGCACCGTTGGTGGCAGGCGTAACCACATCCTTGAAGATGACGTAGAACTTGCCGTCCTTACGTCCGCAAGTAACCTTCGAGTTGGCTCCCATATCCATCCAGCCTGAGTTGGTATAGGCAGATACGTAGCCGAGTCCGTCAACACAGTCGCCGGTGGGCACCATACAAGAGATGCGGCCCTCCATAGGCAACATTGACAAACCACCGTATGAAGATACGTAAACCTCCTCATACTCCTTGCCGTAGAACGGGAACTTGAAGCCGAGCTTCACTGCCGACGACTGCCAGTTGTTGGTGGTGAACTGTGATGTGAGGTCCATAGGATCAGAAAGCTCCGGTACCGGCTCGTAGCTGAACGAGTTGTCGCCAGCCACGTTCGACTTGATGGTGTAGCCGAACTTGTGTACGCGCTGCTTGCTTCCGTCTATCTTCTTTGAAGAATACTTCGGGAAGACATACTGGAGAGGATAGTTGCCGGTGTTCTTGATGGTCACCACAGCTGTCTTCTCGCTTCCGCCAACCTTGAGATTGCCGAGATCATACTCATTTTTCGCTATCTCCATTTTGGCTGGCATCGAAGCCACACCGCGAACTATGAACGAATAAGTCTGTCCGCTCTTGTCCTTGAGTGTAATGGTGCTTGATACGTTGCCTTCCTTAGTAGGCTTGAATGTCACGGGCAGCAGACCTGAAGCGCGTGCCGCAACGTTCATCATACCCTTGCTAACGTCAAACTGGTCTGAAGACGATGTGACGTCGCCCGATGAAGCCTGGATATATCCCCACTTACCGCCGAATACGCCGTATCCGCTGTTGGTGAGTTCCACGCTGATGGTCTTCTCCTGACCTACGAGGAGGCTACCGAAGTCGACAAGCTGCTGGCTGTGAAGCTCAGGCTTGTTGCCCTTTACGGTCATCGTGAGTGCCACCTGGCTCTTCGAGTCTGTTGCCTCATTGGTCTTCAGATGGAGGTTGAAGTTATACGTACCGTTGACAAGCTTCTGTCCGTCGTTACGCATTGTTACCTTCTGGCTCTCGCCCGGACGAACCTCACCATTCATTGGCTCCGGCGAGAGCACTGCGCTCCAGTCGGGGTTCTGGCTGATACACTGCACAGCCCAAGTAAGCTGGTCAGACACTGCCTCAAAGCTTGAGCCCTTGAGCACCTCGCTAAGCTGTGTCCATGTGTTGCCGTTGTCAGAGCTGTAGAAGCTGTACTGTGCTATGTCCTTCTGGTCAGACTTGCCTGCACCGAGCGGATTCTTTGCTCCTGCCGGGAACTTGGCAACCACCCAGAAGCTCGAACCCGGTGCAAAGTAGATCTGCTCCTGAAGGTTCAGTTTCCAGTTGTAAGCCCAGAAGTCGTAGGGAACGGTCTGGATAAGGCTTGCCGTAGAGATGGAGCGTGCTCCGTCGTAGATGGCAATCTCCGGATTGGTTCCGTTATGTCCCTGGAATCGCAGACCAGTAAGGTTGAATCCGTTAGGATACTTACGCTTGTCCACATAGAAATACTGTGCCATGGCGTTCGGAAGCTTGAGGTCCGACTCGCCTATGTAGCTGTAAAGCACCTTCGAATAAGTAAGCGTGTCTGGCCAGTCTGCTGCGTAATAGTCAGACGAAGCAATGGTGTTGGCCTTTGCAAGCATCGGGCTTACTGTGCCTGAGAATTTCACCATCTGACCCGGCTGCGGCTTCTCGTTGCGTGCGCTCGTAGAGATGGAGACGCGCTTTGTGGCTGCCTCAAGCTCGTACTTGAGCACACCCTCGCCGGCGTTCTTCACGTTGAAGCTTGTCTCGCCAACCAATGACTTGCTGGCATCCACTGCCATTGAGAGCGAAGTCTTGTCAAGCTCCACCTTAGGTCCGGCGTTTGTCGTGGCCGACTTAATCGGCGACACTGCCGAAGCCTTACCCCAACGGTTGTAGGCAACAATGGCAAAGTAATACTTAGTGGTGGCTTTCAGACCGTTAAGCTCGTAAGCCATCTTGTCGCCGGAATACTTAAACTTGGTATCCACCGACACTGAAGGAAGCGAGTTGAGGTTGTCCGAAGCGCTGAATTCCTCCGTGCTATAATATATAACATGGTGGTCGATGCTCTTCTCCTCGCTCTCGGGGATGGTCCACTCGATGAGGGCATTGTCATGCGACGGCGTTACGGTGAAGTCAGCCACAGCATCAGGCGTGCTGCCTTCCTTGCCCTGCAATGCCTTGTAAGCATCGATATATCCAGAACCCATCAGTCCTACATAGTCGGGGTTCTGCGTATACATATCGTTCACGGATGTGGTAAGGAGCGTGCGCAGCGTCTCGTTGGAGAACTGCTTGTTGCCATACTTCGAGAGGATGAGCGCGGCAATACCCGAAACGTGCGGACATGCCATTGACGTACCCTCGTTATATCCGTATGTGCTGCCAGGAAGAGTGGAGAGCACGCCATACTGCTGTCCGCTGTCCATAAGACCGCCGGGGGCTGTCACGTCCACCCATGCGCCACGGTTGGAGTAGTAAGCCACGCTTCCGTCGGAAGCCAATGCGCCTACTGCCACAGCTTCGTCGAGGCAACCGGGATAGAAGTCGCCTTCCTCGCCGTTGTTACCGGCTGCGAAGATACAAAGACCGCCGTTCATCTTCTCACCGCCACCGTTGGCGGTGAAGTAACGCACAGCATCAGAGACAGCCACGTCCTCGTCGCCTGCCATACCCATACCCCAAGAGCACTGGGCTATGCTGGCGCCACGGTCGGCAGCATATACAAGGGCAGCGCCGAAGTCAGCCACTGCCGAACTGCTTGCACGGGAGTCGAACACCTGACAAACCATCATCTTCACACCGCCGGTACCGTCCGAGCCACCAGCCACACCACCGACACCGATGCCGTTGTTGTTCGTGGCGCCCACCGTACCAGCCACGTGCGTGCCGTGGGTATGAGCGTTGATATTGGCAGAGTTTATCACGAAGTTATATCCATAGATGTCGTCCACGAATCCGTCACCGTCATCGTCCACGCCGGGCTTGCCGTTAAGCTCCGCCTCGTTTATCCATAGATTGTCCTTTAGGTCGGGATGGTCAATCTGGAAACCACCGTCGATAATGGCGACGGTGACGTCCTTCGATCCGGTCACGCCCGATTTCCATGCCGGGAAAAGGTTGATGTCGGCACCAGCCTTCGTTCCGTAGATGTGTCCGTCGTTGTAATAATGCCACTGGTCGGGCAGCAACGGGTCGTTAAACGGCATTGTGGATGCCGCTCTCTGCGCCCTCGCAATGGTCGATGGCGACACCGGCAGGTAGTTCTGGTCGTCAGGAATGCTGTAGACCGGTATGCGCTGTGCATACTGTACGCCGAGCGTCGAACGATAAAGGTTACGAGCTTGCGCCGGTGTCATCGCCTCATTGTTGTAGGTGATGTCATACCAGAGGTCGAGGCCGAACGCCTTGTGTTTTTCCTCGTCTTTACCCGCATATGGGAAGACGCGCTTCATACTCACTGCACCAAGCTTCGACGCCGTGACGTCGAGCTGCTTGACACCCGTCTTTACATAGCGTGCACCTGCCTTGAGCTTACCGTCGGTAGGGAGCTTTGCGGCTTCCACGAGTGACGCCACCTCCCTCTGGAGCTTGACGCGCACCACGCCCTCCGCAAACACCGTCTTGCCTTTAGCAAGCGGCTGCGCCATCGCCTCGCCGCCCGACATCGTCAGGAATGCGAGACAAAGAGTGGTCAGTTTGTTCTGCATAATGTTATATTTAAATGTTATTAGATAATAAAAGTTTCGGATATACGCTTATATACCAATGTATATGTAATAAAAATGCCAATAATATGCACAATCAAGCAACTACGCATCATCACCAGCTATCATTATTCTTAGTTTGTGATAAGCAAAGGTAACAAATTATATTAAGTAATGCAAAGAAAAACGACAGATTTCAACAAATAAGCTAAAATATCTTACAAACTATAAAATCATTAAAATATGGGGGGTATAATTAAATATATTAAAAAAGGTGTATCAAAACGCCGTCACACGTTCTGATACACCTTTATTATATATAGGCTGTATGCTTACTTAAGGCCCAACTCCTTGATGAGACGGTCAGCATTGCCCCACTTGTCCATGAGGTAAATCATGTAGCGGACGTCCACGCCGATGCAGCGTGCCAGACGCTTGTCAAACCAGATGTCGCTTGAGAGCGAATCCCAGTTGCCGTCGAAAGCCAGACCGATGAGGCGTCCCTTGCCGTCGAACATAGGCGAACCAGAGTTGCCGCCGGTGATGTCGTTGTTGGTAAGGAAGCAGAGCTGCATCTTGCCAGTGGTCTTGTCGGCGTACTTGCCGAAGTCGTTGGCAGAGAGAAGCTTCTTCATGATAGGCTCAGCCTGGTAGTCGATGGTGCCCTTCTCGCCTGACTCCATCTTGCGAACGATGGATGCAGCGTCGGTGTAATAGCCTGAAGGCTCGCCGTTGAGCAGATAGCCGCCCACCTGACCGTAAGAAAGACGCATTGTGAAGTTGGCGTCAGAGTAGTGAGGAAGCTCCTGCTCGTAGCGCACTTTGGCGTCGCAAAGATACTTCTCCTGCTCCTCGATGGCGTCATAAACGCTGCTCATAACGTCGTAGCACTTGTCGTACACAGCCTTCACAGCCTTGGCATACTGATAGCCGGGATCCTTGGCGAGAGCCTTCTCTGTCAGCGTAATCTTCTTGCCGGACTTCATGATAACGGAGTTCTTGTAGAGATAGTCTACGTACTTGCGGCTGTCACCTGCGAACTTTTCCTCAATGGTCTTATAGAACTCAGGCAGTTCTTCCTTCTTTACATACTGACGATAGTTGTCTATCAGCGCTGCCATTACGTCCTTGTCGAGAGCCTCATCCCACTCGTCGCTGTTGTCCTCGAAGTGGTAGTAGGTCTTCTTCTTGCTGTCCTTCGGCATCATGCCGATAAGGGTGAGCGCACGTGTATTAAACTCGCTGGTTCTTGCGAATGTCTCGCGCCATACTGTAGCGAGCTTGTCAGCGTCGAAGCGTGTGGCATAAAGCTCTTTCATCTTCTGGAAGTCGAGCTTGCCCTTGAGGTAGCCAGTCCACTTCTGGAATTCCTCGATGCGGTCCTCGAAGTCAGCCTTCTGGCGAACGATGCCCACAGAGTCGATACACTTGTTCATACCTAATGAGTTCTTCCAGTAGTTGGAGCTCTGAGCGTACTTCGAGTCATACTTGATACGTACACCCTCGTCGGCACGCATGTGCTTTATCATCACTTCCTGCTTCACGCCGCGTATCTGAGCGCGGGGAGCGTTCTCTGCGTCACGCATCTCGCGGATGCCGTAGCTTGAGAGATAGCGCTCCGTGCTGCCAGGATAACCGATGGTCATAGCGAAATCGCCTTCCTTATATCCGTCCATCGACACCTGTGCCCAATGCTTCGGGTGGTAGGGCACGTTCTGCTTGTTGTATACAGCCGGACCGTTGGTGTTGGGGTCGGCGTAGATGCGGAATACAGAGTAGTCGCAGGTCTGGCGCGGCCACATCCAGTTGTCGGTCTCGCCGCCAAACTTACCCATCGACTTAGGTACGGTGAAGACAAGACGGAGGTCGCGGAATACGCGGTATGTGGTGGCGTAATACTTATTGCCCTCATAGAACGGCTTGATTTCGAGTTCGAGACTCGGGTCCTTTGAGTGTACAGCCTTAATCATCTCGTTCTCCACGTCGTTGAGAAGCTTCTCGCGCTCCTTGCGGTCCATTGAGTTGATGCCACGCTTCTCCAGTTCGGGAGTGATGTCCTGCTGGTCCACCATGAAGCTCACGAACATGTTCTTGCTGGGGAGCTCCTCCTCGAACGACTTGGCATAGAAACCATTGAGCATGTAGTCGTGCTCCACTGTTGAGTTGGCACGGATGGCCTCGAAGCCGCAGTGATGGTTGGTGAACACCAGACCGTCGGGCGATACCACTACGCCTGAGCAGAAGCCAGAGAAGTTTACGACAGCGTTTTTGATGGCGTCATCGCTCTTGTAGAGCTGGTCATAAGAGGGCGAGAAGCCATAGCTCTTCATCTGCTCATACACCGCCTGCGGCAGGTTGTAGAGCGTCCACATGCCTTCGTCGGCATGAGCGGCAGCCGAGGAGAGCATAAGGGCTGCAGCGAGAAATAGATTCTTTTTCTTCATTTTTTTATATATAATATGGTTAGTTTGTCTAAGCGTCATTTATGTATATCTAAGAATTTGTAGCCATTGAAATGCACAAGATGTTCTGGTGATTCTGCTATCCACACTTCCGTTTCCCATGCTATATCTTTAGCCTTTTGCTTAAAAGCATTCTTTGTCTCAAATGCAGTAAAGAAGACAACGTCAGCAGTACAACCTGACTCTTTGAGCTTTCGTTTGACTTTTCGTACTCTTATTTCGTTCCATTCTCCAGTAGAGTGATAGGCTTCAATAAGGTACAACAGATTCTTCTCGTGGCTATAAGCCACAACATCAGGCAATTCGTCATGTTCCAAGACAAAAAACCTTATCTCTTTCAGTACTTTTTCCTCCATATGCAGAAACTTCTCCTTTGTGTCACCTACATAAAGAACCTCAGCACCGAAACCGAACAATGGCAGAAATTTCTCAATTATCGCTTTTTGCAGATCATTGTGTTCGCCATAAGACAAGCTAATCTGTTTGCCGCCAGGAAGAGTGACCGGAACTTTCATCAGATTACGTTTACGTTCCAGTTCTTCTTTTAACGACCGCGCTTCTTTCAGATATGCGGAGAGTCGCAACTCCCACTCTTGAGAACCGTAACTATACAACAACTCCACAAAAGATTTGCCTAAAGCATATCCACGCGAAGGGTTGTTGGTAGCCTGATTCTCCTTTGACGAAGAATTGATTACCACTCCAGCTTCTACCAGCAATCTTAAGTCTTTCCTTCTTATATCGTCATAAGACCCTGGAGAAATGTTTTCACCATAGTTTTCATTCTCAAAAGTTATTATATCTCGCGTTCTTACAAAGCTATCATTCTCTTCAGAAATGGCTTCTGCGAAACTTTTCTTTATTTTTCCTACTGCAAGACAAGCTTTAGCCATACGCTCCACCCTTCTATCGGTATCGTCAAGCGGTATTCCTATTTTCTGGAAGACATCCAAAATATTAAACACCAACTGTCTTACTTTTGCAGGTGTTTTTGCTTGAACTTTTATCTTCATATCGCAAACAAACTATTAGGTATATTTCTTCCTAAGATATATTCTTCCGACTTTTGTTCCATATAATAGGTTTTCTTCACTTGCTGGGCTATTTTATATGCCAGCAATGGCGGTACCGCATTTCCTATTTGATAGAATTGCTTGGTCTCCGTGCCACAAAACTCAAACCAATCAGGAAACGTCTGCAGACGCGCCGCTTCACGATACGTAAGACGCCTGCGTCTTCCGTCTGCGAGCCGCACTCTCTGCATATCGCTCGTTGCTCCTGCAAGATTTCTGCAAGTAATGGTTCTCGCAGGTCTGTCCGGATACAGATCGCGAGGATTTACACAATGCGATTTCTTCTCATATACAGCTATATATTCGTCTTGGCGCGGAGTAAGTATCTTACTTTCGGGTTCAGAGCTTAACATTGTATCTCCTATCGCCTCAGCTACAGTTCTCTTCTCAAGTTCTATTGCAGGAAAATGGAATGAAGCACGATGTCCTACACATATAAGTCGTTCGCGCTTTTGCGGGACACCATAATCAACGGCATTTAACACCTTGTATTCCACGATATAGCCTAAATTCTGAAGTTCCTGAACTATCAAGTCCAAATACCATTTATGACGTCCTAAGATATTGGCGACATTCTCAAAAAGGAACACTTTAGGTTGTATACGGCGAACCGCATCTATAAATATCGGAAAGCCGTCCCGTGCATCTTCCATGCCTTTTTGATTACCGAATCTGCTGAACGGCTGGCAAGGAGGACCACCTATTATTATGTCTATATCTTCTACTTCGGGATAATCGAAACCTACTTCAAGAAACTGATTATAACATTTTCCTTTAAGATTCCTGTTATACGTATCAACAGCCTCGTCAACCATTTCAAAGCCAATAGTCCTAAATCCCACAGCCTCAAAACCAAGCGACAAACCTCCGCAACCAGCAAATAAGTCCAAGACCACCGCAGGTTCCTGTACTTTAGGCTTCAACAATCCATCTATATATTTACTGTATTCTGTCATTTAAAGATTCTTTATTCACTTTTTATTTCACTTAAAGTACTTTCCCACTACGGGCAGACTCTTCAGCGGCAGGTCATGATAGACGATGTGTGCCACGAACGCCAGCACCAGTATAGTGTTTACGGCGAGGGCGAAGAGCTTGGGCAGGTGACCGTTGGAGTAGTTCATGCAGAAATAGAAGAGGACTGCTATAGCCACGTACACGCCTATCGACTTGAGCGGATAAGCGATGGGATACTTCTTCTGACCTACGAGATATGACAGCACCATTGCCGTGCCGTAGCCAGCCACGCCGCCCCATGCGCAAGCCATGTAGCTGTAACGCGGAACGAAGATGACGTTAACGGCGACGAGCACCACGCAGCCGGCTGCGGAGAACCATGCACCGTAGATGGTCTTGTCGATGAGCTTATACCAGAACGAGAGGTTGAAGTAGATGCCCATCATTATCTCGGCTGCCATTACGATAGGCACGACACGCAGACCGGGCCAGTAGCTCTCGTTGGGGATGATGTAGCGCAGCACGTCGAGGTAAGCGATGACCACGAGGAAGGCAAGGAGCGTGAAGATGATGAAGAACTTCATGGCCTTGGCGTAAGTCTCGCGGTTGTCCTTGTCCTTCGACTTGCCGAAGACGAAAGGCTCGTAGGCATAGCGGAACGCCTGCGTAATCATAGCCATAATCATGGCTATCTTTGTGGCAGCGCCATAGATGCCGAGCTGTGTCTTCTCGTCCGTTCCTTCATAGAGGTAGGGGAAGATAATCTTGTCGAGAGTCTGGTTAAGGATGCCGGCGATGCCAAGCACGAGGAGCGGCCAGGCATAGCGGAGCATGCGGCGCCACAACTTAACGTCGAAGCGCCAGCGAAATCCGGTCAGCTCCTTCCAGAAGCATGCAAGAACCACGGCGGTGCAGACGAGGTTTATATAGAACACCATACCCACGTCCACGGTGAAGTGTTCGTCGTAGAGTCCGAAGGGATTGAGGCGAAGAGCTGGCAATACCAGGAGGTAGAGCAGGTTGAGGACGATGTTGAGGATGATGTTCACAAGCTGCAGGGCAGCGAACTTGAGCGCCTTCTTCTGATAACGCAGATAAGCGAAGGGAATGCACTTGAATGCGTCAATGGCAACGCAGACAAACATCACCGCCACCCATGACTGATGGTCAGGATATTTCATGAACGTGGCTATCTGGGGCAGGAAAGCGAAGACCAGCGCTATGAAGAGCGCAGCTGTGGCTCCGACGGACATGAGCACCGTGGAATAGACAGTCTGAGGGTTCTCCTCCGTCTTGTTGACATAGCGGAAGAAGGTGGTCTCCATGCCGTAAGTAAGGACGACAAGGAGGAGCGCCGTATAGGCGTAGATGTTGGTGACGACGCCGTACTGTCCGCCCGCTGCGGCAAAGGCTGTTGTCTGAATGGGCACAAGCAGGTAGTTGATGAAGCGACCCGCAATGCTGCTAAGACCGTAAATGGCGGTGTCCTTAGCAAGTGATTTGAGATTTGCCATATATTTTGTTTTGTTTATTGTCTATCCGAAGAACATATAGCAGATTGCGATGGCTGCCACCACTCCTGCGAGGTCTGCCAGCAGTCCGCATGCCACGGCGTGACGAGTGTAGCGAACGCCTACGCTGCCGAAGTAGACGGCGAGGATGTAGAAGGTGGTGTCGGTGGAGCCTTGGAAGATGCAGGAGAGACGACCCACGAACGAGTCGGCACCGTATGTGGTCATGGCGTCCACCATCATTCCGCGGGCTCCGCTTCCTGAGAGAGGCTTCATAAGAGCCGTCGGCAGCGCACCCACGAAGTCTGTATTGCCGCCGAGCGTTGAGACTATCCACTTGATGCCGTCAATGAGCATGTCCATGGCACCCGACGCACGGAACACGCCGATGCCCACAAGGATGGCTACGAGGTAGGGGATGATGCGCACGGCGGTGGTGAATCCGTCCTTCGCTCCTTCGATGAAAGCGTCATATACGTTGATGCGGTGTCGCATTCCGGCAAGAATGAACACCACGATGATGGTCATCAGCAGGATGTTAGCCACGCTGGTGCTCACGACGTTCATCTGCGACTTGTCCATCTGTGAGAAGCCCCAGATGATGGCAGCCACCACAGCACACATTCCGCCGAGCGTGAGAAGCATGGTGCGATTGATGAGATTGATGCGCTGATAGAGCGAGGTGACGATGATGCCAGCCAACGTGGAGAAGAAGGTGGCAAGCAGGATGGGCACGAAGATGTCCGTGGGCTGTGCCGCTCCCATCTGCGCACGATAAACCATTATGGAGACCGGTATGAGGGTAAGTCCTGACGTGTTGAGCACGAGGAACATGATCATCGGATTGGTGGCGGTGTCTTTCTTGGGGTTAAGCTCCTGTAGCTGCTCCATCGCCTTCAGACCGAGCGGCGTGGCAGCATTGTCCAGTCCGAGCATGTTGGCGGCTACGTTCATGAAGATGCTGCCCGTAACGGGATGACCCTTGGGAATGTCGGGGAACAGTCGGGTGAAAACGGGCGACAGCACACGCGCCACAACGTTCACCACCCCACCCTTTTCGCCTATCTTCATAATGCCGAGCCACAACGAGAGGACACCGGTCAGACCGAGCGAAATCTCGAAAGCCGTCTTCGACGTGTCGAACGTGGAGTTCATTATAGCCGGAAAGACCTCCGTGTCGCCCATGAATACCAATCGCACCAAGGCGATGACAAAAGCAACGAGGAAGAAGGCTATCCAGATGTAGTTTAGAACCATAAATTGGATGTTTTGATATTTATAATGAATGCAAATTTACCTATTATTTTGTAATAACTCAAATAAAAGTATTACTTTTGCATATATTCGAACAATATGGAGAGAACAGGAATATTCGTTGGGTCGTTCGACCCGTTCACCATCGGTCACGCCTCAGTGGTAAGGCGTGCCCTGCCCCTCTTCGACCGCCTTGTGATAGGTGTCGGGGTGAATACCGGCAAGCGATATATGACCAGCACGGAGGACCGTGTGGCTGCCATCAGCCGTCTGTATGCTGACGACAGCCGGGTGACGGTGGAGGCTTACACGGGGCTGACCGTAGACTTTGCCGAGCGACACGGCGCCAAGTTCATCGTGAAGGGAGTGCGCTCCGTGCGCGACTTCGAGTTTGAGCGTGAGCAGGCTGACATCAATCGCCGTCTCACCGATGTGGAGACCGTCCTGCTGTATGCCGAACCGGGCATGGACAGCATCTCGTCCACCGTGGTAAGGGAGCTGACAAGCTATGGCAGGGACTGCACCGAGTTTCTGCCTTGAGAACAAAAAACATAAGAGAAAACATACAATACCGAACAGATATGATCACATACAACGTAGATGGCGTGAAGATGCCAAAGATAAAGAAGCGTGAGACGACAGCGTGGATTCGCGCCGTCGCCGCATCATACAACCTTAAAGTGGGTGAAGTGGGATATATGTTCGTGGACGACGAGAAGATTCTGGAAGTAAACAACGAGTATCTCGGCCACGACTATTACACCGACGTCATCACCTTCGACTACGACGAACCGGGAATAATAAGTGGCGACATCGTCATCTCTCTCGATACAGTACGCACCAACGCCGAGAAGTTCGGCAAGACTTACGACGAAGAACTAAGAAGAGTGATTATCCACGGCATCCTGCATCTCTGCGGCATCAACGACAAGGGACCGGGCGAACGCGAGATTATGGAGGCAGCGGAGAACAAGGCGCTGGCGATGATTAAAGGTTAGCAATGGCTCGTAGGAGAAATGGCAAACCGTAGGAGGAATCCTACAGTTTGCCTTTTCTCTCAATTTCTTTAGTTTTGATTCTGCACACCAATTGGTGTGCGCTTGCTTTTCAATTGACAAGCACATTCACCTTAATTGATATGAGCCTTCGTATCAATTGATATGATTTTCAGAAAAACACAAAGTTCGGTCGGAAAAGTGTACATTTGTCTCAAAAGTTCGGTCGGAAAAATGTTGTTTTTCTTGAAAGTTCGGCAGGAAAAGTGTACCTTTGTAACAGAAACAACTCAATATCAATGAATTATGTATAGAAACGTCATTACTCAATTAAAACGATGGAAAAACAAGGAGAATCGTAAACCTCTTGTTTTGTCTGGTGCTCGTCAGGTTGGCAAGACGTTTATGTTAACTGAATTTGGCAAACAAGAATTTGAGAATGTAGCTTACATAAATTGTGACGACAATGATATGGCAAAAGACCTATTCCTGCAAGACTATGATATGCAGCGTATTCTTCTTGCCATAGGTGCTATTACACGCCAAAATATCGTACCAGGCAAAACCCTTATTATTCTTGATGAGATACAAGAATTGAGAAGAGGTCTGACTGCTCTTAAGTATTTCTGTGAGAAAGCCCCACAGTATCATGTTGCAGTGGCAGGCTCTTTATTGGGTATAACCATGCATCAGGGAGAATCTTTCCCGGTTGGTAAAGTTGACATACTCAATATATACCCAATGACATTTGATGAATTTATGTTGGCAAAGGGAAGGGAGCAAATGGTTGAAATTCTGAAAAGCAAGGATTGGAATACCATCAAACTACTTCGATCAGAATACATCAAGCTGCTCCGAGAATATTATTTCGTTGGAGGTATGCCCGAAGCAGTAAAAACCTTTATAGATACTAACGATTCTTTGAAGGTAAGAGAGGTACAGAAGAATATTCTCTATACGTATCAGAAGGATATATCTAAGCACGTTCCTACTTCAGAGGCCAATCGAATCAATATGGTTTGGCAGTCAATGCCTTCCCAACTGGTAAAAGAGAACAAGAAGTTTATTTACGGTGTGGCTAAGCCGGGAGGTAGAGCTAAAGATTTTGAAACTGCTATACAATGGCTAATGGATGCCGGATTGGTTTATAAAGCAGAGAGGGTGACTGAGCCTAAAATGCCATTGAAATTTTATGTGGATATCAGTAGTTTCAAGCTTTTTCTGCTTGATTGTGGTTTGCTTGGAGCCATGAGCGAAATTCCTGCCGAAAAACTATTGGTTGCTGATAATGGTATGGAAGAGTCGAAAGGTGCATTTACTGAGAATTATCTTATGAGTCAATTGGTTGCTACTAATGATACCTCTGTTTTCTATTATAGCAATAACGCTAAGCTGGAGATTGACTTTTTAATTCAGCATGGATGCGACATTGTGCCAATCGAAGCGAAGGCTGAAGAGAACCTGCGTTCTAAGTCTCTCTCAACGTTTGTTTCCAACCATCCACAACTGCATGGTGTGCGCTTTTCGATGTCTGATTATAGGGAACAAGATTGGTTGACTAATATTCCATTATATGCTGCTTCAGTGTATTTTTAGACATAGCAGAGAGGGTGTACCAAAAGTATAGCAGCACACCCTCTTACTACGATTTGCAGCAGCTCCTACTGCCCAATCAATTCAAAACTCAAATTTCTAATTCCACTACTCTTCCATTCCTCCTCCGTAGTTCATCTGTACGTCGGAGTCGCTGCCCTTCTTCATCTGATGGCGCTTTGCCTTCATGTTACCGAAGTTATACGTCACGGTCAGGTTCACCTTTCTGCCACCGTGACGATGAATCTGATGGCGCGTGAAGTTTTCGCCGCTTGTGAAGGTCTCCCACTTGCGCGAGTCGAGCAGGTCACGGCAGTTGAGCGATACGGACAGAGCCTTATTGAAGAAGTTCTTTCTTGCTCCGAAGTCTATGCTGTAGCTGGGCTTGCGATAACCCTGCGTTATCACCGTGCGAGCCTCGTAACGTCCCGTGGTCTGGATGGAGATGTCGTACGGGAGGATGAGGCTGGCGGTCATGCGGGCGTTCCATGCGAAGTTATGGTCCTCCTTGCCCGTCACCGTCTGACCGTCGATGTCGTACGAGAATCCGTTGAGCTTATAGTAATAAGCGTTGGCGGAGGTGGTGAGGTCGAGGATGCGGAAGAGATTGTTCTTCAATGTCAACTCCAGACCAGACGACAGACTCTTCGCCACGTTCATCGAAGTGGAATAGAACAGTCCGTCCGTGGAACTCTTGTAGGAGATGCGCTGGATGACGTCCGACGTGGGACGATAATAGGCGGAGAGGAGCAGAGAATGTCTGTCCCACTGCTTCAGATAGTTGAGCGAGAACGAATTGCTGAACTCCGGCGTAAGATACGGGTTACCGAACGACACGGTGGTGGCGTCGCGCGTATCACGGAACGAATTGAGCTCGCCTCCCCAAGGACGACGCAGACGACGCGTGTAGTTGACCTGCAGCTGCTGTGTGGGAGTCATCTGCCATGAGAGGAAGAGCGACGGGAAGAGCTGGAAGTAGTCCTTCTTGAAAGGCTTCTCACGCAACGACGCATCGTGCTCCTGCTCCCATGTGTAGCTCTCGGTGTTGACGCGCCAGTACTCGCCTCTCAGACCTCCCATGATGCCCACCGGACCGAGCTTATAGCTGAGCGTGGTGTAGAAGGAGTGCTGGTCCTGGTTGTATATGAAGCGGTTGAAGTACTTGCGGTCTTCCTCAGCTGCTGCGCCGTCAAACGACGTGTTGTCAATATACGATTCCTGCGGCGTGTTCTCCCTTGAGAAGTTGGCTTGATAGCCAGCCTCAATCTTGAAGTCCTTCGTCACCTGATTCTCGTATTCCAGCTTTATCTCCTTGCGGTTATTGTTGATATGCTGCGGACGATACTGATAGTCGTAAGACGTGGCAATGCCGTCCACAACGGTGGAGTCCTGATACCAGTTGTCGCCGTCCATCTTCCATTTGCTGATGTCAGCGGTGAAGTCGATGAAGTGCTTGTCAGAGAATGAGTGGCGGTACGTGAACTCGCCGTAATACATTCCCATGCCACTCTTTCCTCGGCTGAGACGATCCATGCGATAGTCGTGCAAGCCATCGCCTACGGCTGTATAATAATAAGGTGTAAGACTGTTGCTGCGGCGCTCGCCGTCCATAAGCATTCCGCTGAGCGTCAGCTCGTCCTTCTTCGTGGCGTGGAGCGTCACGCCGGCACGTGTGAATAGATTGTTGCCCCAACGGTCGTTGTCGGCACGATAGTCCTGATTATAGGTGGAAGAAGTCTGATGGCTCTCGGCACGTCCCGTATTGGAGCGGTGGCGATAGCCGATGTTGGCGTAAGCATCAATGAGCGAACTGCTGTAGTTGATGTTGAAGCTGGTATTGGCACCGCGCTTCGTGTCGCCGCCAGCCTGCAGCGAACCATAATAGCCCGCCTTACGATTCTTCTTGAGGACGATGTTGATGATGCCCACCGATCCTTCGGCAGAGAACTTCGCCGAGGGATTGTCAATGACTTCGATGCGGTCGATGCTCTCTGCGGGGAGCTGCTGCAGAATCTGCGCACGGTTGTCTGTTGTCAGACCCGAAGCCTTGCCGTTTATCCATACCTCCACACTGGAATTGCCACGCAGCGACACGTTGCCGTCGTTGTCCACCTCCACGGAAGGCACGTTGTCGAGCACGTCAGACGCCGACTGTCCTGCATTGCTGATAAGCTGCGACACGTCGAAAGTCTTGCGGTCCACCTCCAGCTTCATCGTCGCCTTTTGTCCGGTGACCGTCACACCCTTTAGCATCTTGGCGTCCTGCGCGAGATATAGGATGTTATAGTGGACGTCGCGCTTCGGAGCGCCCACGGTGAACGTACGCTTCACCTCACGATATCCTATGTAGGACAGCGTGACATTGTAAGAGCCGTCGTCAAGACCGCTGATATTAAAGTTGCCGTTTATATCGGTGGTTCCGCCAGCGACAAATTTGTCGTTGTCAGAGAGCGTAACCTTCACATTTACGAATCCAAGCGGTTCGGAGGTCTGCTTGTCAAGCACCTTTCCACGTACCGAACCTTGAGCCCATCCTGCCACCACAACTGTGCAGGTAAGGCATGACATTAAAAGACGTTTCATATCCATACTTCTATAGACGGAGCACAGGATATGACAGTTTAAGAAAGAAAAGGATATTTTAGTTTTTTAACGTTGGAGAAAGGCAGGGCTTTGACAAAAACCATTCAAAACACAAGCTATATATCTTGCTTAAAATAATACATACATATTTATAACCTTGTGTTTTTATATGTTTTTCCGATTATGGGCGCGTGCTGTGCACAAATAAAAGGCTTTACGTTAGGTTGTCGAGAACATGGTTCTCGTAAGACCTAATGTAAAGCCTTTTATTTAAATCCGATAGGATTTGCACCCATAAGCGGATTGTGGAGAAAGGTTTTTGTCAAAGCCCTGCCTATATAAGCAGCCTATTAGCAGCCCTTATGCGTCATGATGTCCAGCACCATTTCGTCGGTGCGGTTCATTGCTTCGGCACCGATACTGGTGAGATTGCGGATGGAACGGTCTACGTCGTCATCGATGATGCCTTCCACAGACGACACGCACTTGCCTTCCATTGAAAGGAGGGCAGAGAGGAGAGCGGTGGAAACGCCTGACGAAATCTTGAGGGCGCAGCTGGGCTTCGCACCGTCGCAGATCATACCCGTGATGTTGGCTATCATGTTCTTCACAGCAGAGCAGATATGCTGATAGTCGCCTCCCATGAGATAGGTGATGCCGCAGCTTGAACCTATACTTGCTACCACGCAACCACAAAGGGCTGAGAGCTTGCCGAGGTTCTGCTTGATATAGATGGCGGTGAGGTGACTCAGGATGAGAGCGCGGATCTGTTCTTCCTCAGTATTCTCGTTCTCGTCAGCGTATACAGCCACGGGATTGGTGGCGCAGATGCCCTGATTGCCCGAACCCGAATTGCTCATAACCGGAATCATGGCACCTCCCATACGTGCGTCGCAAGCCGATGCAGTCTTGGAGATGATGTGTGAGAAGATGGAATTGCCGAAGATGCCGTGGCTGAGAGGACGGTCGATGGTCTTGCCAAGGCAATGTCCGTAGTTGGCTTTCTTCGACTCTTCTGCAATGCGGAAGTTGTATTCGCGGGTCTTGAGGATAAATCGGATTTCGTCCAAGGGAGTGGTGGTGGCGAAATCATACACCAAGCGCATGTTGAGACGGATGTCGTTGTTGGCGGCTACGGTGCCAGCGGGCTTGCGATTGTCCATCAATACCTCACCGTCCTTCTCTTCATACACGAAGCGTGTGTGGTCGGTGGCGATGACGGCAACAGCCTCATGGCCGTCAACCTTGCAGTGTATCTCCACGTAGAGTTTCTCGGTGATGCCCTGCTTCAGGCAGATGTCGATGTGTTCGTTGGCTGCCACGTATGCCTTACCTTCCTCAAGAGTGGCGGGTGTGAGGTCCTTGATTACCTCCAGGCCATACTCTGACTTGCCTACGATGGCACCAAGTGCGATGGCGATGGGCAGACCAATCATTCCCGTACCGGGGATTCCCACGCCCATAGCGTTCTTTAGGATGTTTGCCGACAGATGTGCCTCTATCTTCTCCGGGCGGCATCCCAGGAGTTCTGTGGCACGTGCCACGCAGAGCGACACGCACATTGGTTCTGTACAACCGACAGCCGGCACTACCTCACGGTTGATGAGGCTGATTATCTGTTCACGAATGTTGTTGTCAAGCATTACAGTATATGTTGTTTTATGGTTAGTTTTGACTGCAAATTTATTAAATAAAATAATGACAAGCAAGAATTATCCTGCTTTTTCAATATCGAGTATAAACAAATCTCCTTGTCTACTTGTATCTTGTCTGCCCGCCTGCCGGTGAGCATACGAAAACAGGGACTTCCCTGCATTGCGTGCTGCAATACGGGGATAGTCCCTGCGTTATTCTTAGTTTTGATATGTCATACTGTTTACTTCGACTCGCCGTACTTGTCAAGACCGGCATTGAGGAAGTCGATATATTCAGAGATGTTCTCGTCGTATGAGCGGCTGCCGGTGAGCGGCATACCCTCGTTGTCGAGGAGGATGTACATCGGCTGGGTGTTAGAACCGAACTTGTGGCGCTGGAGATAGCTCCACTTGTCGCCTACGGTGCGGAGTGTACGCTTTGAACCGTCGGTGTCTGTCACCTCCATCTGCTGCGGCAGCGGAGTCTTGTCGTCCACGTAGAGCGAGATGAGCACGTACTTCTGGTTAAGCAGGTCAGCCACCTTGGCGTCTGTCCATACGGCTGCCTCCATCTTACGGCAGTTGACACAGCCGAAACCAGTGAAGTCAACCATAACCGGCTTGCCCTCAAGACGAGCTGCTGCCATACCTGCCTCATAGTCTTTGAAGCGCGGATGAACCTCGTTCTTGTAGAGATTGAAGTCCTGAGTGTTCATTGGCGGTGCGAAAGCAGAGACTGCCTTAAGAGGTGCACCCCACAGACCAGGAATCATATAGAAGGCGAATGAAAGCGAAGCGAGAGCGAGGAAGAACTGCGGCACGTTGGTGCGGCGGCCTTCATCATCGTGCGGGAAGTTGAACATACCGAGGAGGTAGAGTCCCAGCAGAGAGAAGATGCCAATCCAGAGTGCGAGGAACGCCTCACGGTCGAGGATGTGCCAGCCGTAAGCGAGGTCGGCCACTGAGAGGAACTTCAGCGCGAAAGCCAGCTCGATGAAGCCGAGAACCACCTTCAGCACGTTCATCCAACCACCTGACTTAGGTGCTGACTTGAGCAGTGTGGGGAACATTGCGAAGAGAGCGAAGGGCACAGCCAGAGCGATGGCGAAGCCGAGCATACCGATGGTCGGAGCTACGATGCTGCCTTCTGACGATACTGCCACGAGGAGGAAGCCGATGATAGGACCGGTGCATGAGAAGCTCACGAGCGAAAGGGTGAACGCCATGAGGAAGATGCTCAGGATGCCGCTTGTCTGTTCTGACTTGGCGTCAATCTTATTGGTCCAAGATGCCGGCAGCGTAATCTCGAAAGCTCCGAAGAAGGAAGCTGCGAACACTACGAGCAAGAGGCAGAAGAGGATGTTGAAGATGGCGTTGGTGGAGAGGGCGTTAAGAGCGCTGGCTCCGAACAGCATCGAAACAATCAGACCGAGAGCCACGTAGATAACCACGATGCTCACACCGTAGGTGACGGCTTCACGGATGGCCTTCTTACGTTCCTTGTTACGCTTGAGGAAGAAGCTCACTGTCATCGGGATGATAGGCCATACGCATGGGGTGAAGAGTGCGAGGAATCCGCCTACGATACCTGCGAGGAAGATATAGAGGAGTGAGTTGCTCACGGGCTTGTCATACTTGGCAAGCTCTGAAATAACCGGTGTCCAGAGCTTCTGGGCTTCTGACTTGTCGAGAACAGCAGGGGCAGCTGCGCTGTCAGCAGCGACTGCCGAATCAGCCTTTACAGAGTCGGCGGTCAGCCCTTGAGCCTCTTCCTTAGCTTCTTCGGCAGCTGCAGCAGCGTCAGTAGCGGGAGCCTTGCCCTGCTTGTGCAGCTCTACGGTTGTGGGAGGCATACACATCTCCTCATTGCAAGCGCCAAACTCGAGGTAGCACTTGATGGAGTATGTCGGCTTAGTGAATTTCACTTTCTGGACAAACTGGACGCTGTGCTCGAAGTAGCGGAGCTTCATTCCGAACATGGGGTCCATCTCGGAAATCTCACGACCGCGCGGTGTAAGTTTTCCGACCAGCTCGATACCGTCTTTTTTATCGACATGGAATGACGCCTCGACGGGGCCGTCGCTACCAAGATTGGTAGAATAGACGTGCCATCCCTTTTCGATCTTACCAGAGAAGATAATCTCGCCCTCAGCAGTATTGCCTGTCTTGAGCTGCGAGGTAAACTTCACGGGGTTTGCCATCTGCGCATTGCAGAACATTGCCACCATAAGCAGCAAGGCAAGTGAAATCGCTTTTCTCATAGAGTTTACTTGAATGTGAATGTTAAAAGATTTTGAATTGTTTTATGTACTCCCACCGGGAATCGAACCCGGATCAAAGGTTTAGGAAACCTCCGTTCTATCCATTGAACTATAGGAGCATCTTCCTATCCTAATCAAAGAAAGATCATTTGTTTGATTTATACAGCATAAGATTCTGCAAAATTATTGATTTTTTTCGGAACACCGAAATAAAAGAGGCGCTTTTATATACAATAGATATATCAAATGCCGCTTTTTTCGTTGTTATCGGATTGTGATACAGCTATTTCGAAATTGCTCGGACTGCTGAGTTGTATGGTCTCTCCGCTGACAGGATGGCGAAACTCTATGCTGGCAGCGTGCAGATACATGCGCTGACGGGTGGCGCTGCGACCGTAGAGAGGGTCGCCGAGGATGGGCGTAGCAAGACCTTCGGGGTGGGCACAGTGGATGCGCAGCTGATGGGTTCGACCCGTATGCGGAGTGAGCAAGACGTGAGTGACGCCAGAGGGTAACACTCTCAGGACATGAAAGTCGGTGACGGCAGGCTTGCCGGTCTGATAATCCACCTGCTGACGGGGGCGGTCTGAGAGGTCGGGAGAGAGCGGAAGGGTGATGCGACCGTCGCGTCCGTCGTCGCTCATGGTGCGGAACGGGGTGTCGGAGAGGCGTTCCGGAATGCCGTCGAGCAATGCCTCGTAACGCTTCTTCACCTCGCGGGAGGCAAACTGGCGCTGCATTTCCGTGTAGACAGCGTCGTTAAGGGCAAGGACAAGCAGACCGCTTGTGTCCATATCGAGACGATGAACGGCTTTTACCGTGACTGGTTTTTCCGTCATACTCTTTCCTTCGGCATGGCGACGTGCCAGCATTCGCTTTACATATTCCTCCACGTTAGCAGCCGAATGGTCTTCTGTCACCATCACTTCCTTGCCCGGAACTGAGAGCATGCCGGAGGGCTTGTCCACCACAATGATGGCTTCGTCCTCGAAGACGATGCGCGGTTCGCCTACGTTTCTTGCACGTTGGAGCGGATTTGGTTCGACGTCCAGCCCTATAAGCATGTGCGTAAGTACGGGCAGACACTTCGAACGGCAGGCAGGATAATAATGCAGATGGTGTCGAATCTCCTGACGTGGCGAGTCGCCCCACCAGAATTCAGCCATACATAAAGGTTGAAGTCCATGACTGTAAGCATATTGCAGGAGTTTTGGAGCGCAGCAATCGCCGGTTCCTGCGGGTGGCATCGTTCCAGTTTTCTCAAGGAATATGTCGGTAATGTCGCGTATTTCGCCACGAGCGTTGAGCATGCGATATTGGGCGAAGAGCCACTTCTGCAGTTCGTCACTCATCTCGCTGCGACGATGGCGCAACGCTTCTATTCGCGAACGATGGTTTTCCACCTCCTCCGTCATTGCCACAAGCGTCTGCTCCGACTCCTTCTTGAAGCGTCGCAGCTCCGCTTTCATGTGTTGGCTTTCCTTTATCATGGCAGCTTCCTCGTCCTTTGAGATCGGTCCGCTTGCCCTTCGCTCGTCACGTCGCGCCTTTGCAGCGGCTATATCAGCCTTGCGTTCTGCCATCTTATTGGCGTAAAGAGCCTTAGCGTCCGCCAGCCTTTGCTGCGCTTCCTTGTATTCCGGGGCGTTCACAAGGGCGTCAACCTCATGGTTAAGAGCCGAAATCTCTGCCTCGGTGAGCTTGAAATGTCCGTCCGGACGCTGCGCATCGAAGACCGGAGGCACGAAGAAAGTCCAGTCATTGCGACCCGATAGCAGACCGGAATAAGCAGCAATGAAAGCGTATGGCGCCGCTTCCGCAGCCCCATCGCTCACCAATGGCTGTCCGTCCGCAGCCTCATTCCTCACCACGAGCACTCCGAACATCTTTCCCCCACCCTCTCCGTCGCATACACCTGACGTACGGATGTAATGCTGCACAGCCTCAGCCGCCAACTCACACAGCGGATGAGGAGTATAGCAGAAGGGGAATGTGAACTGTTTCGGGGGCTGTATATCGGTATGAAGTGGATGTATAATGTTGCTCATAGTAAGTATGATGTATAATAAGAGGTGGGGAATAGACAAGGCAAAGTTAGTAAAAATCTTCGCCATACGCATAAATGCACAATATAATATATGATATTTCGATTATTTTGTCTACATTTGCATTGGCTCGAATGCCACTGGCATTGCACCTAACAGCCGAAAGCATACTTAAAGAATAACATAAAAACAGAAAACAAAATGAGTACACTGAAAAAAATGTTCGCCTCAAAGCTTCTTGAGGTAAAGGCCATCAAGCTTCAGCCCAACGATCCTTTCACATGGGCATCAGGATGGAAGTCGCCGATTTATACTGACAACCGCAAGACATTGGCTTATCCCGAACTCCGTTCTTTCGTAAAGCAGGAGCTCGTACACCTCATCCATGAGGAGTTTCCCGAAGCTACAGCCGTTGCTGGTGTTGCCACTGGAGCCATCGCCCAGGGCGCTCTCGTTGCTGACGAGCTGCTTCTCCCCTACTGCTACGTTCGTCCGAAGCCGAAGGATCACGGTATGGGCAACCAGATTGAGGGCACCATTCCCGAAGGAGCAAAGGTTGTAGTGGTGGAGGACCTTATCTCTACCGGCGGCTCATCGCTCAAGGCTGTCGACGCTCTGCGTAAGGCTGGCTTCGAGGTAGTGGGTATGGTGGCAAGCTATACTTACGGTTTCCCCGTTGCTGAGGAGGCTTTCAAGGCTGCCAACGTTCGCCTCGTGACTCTCTCTGACTATGAGCACACCACAGCCATCGCCGCTGAGACCGGCTACATCAATAAGGAAGACCTCGAGGTTCTGGCTGAATGGCGCAAGGATCCGGCTAACTGGAAGAAATAACAAGAGCAGACGAAAATAACGAAATGAGTACATTCGAAAGTACAATCCGCCAGATCAACTATCCCCAGCAGAGCGTCTACTCGAAGCTCAGCGACCTTAACAACCTTGAGAAGCTCAAGGAGCGCATGGAGCTGATGAAGGACAGCATGCCGGAGGAAGCCCGTCAGCAAGCGGAGAAGATCAAGGACCTCACATTCGACGCTGACTCGATGTCTGTGAATGTGCCGCCGGTGGGTGCCATACGTCTGCGTATCGTAGACCGCGACGAGCCGAAGTGCATCAAGTTTGAGACGGAACAGAGTCCGATTCCCTTCAATTTCTGGATTCAGATTCTCCCCGTCACAACCACGACATCGAAGATGAAGCTCACGATTAAGGCTGACCTCAATCCCTTCATCAAGCAGATGGTGAAGAAGCCACTGCAGGAAGGAATAGAGAAGATAGCCGACGTGCTGCAGATGATTCAGTACGAATAACAGTTATAGTTGAGAGTTGGGAATTGAAAGTTGAGAGTTGTGATTACCTTACATAGCTATAATGCCAGATCGTTATCAATGATAGCATATCATAACTCTTAACGTTCGATTCTCAATTTTCAAATAAAAACTCTCAATTCTCAACTCTCAATTTTCAAATAAAAAGCACTCTCAACTACGAAACATGACACCGAGCAGAATCACTTCATTATTCCTTAAGATGCGCACGTCATTTATCGTCACGTCGCTTAAGGCTTTCTTGCTGGCAGCACCGCTTCTCGTAGCCTGCTCAGCCGACTCGTTCGACTTCTCCTCGCTACGCGCCTACTTCGTCTTTGACAATTCCGTACATCAGGACCCGACGCTTCAAAGCGCACTCAACCCGATGTCGCCTGGAGTGTTCTGCCGCATCCATGAGGGTTCGGAGGGCGGAGCGCTGTTCATTTACTTTGAGAGTAACCAGAGCAACAAGACCACAAAGGCAAAGGAGAACGCTGACGACCTGCGACGTACACGCGCCATCGGCGTATATAACAAGACGGGTGTTATAGTGGGTTACGGCAATCTTTCGTCTCCTGCCACGCTGTACGCCTATGACAGCCAGTGCCCGGAATGTTACGCCAAGACCAATATGGTGTCATACAAGCTCAGCATCAACTCCAAGGGATTTGCCACTTGCGCCAACTGCAAGCGCGAATACGACCTCAACAACAACGGCATCTGCAAGACGGGAGGCAAAAAACTAATCAAATACCGAGCCACTTCTACAGGCGCACTCGGCGTCCTCAGCATCAACAATTAAGCGGAGGCAGCAGGACGTAAAAGCTCAATTCTTATAGCTAAAATCAGTTAAAAAAGGCGCATTCCCTCATAAAATGTGAGAGAATATCAGCAACCTACTTATTATCAATACATTAACATAATGGGCGCAGTCTGCATTGACTGCGCCCATTATTAGCGTTTATATTTTCTTACTTCTTCTTTGGTCTGCGGCGTGCCCATCCTTCTTCCGAGAAGTCGGGATCTTCGCCTACGAGCTTGATGTCGGGATTGTCGATGAACTGGCGCCAGTCGTCCTGACGTCCGCTCTCAAAGCGTGCGGCTCCACGCTGCGAACGGCCTCGTCCTTCACCGTCGTTGCGACGCTTTGAGCGCTTCTCATACTGACTGCCATCGTCGCGACGTGACGAGCGGCGGTCGCCTCTTGCTCCACGGTCCGAACCTGAACGGCGCTGCTGACGTCCGCCGTTGTTGTCAGAAGGCGTGTCGTCGGCATCGTTACAGCGAACCGTACGACCACGGTATGAGGCTCCGTTGAGAGCACGCATAACCTTCTGGGCGTCCTCCTCCGGCACTTCGATGTACGAGATGCGGGCAAGCAGGTCGATGTGGCCTACGTCCTGACGGCCGTGAACGTTGCGATTGATGAACTGCATCACCTCGCCCGGATAGAATCCGTCGTCCTTTCCGAGATTGATGAAGAGGCGGCGGTAGCCCTTCTCCGGCATGCGCTTCTCGCGCTTCTTGCCGTCACGACCCTCACCACGCTCCTTACGGTCATGCGATGTGGACGGCTTGACAATCTCGGGGGCGTTGGCGTAATACTTAAGGAAGCGGCCGAACTCCAGCGAAACAATCTTCTTGAGGATGTCCTCCTTGTCGAAGTACTCGAAGTGACGGTTGATATCCTCCATGAACGGAGCAATCTGATCCTCATCCACGTCCACCTTCTCTATCTCGTCAATGGCCTTGAAGAGCTGCTTGGAGCATATCTCCTGCGGTGTGGGCAGCGTTCCGTCCACAAATTCCTTGCCTATAACCTTCTCGATGGCTCTTACCTTGCCCTTCTCCTTCGTATGTATGATGGAGATGGACGTGCCCTTTTTGCCTGCACGACCGGTACGTCCTGAGCGGTGAGTATAGCTCTCCGTGTCGCCTGGCATGCCGTAGTTGATGACATGCGTAAGGTCGTCCACGTCCAGTCCTCGCGCTGCAACGTCCGTAGCGACGAGCAACTGCGTGAGATGCTGGCGGAACTTCTGCATGGTGATGTCGCGCTGCTGCTGCGAGAGGTCGCCGTGCAGCGGCTCTGCGTTATATCCGTCGCGAATAAGCTTGTCTGCCACCTCCTGCGTTTCAGCCTTGGTGCGGCAGAATATGATGCCGTAGATGCGCGGATAATAGTCGACGATGCGCTTCAATGCCAGGTATTTGTCCTTGGCATTCACCATATAATATATGTGGTTGACGTTCTCTGCGCCCTCATTGCGCGAACCAACCACTATTTCCTTGTAGTCATGCAGGTAGCCACGCGCAATCTTCTCAATCTCCTTACTCATCGTAGCGGAGAAGAGCAGCGTATTGCGGTCCTGCGGAACATTCTCGAAAATCTCATTGATACTGTCGGAGAATCCCATGTTGAGCATCTCGTCAGCCTCGTCAAGCACCACGTTGCGCACGGCTTCCAGCTTTGCTGCGCCACGTCCTACGAGGTCGATGAGGCGTCCCGGTGTGGCTACGATAATCTGGGCGCCACGCTTCAGGGCGTGCATCTGGTCAATAATGGATGTTCCTCCGTAAACTGCCACAACGTTGATGCCCTTTATATACTTTGCGAACGACTTGAGGTCGTCGGCAATCTGCAGACACAATTCACGTGTCGGCGAGATTACGATGGCTTGTGTGGCGCGGTTTGTGGGGTCTGTACGTTGCAGGAGCGGAATGCCGAAAGCGGCGGTCTTTCCAGTTCCTGTCTGTGCGAGGGCGATGACCTCGTTGCCATCGCCGAGCAAATAGGGTATTACTTCTTCCTGGACGGGCATCGGATGCTCAAATCCAAGTTCTTCAATGGCGCGGCGGATGTCGCCGTTTACGCCAAGTTCTTCAAATGTCTTCAATTGCTTTACTATGTTTACTTGTTTACAATCTCAAGCACATCCTCTATGGTACGGTCAAACGGACCTGTGTGCTCGAGCTTCAGTGTGCACATGGCAGCGGCGAATCGTCCCGACTCGTCATATCCTTTGCCCTGTGAACGACACCAGAGATAACCTGCTGAATATGTATCGCCACATCCCGTGGCGTCCACTATGTCGTGCGGTTCGTAAGCGGGAATCTCGTAGAACTTTCCTTCGGCGAGAATCAGAGAGCCGTAGCTTCCCAACGTCACCACCACTTCCTTCACGCCCCACTCTGCCAGTCTCTCGGCTGCCTTGCGCGGGTCGGTGAGTCCGGTTATCACCTCCATCTCGTGCTCGTTCACCTTTATGATGTCGGTATGAGCGAGAATCTGGAGCTTGTCAGCCCAGTCGATGGCAAAGACCTGCTCACCACGCACCTCACGAAGAAATCCCTGAGCGTCTATGGAGATGCGTCCTTTGGAAGAGAGATACGTTATCACCTCCGGCGAGAAGTCGTCGCTGAGCAACGAACCGAGATGGAAAACCTTGGCATCAAGGGTGCTCATCTCTTCGATGGTGAAGGGGTCGGCACGCTCAAGCACACGCTGTGTGCGTTCGTTCTGGTTCTCACCATACTTGTTCTCGAAGTAGACGGTGTGGCTGCTGGGGAAGGTCAGCACGTCAATGCCTACGCGGCGCATTGCCTCTGCCGACTCCATCTCGCTTTCGCCGAGCTTTGTGACGAGCTGGAAAGTGACGTCCTTCGGAAGATGATTGAACGCATAAGAGAAATAAAACGATGTGCCTCCTGCCATGTAGACAGTCTTGCGCGGAGTGATGATCTTATCTTTAGTGATATGACCGATACAACATATATCTTTCATTGTGGATTGACTTGTTTTAGTCATTAAAAATGGGGTTATCTAAGAATGTGCAAAGTTAGTGAAATTATTGCGCAAAACTTGCTTATTTCCATAATTTTTAAGAAATTTGCATCCTCATACATACATAGAGAATCATATCAATAACCAATATATTCCACCATGCGAAAAGTAATAGGTATCGGCGAGACAATGCTCGACATCATCTTCAAGAACGGCAAGCCCATCGAGGCTGTGCCGGGAGGCTCCACCTTTAACGGCATCGTATCGCTCGGAAGGGCGGGCGTCAAGACCGTGTTCGTCAGCGAGACGGGCAATGACAGAGTGGGCGAATACGTCCGTGATTTTCTCCGAGACAACAACGTCGACACATCTGCCATTAACGTATTTCAGGAAACTAAGTCGCCGGTGTCGCTCGCTTTCCTCGACAAGGACAACAATGCTGACTATATATTCTATCGCGACCAGAAGCATGACCACATGGACTTTGCCTATCCTGACATCCAGAAGGACGACATCGTGGTGTTCGGATCGTTCTATGCCGTCAATCCGGCGCTGCGTCCGCAGGTTTCGGGACTGCTCGAATACGCCCGCCAGCGAGGTGCCATCATCTATTATGACGTCAACTTCCGCAAGGCTCACCAGGCTGATGTGATGAAGGTTACGCCTAATCTCATCGACAACCTTGAGTATGCCGACATCGTAAGAGGCTCGAAGGAGGACTTCGAGGTGCTCTACAAGAAGGACTCGGCTGAGCGCGTATATCGTGCCGAAACATCGTTCTACTGCAAGCGATTCATCTATACCGACGGACCCAATCCCGTAAGCGTATTCTCCAACAACGGCTTCCACAAGGAGTATGCCATGCCTAAGACCGAGACGGTGAGCACCATCGGAGCCGGCGACAACTTCAATGCTGGATTCATCTACGGCATGATAAAGTACGGCGTGACGCGCGACGACGTGGAGCAGGGCCTTTCCGAGGAGGTTTGGGACAAGCTCATCGCCACAGCCACGGCTTTCTCTGCCGACTGCTGCAAGGATATCTTCAACTATATCTCGAAGGAATTCGGTCAGCAGCTGCAGAATAAATAAATGACACAACTATTTAAACAACCCAAAACATATCAACAATGAAGACAGAAATCACTTCGTCCATCCATTACGTTGGCGTCAACGACCGCCACAAGACTCTCTTCGAGGGTCTCTGGCCTCTGCCTTACGGCGTGAGCTACAACTCGTACATAATCCTTGACGACAAGATTGCACTTGTCGACACCGTGGAGGTGGACTTCTTCCCGCAATTCCTCGACAACATCCGCCGCGTCATCGGCGACCGTCAGATTGACTATATCATCGTGAACCACGTGGAGCCTGACCACAGCGGCAGCATCGCTCTCATCAAGAAGTATTATCCCGAGGCTGTAATCGTGGGCAACAAGAAGACCTTCGACATGCTCAGCGGCTATTATGGCGTGGGCAACAAGGGCGACATTCTCGAGGTGAAGCAGGGCGACACGCTCTCGCTGGGACATCACGAGCTGGCGTTCACGATGGTGCCGATGGTGCATTGGCCCGAGACAATGGTGACGCTCGACACCACAGCTGCCACCCTCTTCTCTGGCGATGCTTTCGGATGCTTCGGCGCTCTCTCGGGTGCTGTGATTGACGAGGACATGTGCTGCGACATATTCTGGGACGAGATGCGCCGCTATTACTCTAACATCGTGGGCAAGTACGGTGTGCAGGTGCAGCAGGCGCTGAAGAAGCTCGCCGGCGTGAAGCTCGACTATATCTGCTCTACACACGGTCCGGTATGGCATAAGCACATCGAGCGCGTGGTAAGCATGTATGACAGCATGAGCCGTTACGAGGCAGAGCCGGGTCTGGTGGTCTGCTACGGTTCGATGTACGGCAACACGGAGCGTGCGGCAGAGATGATTGCAGCAGCCGCAAGTGAGGCTGGCGTCAAGAACATCGTCATGCACGACGTTTCGCGCGAGAACCATTCGTTCATCATCCGCGACATCTTCCGCTACAAGGCCATAGCCCTCGGCGCTCCTACATACAACAACGAGATTTATCCGCCGATGGCATCATTGCTCTCTGAGCTTGCCGGACGCAACCTCAAGGACCGCTTCCTCTCCGTCTTCGGCTCGTTCACATGGGCAGGTCAGACCGTGAAGAAGATTCTCGCATACAACGAAGAGAAGCTGAAGCTGGAGCTTGTGGGCAACACCGTGGAGATAAAGCAGAGCCTCAGCGAGGAAACTCGCCAGCAATGCGAGCAGCTCGGCAAGGAGATAGCGAAGAAACTGGCTGAATAATATAGAAGTTTTAAGTCTGAAAACTTGTTTGGCATAATATAAATGCTTATTTTTGCGATAAGAAAAGCTTTAGAATATGTCAACAGACGAGAAAACCATCTTAAAGATAAGAGATATAGCAAAGACTGCTATCCCTACTGGAAGCAAGGCTATATTGTATGGATCAAGGGCGAGAGGTGATGCGCACAACGATTCAGACTGGGATATCCTTATCCTTTTGGACAAAGAAAAACTTGATCAGTCCGACTATGACAGAGTAAGCTATCCTTTCGTATTGTTAGGTTGCGATCTTGGTGCAGAAATCAATCCCATCCTCTATACAAAAAAAGAATGGGAGTCATACAATTTCACTCCTTTCTACGAGAATGTCAATAGAGACGGCATAACATTAGTGTAATATGGAAAAAGACAATCAAAAAATTTTGGTTAGTCTGCAAACAGAGAAAGCCAAACGGTTTTTGACGCAGGCTGATGAGATGGCAAACCTTAAACATTGGGATTTGGCTGCCAATCGCTATTACTATGCCTGTTTTCATGCCGTACAAGCACTATTTATTGCTAAGGGTGTAAATGCCCACACTCATGCTGGCATCAATACCCAATTCAGTCTGCATTTTGTAAAAACTGGAGTAGTTGACATCTCGTATGGAAGTTTCCTTGCCCGCATGTTTCAGTTAAGACAAAAGGCGGATTACAACTGTGCTTATGAGATTTCTGAAAGTGAAGTTCAAGAGATTGTTGAGCTAACTCATAATTTTGTCAAGACTATTATCAGCCTGATTGTCATCTAATAGCCCTACTATTGCTGAATAGCATCAACTGAAATGAAGGCTCGTACCAACTGGTGCGAGCCTTCATTTTTTGATGCGGGCAAAGCCCTGCCTAATTCGTACAAGCATTCAGTTTGACACAATATTTGCATTTCTAATGCTCAATACTCCTCGTTCAGCGCACTAAGAAATCCTTGGTGCGAAATTTTCGAGTTTTGAGCGTGCAGCGATAGCATGCTGATGTATAGGTAGTTATACGGTTGCGGAAAGAAATGTGCAATGAATGGCGGAGCCAAACAAGCATCATTGGGCTGCAATAGTGCCACTTTTACACTCCAATAGAGCCACTTTTATCATACAATAGTGCCACTATTAGAGTGTAAAAGTGGCGCTATTGTATGATAAAAGTGGCTCTATTGTTAAGCATGGGTGCCGTTTGCACAGCAAAACACCTTAAAAACAGCAAACGGGAACTCTAGAATCAATTTTTATTTTGTAACAGGTTTTTACTCTTGGGACAATATTTGCATAGCGGACGGCAGCCTCTGTCCCCCATCCCCCATTCCTTCATCTTCTCGAAGTCATACTCATCCATTCCTGCCTGGCGCAATGTCACGGCGCGGTTATGGTCGTCGAGATAGAGGCGGTGGCGCGGGGCTTTGTAGCCAGCGTCGGTCAGGGAGCGCGGCGTCAGAGCGGCGGTGCGCGGCGATGATATGCCAGCCATCGACATCAAGGTGGGGAAAAGGCTTACGCTGGTCTCCACGTCCTTGTCACGATTGGCGTGGAGGGCAGCGGTTATGGCGCTGTAGTCACGACTGTACTGCTCCGATGTCCATACGAGAAGCGGCACGTTGAGGTCGTAAGCTGAGGGCACCGGCGAGGCGTGGAGGAAGCGTAGGCGCTGGTCGTCGAAGATGTTCTCGCCGTGGTCGGAGGTGTAAATCATAGCTGCGGCGCAACCACGATCACGCAACATACCGATGATGGAAGCCAGGATGCGGTCGGTCTGCAGTATGGTGTTGTCATAAGCGTTTATGAGAGAAGGACGATTCTTCGCCTTTGCCTCCGTCGGAGTGTCGGGAAGGAAGCGGGCTTCGCTCTGCGGATAGCGGTCGCGATAGTTGAAGTGCGAGCCGTATGTATGAAGCACAATGAGTTCCTTGGTGCGCTTCTTTGCCAGAATACGCTTCACGTAAGGGAGGAGTTGCTCGTCGCTCGTGGCTTTCACCACATCCTCTGAACCTTCCTTTGCCTCCGTCTCGTCCTCACGAATGAACACGCAGTCGTCCGCTTCGCTGCCGAAGAAGTCGATGTAAGAATGGTTGGGCAACTGATTAGAGACGAACGTGGTGTGGAATCCAGCCTCACGGAACGCCGTAATGATGCTCTTCTCGTCGTACAATCTATCATGGTCTGCAGCGGAAGCGGCAGAGAGAAGCATCGGAACACTCTTGTGAGTGGTGTTCGACTGTGACATGGTATGCGAGAAAACCGTCAGTCCGTCCGTACGTGAGAGCAGCGGATTGGTGGGTCTGTGATAGCCATAGAGCTGGAAGTTGGCGGCACGTGCGGTCTCGCCGATGACGAGGACATACACTTCGGCTGAGTCGGCGGGATGGTCTGACTTGGCATCAAAGCGGAAGTCAGCCACGCGTTCCTTATAATTGGCAGACAGACTGCTCTGCTCCACGGCAAGTCCGAGATTATAAAACACGTTGACGGGGAACATGTGGTCCTCTGCACGATATGTGAAAGGACGGTCTTCACCCTTCGGATACATCACGTAAGAGAGACCTGCCACCACGGCTCCAGCCGCCATACACCACAGCGCAGCACGGCGCATGGCACGGCAGAACGCCGTCTCTGCCTTGAGATGACGCGCCCATGAGAAGGAGGCAAGGATGAGAAGAGGCACGTAAAGCACCACAACGCCAGCCACGGCAGGCACCAGATTGTCAAGCAGTTCGAGCATCTCGCCGGGATTGGACGTCACAAGATTAAGGAACATGTCCACGGCTATCACTCCTCGTCCGTAAAGATAAATAAGCACCAGCTGGAAGGCGGCGAAGAAGATAAGCAGAAAGACGCGCCACACCTGGCAGCCAGTCTTACGCGACAACGCCATCAGCCCGCCGTAAACACCCAACGGCAACAACACGTTGGCAAGGCAAGCCATGAACGGCATGCGCTCCGTGAAGCACAGCGCCACGTTGGGCACGGCAAGGGAGAGCACCGCATAGAAATAAAGAAAGCGGGGCGAAAGCAGACGACGGAGAAAGGTCGTAAACCCGTTATTGTGATATTTGGTCATACTATTGAGAGTTGAAAGTTGAGAATTTATTTAGTTGAGAGTTGATAATTGAGAGTTGAGAGTTATGATTTGTCTTTTTTTAGATAATATATTGCTTGTGATATAGTTAAAAAAGGTAATCATAACTCTCAACTTTCAACTCTCAACTTTCAACTTCTAACTAAACAAGCCCTAAAAAGCCTCGTTGATATTGAATATGAATCCTTTCTGTCCGTGCTTTCCGAATCCGTAGTCGAGTCGGACATTCACGTTCTTCTTGAATTCCCAACGATAGCCCACACCGAAGTTGGGCAGGACATGCTTCATTCTGAGGTCTGCAAACTTTGGGAACACCGTACCTGCTCCAGCCCACGCCACGACGCCGTTGCGTCGCCATACGTGCTGACGGAGTTCGATGGTGGCCTCTATCTTGTTCTTGTCGCGATAACGTCCCTCGTAATAGCCTCGCATGGAATAGCTGTTGCCGAGGAGTGCCATCATGCCCCACGAAGGATTGCCGATGTTGATGGTGGCGCGGCAGTCGGCGGCAAGCGTCGCTCCCTTCCACACGGGGATGTATCCGCTTGCACGGAGGTCGGTGGTGGAGAAGGCATAATGATTGCCGAGGAAATGCGGACGAGCCAACTCCATAAGCGAGAGATAAACGCCCGAATGGGGAGCCGTGAGATTGTCACGCGTATCGTAGAGAAGCGTCACGCCCACGCCCAGATTGAACGTCTTCGTGCGCTGACCTTCTAACAGCTCGGGACGCTCTATGTTTCTGCCTTCGATGTAGTCGATGGAGAGCGTCGGACCTATGAACAGCCGGTCGGCGGTCTGGAACAGCCAGCTCGCCTTCATCTGCGCCTGCCATCGTTTCATGTCGCTGCAGTTGTCATCGTTGTCGCCGTTGGCATATCCCATTCCCCAGAAGTCGGTCGGGAAGGAATAGAAGTAAGTGGTGTAGTCGATGCGCTGCTTGTCGCCGGGGAAGATATGCGTGCCACGGATGCCGAGCATATAGAATCCGACGGTAGACACGTCGCCGAAGAGCGACACGTTGCTTGGCGGCTGGAGCGTGTCCTGCGGGTTGGAACGATAGAGTCCGGCAGCCACCAGACCCAAGCCGAGCTTGGTGTCCGTGCTGTAATGCGGTCCGCCGATAATGCTGAAGTCGAACCGACGGTTCTTCTTCTCCTTGTTGGCGTCGTTGAAATAGTCGAGAAATCGAGTCATCAGACTGCGCTTCTTCTGCGGCAGCAGTTCAGCAGCTGGCTGTGCATGCACGACTGTATCGGCTGCGGCAAGCGTCATGGGCATTGCCATAGCCATAGTGTCGACGTATATGTCTTTCTGCTGCGCCGACATTCCCGTTGGGAAAAGGAGGGAGAGAAGCAGGGGTATGATTGGCTTCATTGTCTTAAGAATAGTTTAGTTAATACACCAGTCCTACGTTGTCCACCCAGAAGGTGTTGCCCACGGTGCCGACATAGGCTCCGCCGTGGCTGGAAGAGAACTGCAATACGAGGTGTGAGGGCGTCTCGCCAGCGTCAGCCCAGCCCGTTTCTCTCACAAGAACGCTCTTGCCCTTGGAGTTTCGGGCGTAATCCGTGGAGCGCAGTCCCATTGTGGAAGCGTCATAGAAAGGCTTGTGCGTGATGTTGCCGTAATGTATTTCGTACGTGGCACCGTCTATCCACTTGCCCGTGGTCTTGCTATACTTCACGACAAGCGTTCCGACACGCTTGGCTGTGATGTTGCCATGGGCATCCTCGTGACGCTTCTGGAGGAAGAGCACGGTTATGCAGCAGTCCTTTCCTGCCACCGTAGTGGGCTTGGAGAAGCCAGTCTGCTTTATGCGGTTGGCGTTTCCCGGCACCTGAACACGATAGTCATAGCGCAGCGCCTTGGGACGATGCGTGAAGGGAATGCCGAAGTTAAGCGCCTTGGGACCGTCCTTCGTTCCTGTGATAGGCTCTTTCATGTCGCCGAGGAATATGCTTCCAGCCGCCAACACCTTGATGTTCATCATGCCGAGGACGCGGCAAGTCTCGATGTGCGTCATCATCTTGGCGCAATGTCCCGAGCCGTGATGGTCGCGATAAACGGAGTTGTTGGTCTTCACAACGCCCATCACCTTAGCCATGACGTTGCTGGTTCCCCACGGCGAACCGCCGAGATTGGTGTACGGATTGTTGCCGGTAAGGGCGCGTGAGGGGCCTATCTCGTAGAGCGTCTTCTTGTTTCCGCCTATCACAGCCGACTCATGTATCTGACGTGTTACCCATGTGTCGAAGTTGCCGTACTTGAAAAGCACGAAGTTGCCGTCTGCACTTGCCGTCAACGGCATGAGCAATAGGGCGATGGCTGCAATGGCAGCCTTTCTTATTAGTGTCATCATCTTAATACTATTTTTAATAATAATTACATGTTGTCGATGGCGCAAAGTTATATAAAAAATGCGGTTGCGAAACTTTTTAAAACACTAAAGTTTCCTGTTTTTAGACATTAATAAGACAATATATCTAAAATATGACATATTGACCAAAAATGGGTAAATACGTAACATCAAACAACAATCAAGTTGAGAATTGAGAGTTGAAAGTTGATAAAACTGCATAACCCTTGCTCGGGTGTCTACCGAAAAGTGTAACTTTGCAGCATGACGAAATACAATACACACACGCTACCGTGTGGTCTGCGTGTAATACATCTTCCAAGCAGCTCACCCGTGGTCTACTGCGGGTATGCCGTGGCAGCCGGAACGCGAGACGAAATGGCGGGACGGGAGGAGGGAATGGCGCACTTCTGCGAACACATGACCTTCAAGGGCACCGAGCGACGTGGCTCGATGAAGATTCTCGGATATCTGGAGAGTGTGGGCGGCGACCTCAACGCCTTCACCAACAAGGAGGAGACGGTCTATCATGCCGCCGTGCTTAAGGACGACATCGACCGTGCCGTGGACCTGCTTACCGACATCGTCTTTAACAGTACGTATCCTCAAGCGGAGATTGACAAGGAGGTGGAGGTGATAATCGACGAGATAGAGAGCTATAACGACTCGCCTTCCGAACTCGTCTATGATCTCTTCGAGAACGCCATATACAAAGGACATCCCCTCGGGCACAACATTCTGGGGTCGGCTGACCAGCTGCGAACTTACACTACGGCGGACGCAAAGCGCTTCACCGAGCGTTATTACCGCCCGGAGAACTGCGTGTTCTTCGCGTATGGCGACGTCGACTTCGGTCGGCTGGTGAAGCTGTTGGAGCGTGCCTGCGCATTGCCAGCTGGCGCTGAGCCGGTGTTGCCCATCGTGGAACGACGCATAAAGGAGGCTGCCGAGGGCACCACTCTCCCACCCTACGTGGCGCAAACCTTGGAGAAGCACATGGACACGCATCTCGCTCACGTGATGCTCGGCACCCGTTCGTACGGCATCAGGGACAAGCGCCGCATAGCTCTCTACTTCCTTAACAACATCCTCGGCGGACCGGGCATGACGGCAAGGCTGAACGTATCGCTGCGAGAGAGAAACGCCTTAGTCTATACGGTGGAGAGCATGACGCAGAGCTATTCTGACACCGGACTGTGGGCGGTCTACTTCGGTTGCGACCCGAAGAACGTCCGCCGCTGTCTGCGCCTTGTCCGCCGCGAGCTTGACAAGGTGATGGAGAAGCCGCTGAGCAACGCTGTGCTGAGAGCAGCGAAGAAGCAGATACGCGGACAGATTGGTATAGCGTGCGATTCGAGGGAGGCTTTCGCGCTCGACTTTGCCAAGACATACCTACATTACGGCTGGCTGAAGGACGTGACGGCGCTCTGCGAACGCATTGACACGCTCACGGCAGAGGAGATTCAGGCTGTGGCAAGGGAGACTTTCAGCGAGGAAAACCTTACGAGAATGATGATCAGATAGAATAAGAAAACGCCTGCAAAACCCATTTGGCTTTGCAGGCGTTTTCTTATAATGAGTTAGTTAAGGCTATTTCTTTACAACCTTCTTGCCGTTCACTACGTAGATTCCCTTCGGGAGCTGTGCGAGTGATGTGGCGTTCTTGCGTACGATACGTCCGTCCACTGTGTAGACATCGGCGGGATGCTGGGCGTCGATGGTGACGTTATGGATGTCGGTCTGGCAAGCATCGTCGTATGCTGCAGTAGACTCACCACCTGCGTATACGGCAGAAACGCTGTAACGTGTAGCCTCAGCATTGGGGTCGAAGGTCACAGTTGTGGATGTGGCATCGGCAGGAAGCGTAGCCACCAACTCGTCGTTGCGATATACATTATATCCCTTCAGCTTGCCGTATCCGGCATAATAATAGACGTCGTCAAGGAGCAGACAGTATGCTTCTTTCTCCTTTGTGGTGCAGCGGATGGCGAAGTAGTTGGCTCCGTCGGGGAGTTCGGCTGTGTACGAGTTCCACTTGCCGCCTGACTGCGTGAACGTAGACACCTTCTTGAAGTCGGCATGGTCAGCTGTCTTGTCCGAATAGAGCACCTCTATGGTCTGCGGATAGCGGATGTTCATCATGTCAGGCTGTCCGTTGTTTGCCCAGAAGAGAATGGTCTGTGCCTCACCTGAAAGCATCGGAGAAATCAGCCAGTCGTCTGTATTGTAGTATGTTCTGCCATCACAGCTATACATAGACATCAGGCACTTCTCGCCACTGCGGGGAGCGATGGACGAGTTCTGCGAAGTGATGCCCGGCTGGATGGCCTCGGGATTGAATACGATGTACGTATAGTTCTCGCCCTCATGCGGGAAAGGCATGCCGTATGTTGCCCACCAGCCGCCCGTGGTGTTGCCCTTCTTGCCGGTGTATGTGGTCCAATCGCCGAACTGATTGATGGCCCAGCTGTCGTACTGCTCGAAGTCTTCTGTCACGCGCTTGTTGACAGCCTTCGGAGTGCTCCATGTCATAGTGAGCTTGTTGGCAGCCTCATCCTTTGACGAGCTGAACGATGCAGGCATCGGCACGTTGGAATCGATGACCTTAGCCTCAGCGTAAGCCGTATTATCAGCCTTATATTCGTCAGCGTCGTACGTTACCGTAGCCTTAAGATTCATCTTCTCAGAACGGCTTGTCACCGGACTGACGATGTCTGCCTTGAATGTCTTCTCAGCAAGAGGCTGCAATGCCTCGCTTACCTTCTGCGAGAACAGTTCCTTGTTGCCGGAAGTCAGGGTGACGGTGTAACCTGAAGCAGCCTTTTCGCCGCTGTTGGTGACGATTACGCTTACCGGAGTCTTCACGCCGCAATGGATTTCGGACGGTGCAGAGAGAGCCACGGAGAGGTCGTTGGTGTAAGTATTGCGCACGCAAACGTCGTCCAACTTGAGGATGCCGTAGAGTGATGCGGTGGCTTTGAAGGTGATGATGACGTAAGGCTCTGACGCCATTGCAGCGGGAATGCTGAATGATGTGCGGTGCCAATCGTCTGCCTTACCTGACACATTGTTGTAGTCAACGGTTCCGAGGAGGGTCTGTGTGCCGTCGGGTGTGGAAGCATATACGTCGAGAACGATGTCCTTGTCGGCTGTTCCGCTGTGATTGAACGTCACGATGGGCTTTGCAACGCCACCGAGAGCAATCTTGCCCGAGCTGATATCGGCTGTGCCTCCGTTCTTGTATGACGTGAAGGTGAGGCAGTTGTTGTCGCCGTCAGAAGATGTCTGCGTGTTCTGAAGGAATCCAATGCCATTCTCTTCGTCAGCTGTAAGCGACCACCAGAGCGGTGCGCCTGCCTCTGTGGTGAAGCCAGAACGGAACGGGAGCTGGTAAGCAGCGCCGGTGATGACAGCCGGAGAGAGAAGCGGTGTGCTCTCGCCCTTGTCGTTCTTTGCAGAGACAGCATAGAGACGGAGCTGCTGTGCGCCCTCCGTTGTGGAGATGTTGTCGCTGTAGGTGTTGTCTTTAGGCGAATGGAGGAGCTGCAGGTTGGTCACGCCACCGTTGGAGCGAGCACGATAAACATTGAACGTTACGTCGTCCGTGATGACTGCGCCACCGTTAGTGCCGCGTGCAGAAGCCTTGTCCCATGTGAGGTTTACGGAGCTTTGCTTGTCATTAACCTTCAGTCCGGTGGGCACAGCGGGAACGTCAAGACCGACGTACTGCGAAACGATGGCAGGTGTACCGGCTCCTGCGGATGTGTATGCAGTAACGGTGTAGTTGTTGAATCCGGCTACGGGCGATGCATCCTCGCACGTTAGAGTCTGACCAGCCTTGCCTGCACCGAACTCCTTAACGGTCTTTCCGTCGCGTGTTACGATGGTCTTGGTGATGGCGCCGACAGTGTTGCCAGCCACGTTCTTCTCAGGGAGACGGAACGAAACGGTGGCGCGGAGTGCTGCGTTCGGATCGGGAGTGACGGTGAAATCCTCCACGGCAGCAGGTCCGTTGAGCACGCCGTTGTCGAGTATCTCTATATCGTCAACGAAGATTTTGCCGGTTCCTGCCTTGCTGATGGCGTGTATGCCGAGATAGAATATCTGGTCCTTTGACACGTTGAACGTTGTCTCCAGCGTCTTTGCGTTGTTGCTGTCTGTGAGCTTTGTCTCAGGAGCCACCACGTTGGTCATTCCTGCCACAGTGGCAGCGTTGCCCCACTTGGCCTCAACATACTCTGCATAGAGCGACATTGAGTTGCGTGCCTTGAAGCGAACGGTGTAAGAATGATTGGCTTGAAGCTGTACGGGAGGAGTGAAGAGCCAGTCGTCGGCTGTCTTCTTGGCGTCGGTCGACTCGTACTGTGCGCACATATTCTTCTCGTGCCATGACCAAGTGTATTTGTCGCTGTTGGCATCGAGTACGGTATAGAGGTCGAAGTCGTTCTCCGTGTCGAACGATTCGTGATAAGGAGGCTCGATGTTGTCGCCGAAACGCACGGCTGCCGTGCGGCGTTCCTCACCGCGCTTCGTACCGTTGACGGGCGTAATGCCGTAATAGTAGTTGCGCAGCTGACGGTCTGTTAAGGTCTCAGAGAATGTCGTGGCGCTTGTTCCGCTTGCCACTGTCTTGCCGTCAGGATAGCGAACGACGTCATACTTGAGTGCTCCGAGATAGCCTCCGTTGAGCGTTCCGCTGGGCGCTCCCCATGTAACAGAAGACTTGCCCGTCGATTCGTCAATCTTGAGACGTGCGAACGACACCTGCTTGGGCTGGTCGTAGCCCACGAATACGGACGTGGAAGCCTTCTTACTCTTGCCTGCGGCGTTGGAAAGCGTCACGGTGATGTAGTTCATGCCCTCCGGCACGGTGATGTCATACGAGGATGTCGATCCTGCCTTCATCGTTCCGTTGAGAACCTGCTGTGTGCCGGCGTGAACCACGTAGTCCACATTGCCCGTAAGTGCAGATCCGCCGTATGTCTTGGAAGGAGCCACGATGGATATCTGTCCGGTCGTGGAAGCGCCGTTAAAGCTTACAGAGATGGTAGGAGTGGCAGGTGCAGCTACGTCCGGGGTGGCTTCAGGGACAGCCAGACCGTAGAACAGCTCGTTGTGGGGGAAGTCTGCCACGAGTGTGGCAAGTCCGGTCTTGAGGTCGACGGTGTAGAGAGCGCCGTGCTTATTGGCGTCGAACGAAGCCCAATAGAAGGTGTCGTCGTCCTGATCAATCTCGCCACTCTGTCCGAAACTCTTCTCTGACGAAGGCGCTACGTAGACTCCGGTGGGACCAATCTTGGTCTCCTCGCCCGTCTTGGTGTCTATCTCGTAAAGGAATCCGTCTGTGGCAACGGCATATACGCGCTCTTCTGAGCTGACACCCATAGCCACATACTTATGTGTGGACGGCGCAATGGCTGTGCGCTCCATCTTATCATAGTCGATAACGCCAAACTCGAAGCTGCTCATGTCGTTGGTGTAGAACTGTCCGTACACCTTTCCCGTCAGCTGGCTTGTGGCGGTCTCCGTGGCAAGGAGCGACATTGACGTCACCTGCTCGGGGGCGAACTCGGAGTGCCACTTGCTCTCGGTGTCGAGGCAATAGTGAGTGATTCGGAGCGAATTGCCGTTCTTCTTATAGTTGATAAGATTATACTTACCGTTATAGAGAGAAGAACCTCCGTTAGGAAGCATGTTGCGTTCCTCTTCTGTACGCAGGTCGCGGAAGTTTGAAGCTGTTGCGGCATCAAATGCCATGAATCCGTACTCCTGACTTGCCGTAGGCCAAGCATTGGCATAATACATATAGCCCCATAGGTCGCGCGATGCGGCGCGTGCCGCAGCCTTCAACGGACTGAGGAAGTTGGCTGTGGCAGTCCGTGCGGCGTTAGCGTCCGGCTGTGCCATTCCCGGCTTGCTTTCTGACGTCGCTGCCTGCGCGTTTGCTGCTGTCATCGCAACGGCGAGGGCAACAACGGAAGAGTGCAGCATGTGTAGATGTTTTTTTGTCATAAATAAAAATGATAAGAATAATTATTCAATGATTTGTAATAGTGTTAGCTAAACAATTAGGCTTTAACGGCTTATGTTGTATTTCTGAATGCAAACTTACACAAAAAAGACGAATTATATGGATGTTTTCTAAACTATTTTATGTAAGTTTGCAGAAGAAACTCTGAACATAACATATATATGAGATATGGGTACACTGAATGATAAATACATACGCTTTGACTGGGCTATCAAACGCCTGCTACGACAAAAGGCCAACTTCGACGTACTCGAAGGATTTCTTACCGTGTTCCTGAACGAGAAGGTGGAGATACTGGAGATTCTCGAAAGCGAAGGCAACCAGAAGGCTGAGGACGACAAGTTCAACCGCGTGGATATCAAAGCGAAGAACTCAAAGGGCGAGATTATAATCGTGGAGGTACAGAACACGAGCGAGCTTTATTATTTAGAGAGAATCCTCTACGGGGTGGCAAAGGCCATCACGGAGCATATAAATCTCGGAGATACATACAAGGAGGTGAAGAAGGTCTACTCCATCAGCATTCTATATTTCGACCTCGGAAAGGGTGCTGACTATCTGTACGTCGGACAAAACAAGTTTATCGGCGTACATACACACGACCAGCTGATGGTGAGCAGCAAGGAGAAAGGAACCATCGTGAAGAAAAGTCCTTCAGAAATCTTCCCGGAGTATATCCTCGTGCGTGTAAATGAATTTAACAAGGTGGCTGTTACACCACTCGAGGAATGGGTGGCGTATCTGAAGAATGGCATCATAAAAGACGACACCACCGCACCCGGACTGCAGGAAGCAAGAAAGAAACTACTATACTACTCGATGACGGACGCAGAACGCTATGCCTATGACGAGCATATCAACGCCGTGATGATACAAAACGACGTGCTCGGTAATGCACGCGATGAAGGAATGAGACTTGGACTGGAACAAGGAATAGAACAAGGAATAAAACAAGGAATAGAACAAGGAAAAGCGCAAGGTGTTAACGAAGAAAGACAACGCCTCGCTAAGACGATGCTCGGAATGGGAGAGTCTGTTGACAAGATAGCCACTTACACCGGACTTTCTAAAGAAGAAATAGAGAAGCTGGGCTGATAAAAGATTGGACCAATAAGAAAAAATTAGGGTGTATCAAGACTGAAGCTACTTCAATCATGATACGCCCTAATTATATATTAACGAATATAGTTGGCAAACTAAGAAATTATCGCATTGCATAGAACGATGCGCCGTACTGCGCCATGTTCACCTCGAAGAGACCAGCCTCATCGGGTGTTACCGTGATGTGGCGTCCGTTCTGGAGGTTGGCTTGGATGGTGCCGTCATCGTTGAAGCGGAATATCTCAGTCTTCTTGCCGTTCTGCACCTGCGACCACGAATCGGTCTGCTGGTCATAGAGGAACTTCACCACTTCTCCCTTCGGACTCTTCACCTCATAACCGTCCTTCAATGTTGTGACAGCATAGATAAGTCCGTCCTTACCGGTGACGTTCTGAGTCTTGCCGATGTTCTGTGCCATCGGATTGCTACCCGACCAGAACTCTATGGTATTGAGCACAAGTGCGTCTGCCACGCAGCATACTGCATAGGCGGGCGAGATGATGATAAAGATGATTTCGTTGAGGAACTTCGAACCTGTGGCACGGGTATTCCATTTCGCAAGTCTATTGAAAAGCGAGAACGAACCTACACACGAGCTGGTGAGTAACGTAGCGGCGAGTAACATCACCGACACTTTGAGATACTTGATTTTCATAATAGTCGTGGTTTAGATTGTTAGTAATAATGCAAAAGTAGCTTTTTTATTTTATTTATGCCTATATCTATCCACTTTTTTCTACTATTTCGTTACTTTATTGTCAAAATGGCCACAACTTCTAATTCCTAACTCCTAATTCCTAACTCTCATATCCTCTTCATGCTGTAATATCCGAACCTGCATCTGAGGCAGTCCTTGCGCTCGCAATAGCGATTGTGCAGCTGTATGAGCGACTGCGTGTCGGCTGCGTTGTCGGCAGAAATGCCGCACTCACGCCATAGCCGAATGTGAGTGTTGTCCTCGGGAGGCAGAGCCTCGAGAAACTCTGCGGCACGCGCTATAAGCCGTTCGTCCTGACGATGGCGTCCGTAGGCGTGGAGCATTGACACCACGGCATTGATGATTATGACGTCTATGGAGGATGACGAGAGACGCTTGGCTGACTCGGCGCTCTCCTTTCCGAAGGTGTAATGCGTGCGCCAGTAGTCGCCGGCTTCGGTCTGCAGCGCCTTGCGAACGTCGTCAAGCGTGGTACAAGCCACGATGTTGCTCAGGTCGGCACGCCGCGAACAATAGAGCGTGGCGAGCTGGGAAAGGCGGATGTAAGGGAAGTTCTGCGGACGCAGACGCATGAAGCGCCACGTATGGCGGGTCATGGAGACGAGATGAAACTTATGTGCAAGGTATTTCCATTCGCGTTGCAGACGGACGAAGTAAGGGTCGGCAAGCGCCAAAGCACGCTGCTTGTCGTTCATGGCGTCATCGTCAAGCAGTCCTGCATAGCCAAGGAAGAGAGCTTCCACCTGAAACGGATCGTCACGATGGTGCGCCACCTGCATGAACGGCAAGCCGGAAGCCCACAGCTCAAAAGCTTCGCTGTTGACTCCGAAACCGAATCCGCGGGCTATAGTGGCGAAAGACGCCTGCTCCCACGACCCGCCCGCAGCCTTTACGCGCTGATCAATGGCATCACACTTACTGCTGAGACGTTCGGCTCCGAGCGCACTCATCCATGAATGGACGGCAAGCGAGGGCAGCTGCATGACAGTGTCGCGGCACGGCGGATAGCGGTCGTCAGCCAGAAGGCGCTGATAATTCTGCATCACATGCGGCGGAACCTGCAGCTCCATCTGCGGCGGACGGCTGCCGTCGGCGGTCATGACATCCATGTCTATCGTAGAAGCAATATGCAGCACCACATTGTTGTAAGCCGGATCCTGGTCGTGTCCGTGCAGAAACCAGTCGGCAGAGCGCTCGTGTATCTCCACGTTGCCCACCCACAACGTGCCGTCAAGCCGAATCTTGGCATTGAAGAAGTCGGGACCAGAGTGATGGTTATGCAGACCAGGATCGATTATCTCCACGAGTCGTCCGTCCGTAGTGCGGAGTTCGTGGAGAGGCAGTATGCGATGTTTCCAGATATAATGCAGGAGTTGTTCCATAAGGGTGTAGCGATAATGAGGTGTGAGATTTAGTCGAAGAGCGTCGGTTCGGCGGCGTTGCAGCCCGTCATCGGTCGTCCGAGATGCTGATATGCAAGCGGCGTGACCATACGTCCACGCTGCGTGCGCTTGATGAATCCCTCCATAATAAGGTACGGCTCGTAGACTTCCTCCACGGTGCCGGTGTCCTCGCCGATGGCTGTAGCGATGGTTGAGATACCCACGGGACCGCCACGAAACTTGTCGATGATGGTGAGCAGGATCTTGTTGTCAATCTCGTCCAGTCCGTACTGGTCGATGTTAAGCGCCGAAAGCGAGAGTCTTGCAATGTCGCGATCGATGCGTCCGTTGCCCTTCACCTGGGCAAAGTCGCGCACGCGGCGCAGCAATGCGTTGGCAATACGGGGCGTTCCGCGCGAGCGACGGGCTATCTCAATGGCAGCATCGTTGTCGATGGGCACCTTCATGATGGCGGAAGAGCGCTTGATGATGCGCTGCAAGGTCTCCGGTCCGTAATACTCAAGGTGCAGATTGATGCCGAAACGTGCACGCAAAGGAGCCGTAAGCAGACCACTTCGCGTGGTTGCACCGACGAGCGTGAAGGGATTGAGGTCAATCTGAATGGAGCGTGCTGACGGTCCTTTGTCAATCATAATGTCAATGCGATAGTCCTCCATCGCCGAGTAGAGGTATTCCTCCACCACGGGCGATAGGCGGTGAATCTCGTCAATGAAGAGCACGTCACGCGGCTCGAGCGACGTAAGGATGCCGGCAAGGTCGCCGGGCTTGTCGAGCACGGGTCCGCTCGTGATCTTAAATCCTACGCCAAGCTCGTTGGCAATGATGTTGCTGAGCGTGGTCTTGCCCAGTCCTGGAGGGCCGTGCAGGAGCGTGTGGTCAAGCGGTTCGCCGCGATACTTGGCAGCTTCCACGAACACTTCAAGATTCTCCACCACCTTCTGCTGTCCGCTGAAGTCGCCGAAGCGCAGCGGACGCAGGGCGTTCTCGAAGTCTTTCTCGCCTTTCGCAGCCTGCTCCTGTCGTATATCGAAATCTTCTTCCATTGCTATATTATATTCTGTCCAATTCGTTACGTTTGATTAAAAGAGGATAACGTTCGGGATGTTTCAGACTCTCAATCTCTAAATCCACATCAAGATTAGGCCATTCTATAGCATTTCTTCCGCTCATCTGGACATTCAATGCATCTGCAATACTCGCATTACGCATCCATGGAATACGGTTGTAAGACAGAAAATAATCCTGCCCCTGCACAGAAATCATAAGTCCCTTGTCATTTATCATCAAGACGCATACCGATGTGTCTTGTGAACTTGACCTTAAAGTCGTCCTCATAAACTGTATTTATTTTGTATCTTGCAAAGATAGCGATTTTTATTCAGCTATTCATTTATTATGGTTATATATTCTGTCATTTTATTTGTTCAATCCATCCAAAACCGCTACTTTTGTCTTTATATACTAACCCTCTAAACCTTCCAATCATTATGCTCGTAAAGACTTATTCCGCTGCTGTAAACGGCCTTGACGTCACCACTGTAAGAGTGGAGGTCAACATCGTGCCGGGCGTCATGTATCACCTTACCGGACTGGGCGACACCGCTGTACGCGAGAGCCGCGACCGCATTGCATCCGCTCTACAGTTCAACGGATATAAGTTTCCGCACGGCGACATCACCATAAACCTTGCTCCAGCTGACCTTCGGAAGGAGGGAAGCTCCTTCGACCTGCCGCTTGCCATTGCCATACTGGCGGCAAGCGGAGCCATTGTCAGCAACTCGCTCGACCAATATATGATGGTGGGCGAGCTGGGACTGGACGGTACGCTGCAACCTATAAAGGGTGCGCTCCCGATAGCCATAAAGGCGAGAGCGGAGAAACTGAAGGGACTGATTGTGCCGAAGCAGAACGAGCGCGAGGCGGCTGTGGTAAACAACCTGGAGGTGTATGGCATGAACAACATCATGGACGTCATCAAGCTTATAACGGGTGCTGCTGAATACGAGCCGACATTCGTCGACACACGGCGCGAATTCTACGAGCAGCAGTACAGCTTCGACCTCGATTTTGCCGACGTGCGTGGTCAGGAGAGTGTCAGACGCGCTCTGGAAGTGGCAGCAGCGGGCGGACACAACCTCATCATGGTGGGCCCTCCGGGTTCAGGCAAGTCGATGATGGCGAAGCGTCTGCCTTCCATCCTTCCCCCGTTGTCGCTCGCCGAAAGCCTCGAGACCACACAGATACACAGCGTGGCGGGCAAGCTACAGCGCGGCACATCGCTCATATCGCAGCGCCCGTTCCGAGCTCCGCACCACACCATCAGCGAAGTGGCGTTGGTCGGCGGCGGCATCAATCCGCAACCCGGCGAAATATCGCTGGCTCACAACGGCGTGCTCTTCGCAGACGAACTGCCAGAGTTCAACAAGAAGACGCTCGAAGTGTTGCGCCAGCCGCTCGAAGACCACAAGATAACCATCTCACGCTCCAAGTACACCGTTGAGTTTCCCTGCTCCTTCATGTTCATCGCCTCCATGAATCCATGCCCGTGCGGCTACTTCAACGACCCGACGCACAACTGCTGCTGTTCCACGGGGCAGATTCAGCGCTACATGAACAAGATATCAGGACCGCTGCTCGACCGCATTGACATCCAGTGCGAGATAACGCCCGTACCGTTCAAGGACATCTCGAAGTCAGAGCCGGGCGAACCGAGCGCAGCCATCCGTGAGCGCGTCATCAAGGCACGCGACATCCAGACGGCACGCTTCAAGGAATATCGCGGCATCCACTGCAACGCGCAGATGACCGAGCGCATGATTCATCAGTTTGCCGAACCAGACGAACAGTCCATCGCTCTCCTGCGCACCGCCATGGAGAAGTTCTCGCTCTCCGCCCGCGCCTATAACCGCATCCTGAAAGTGGCACGCACCATAGCCGACCTCGCCGGAGCCGAAAACGTACAGTCGCAACACATAGCCGAAGCCATAGGTTACCGCAATCTGGACCGCGGCGACTGGGCAGAGCGCAGAATATACTAACATAAAGCAATAAAGACAATTAACTATATCGGCAATATGAACAATTCAATAGAAATATACCGTTCGCAAGACGGAAGCGTCCAGCTGAATGTGAAGCTGGAGAATGAGACAGTATGGCTGACACAGAGCCAGATGGCTGAGCTGTTTGGACGTGATAGAACAGTCATTGCACGCCACATAAACAATTGCTACAAAGAAGGCGAACTTGACAAGAATATCACATGTGCAAAATTTGCACATATGGGTAAAGACCAAGACCAAATGTACGAAACCGCTATGTACAACCTCGATGTCATCATCTCCGTTGGCTATCGTGTAAAGTCCGTACAAGGCACTCGTTTCCGTCAATGGGCAAACTCTGTCCTCAAGCAATACCTCATCAAGGGATACGTCATCAATCAGCAGATAAAGCTCGACCGATATAACGAGCTTAAGGACGTGGTGCGGCTCATGGCACGTGCCATCGGCATGCAGGAGAAAGTAACGAATGACGAATACGGCGGACTGTTCAATGTCATATCAGACTATGTCTACGCCCTCGACACTCTCGACCATTACGACTATCAGTCGCTCTCCATCCAGCAGACCACCAAGGAAGAGCCGTTCCGCGCCACATACGACAATGCTATGGAAGCCATCAACGCTCTCAAGGATAAGTTCGGCGGAAGCCAATGGTTTGCCAATGAAAAAGACGACTCGTTCAAGAGCAGCATAGGACAAATCTATCAGACCTTCGGCGGCGAAGAACTCTATCCGTCCGTAGAGGAGAAAGCAGCTATGCTACTCTATCTTGTTGTCAAGAACCATTCGTTCAGCGACGGCAACAAGCGCATTGCCGCCATGCTATTCCTATGGTTCCTCAACAACAACCACGTGCTCTATGCCGAGGACGGACACAAGCGCATAGCCGACAACACCCTGGTTGCCCTCACGCTGATGATTGCAGAGAGCCGCACCGAGGAGAAGGATGTTATGGTGAAAGTTGTGGTGAATCTCATCAACAAGGAGAATCAATAACACAAAAGCATTAACAAGCTTGTTTCGCAAAACTGCACCAACTGATACGAACCCTCATCCCGATTGTCACAAGCCCTCGTTTCGGATGTTACGAGAGCTCGCTACAATCGGGATGAGCCATATATAAAGGGACAATAATACAATTCTTAACTATGCATCGGACCATCATTCCGACTATTTTGCGTATCTTTGCAAGATATATCGCTAATAAACTTTAAGCCGAATATTCAACTAACAACATATTCTGAAATGAAACAACTGTTACTTACTCTCGCCGTGGCAGGCATGTCACCATGCTTCATCTACGCGGCGCAGACTACCAAAACAGCCGTGCAACCCACTTTCACAGAGTGGCACGACACGTACGTAAACAACGTAAACCGTTTCCCAATCCGCACTTCATTCTTCGCTTACGAAACTCGCGATGCTGCTCTCAAGGCAGACCGCAAGGCTTCCGCAAACTATCTCTCCATCGAGGGCGACTGGAGATTCAACTGGGTGGCTAATGTCGACCAGCGTCCTACCGACTTCTTCAAGGAAGGATACGACGACTCGAAGTGGAACACCATGAAGGTGCCCGGCATCTGGGAGGTCAACGGATACGGCGACGCGGAATACGTGAACGTAGGATTCGCATGGCGCGGACACTTCAAGGACAACCCGCCAGAAGTGCCAGTGAAGGACAACCACGTGGGATCATACCGCCGCACCATCAACATTCCCGACTCTTGGGACGGTCGTCAGGTGATTGCACATTTCGGAAGCGTAACATCCAACATCTATCTCTGGGTGAACGGCAAGTTCGTAGGTTATGCTGAGGACTCGAAGTCGGCAGCCGAATTTGACATCACCCCATACCTCAAGAAGGGCGACAACCTCTTCGCTTTCCAGACATTCCGCTGGTGCGACGGATCGTACTCGGAGGACCAGGACTTCTGGCGTCTCTCAGGCGTGGCTCGCGACTGCTTCCTCTACTCACGTTCGCAGACTGCCCACATTGACGACGTACGCGTAACGCCGGACCTCGACGCACAGTATAAGAACGGCACACTTGCCGTAAACGTAAAGGGTAAGGGCAACGCCAAATTCGTCATTGACCTCATCGCTCCCGACGGCGACATCGTAAGCCGCAAGATTCTCAACACCACGAAGGTGAAGAAGAAGGCTGGCAAGAAGGTTGCAGAGATAAATGCCACCGTCAAGTTTGACGTGGAGAACCCGCTGAAGTGGACTGCCGAGACTCCGAACCTCTACAAGGTGGTGGTTACTGTGCAGCAGAACGGCAAGGACGTAGAGTCTGTACCCGTACGCACGGGCTTCCGCAAGGTGGAGATAAAGAACCGTCAGATTCTCGTCAACGGTCAGCCGGTGCTCATCAAGGGCGCTAACCGTCACGAAATCGACCCCGACGGAGGATACGTCATCTCACGTGAGCGCATGGTGGAGGACGTTAAGCTCATGAAGCAGTTCAACGTCAATGCCGTCCGCACATGTCACTATCCGGACGATCCTTACTTCTATGACCTTTGCGACGAGTATGGTCTGTACGTCTGCGCAGAGGCAAACCAGGAGAGCCACGGCTTCTTCTACGACAAGGACGCCATCACCACCACTCCACTCTTCGCCACACCGATAATGGAACGCAACGTGCACAACGTGCACAACCAGTATAACCATCCGTCGGTAATATACTGGTCGATGGGTAACGAGACTGCCGACTCGAAGAACTTCTCAGACGTGAAGAAGTGGATTAACGAGTTCGACCCCACCCGTCCCGTACATTGGGAGCGTGCCATCCTCGGCGACAACACCGACATCTACGCCGAGATGTATATTACGCCCGAGGCTGCAGAAAAGTATGCCAAGGACCCGAAATACACCAAGCCGATGATTCATTGCGAGTATGCTCACGCTATGGGCAACTCTTGCGGCGTCATGAAGGACTATTGGGACATCATACGCAAGTATCCTACATATCAGGGCGGCTTTATCTGGGACTTCGTCGATCAGGGACTGAGAGGCAAGGACAAGGACGGCAACATGATTTACAACTACGGCGGCGACTTCAACTCATACGACCCGTCGGACAACAACTTCAACTGCAACGGATTTATCTCGCCGGACCGCAAGCCGAATCCTGAGGCTTACGAGGTGGGCTACGTCTATCAGAACATCTGGACTTCCCCGAAGGACCTCACCGGCGAGAAGAAGGTGAGCGTGTATAACGAGAACTTCTTCCGTGCGCTTGACAACGTATCGCTCTCTTGGGCAATCGTAGCCGACGGCGTGGAGCGTCAGAACGGCACCATCGCCGATCTCTCGAACATCAAGCCGCAGACCTCAGCAGACGTGGTTCTGCCCTATAACCTCAAGGAATATAGTGACGCCAAGGACATCCAGCTCAACGTGGAGTATCGCCTTAAGAAGGACGAAGGACTGCAGAAGGCTGGCGACATCGTGGCTTACCAGCAGCTGCCCATCCGCGAATTCAAGGGCACTGACCTTGCTGTAACAGCCGCAGAGACCAAGGCTGTGAAGGTGACGGACAAGAAGAAGGAAGCCAATGTGACACTCGCTGCCGAGAACTTCACGCTGGCGTTCGACCGTGCCACGGGCTTCATCACCAAGTATGAGGTAGGAGGAAAGTCATTGCTCGGCAACGGCGGTTCGCTGAAGCCTAACTTCTGGCGTGCCGTGACGGACAACGACATGGGCGCTAACGTCCAGGAGAAGTTCGCTGCATGGCGCAATCCGCAGATGAAGCTCACTTCGCTGCAGGTGGACAAGAAGGCAAAGACCGTTACTGCCACATACAACCTGCCGGAGGTAAAGGCTGATCTGACCATCGCTTACCGCGCTACCGAGAACGGTACGCTCAACGTAACACAGTCGCTGAAGACCACACCAGGAGCAGAAATGCCTGAGATGATGCGCTTCGGTATGGTTATGAACCTGCCTTACGCAATGGACCAGGCAGAATGGTACGGTCGCGGACCGGTGGAGAACTATTCTGACCGCAAGCTGTCGCAGAACGTCGGCATCTATAAAGCCACAGCTGACCAGCTGTTCTATCCGTACGTTCGTCCGCAGGAGACGGGTACGATGAGCGACCTCAGATGGTGGAACATCAAGGACAACAACGGCTTCGGATTGCGCATCGAGAGCGATGCGCTCTTCTCTGCTTCTGCTCTCCACTACGACCTTTACACGCTGGACGAGGGTAAGGAGAAGAATCAGCGCCACTCACAGTCGCTGCCAAAGTCGCAGTACACCAACCTCTTCATCGACCTCGTGCAGGCTGGTGTCGGCGGTGTAGACTCATGGAGCGATTGGGGACGCGCCCGCAAGGGTCATCGTGTGGAATATAAGGACTACACCTTCTCATTCCGCATCTCTCCCAAGACTCTATACTAAGAACTACAATATAAGTAGATAAACAGAAAAACGGCAATTACGTGAAGCCTTGACTTCGTGTAATTGCCGTTTTTTATTATGTCTTGCTCACGCAAGCAATGTTATTTCTTCTCCGTCTTGTCGTCTTCCTTCGTCTCTGGATGGATGATTTTCTTGACGGTTTCGCCGATAGGAAGCTGGTCGAGAACGCCGAGACTCGGCGCTACGGTCTTCACCAACGAGTTGAGGAAGTTGCTTGTTGCGCCGTCGCCACCGTCGAAAACGGTGACGTTGCCGAGCTGCATCTTCTCGAATGCCTTGACCTGCTCGCCTGCAATCTCCTTCCACTGGTCCACCATCTTGTACTGGATGGCGATGGCAGGATTAGATTCGGCAGCCTTCACCATGGCCTGGAAACCGTCAGCCTCAGCAAGGAGCGACATCTTCTTACCCTCTGCCTCAGCCTCAAGCTTCATGCGGATGGCCTTTGCTTCAGCCTCAGCCTGGGCGAGAGTGGCCTTAGCCTTAGCCTCTGCCTCACGTATAACCTTCTCTGCTACGGCGTCAGCCTGAAGTATGGCCTCCTGCTTTGCCACCTCTGCAGGCACAATCTTCTCCGCCTTAAGAGAAGATTCCACCTTCATTGCCTTGGCTTCCTCCACCTCCTTCTGGGCCTTCTCACGTGCCGTCTGTACGGCTGCCTCTGAGCGAGCTGAGGCCTCACCGGCCTCCTTGTCGGCATTGGCCTGCGTTACCGAAAGTTGGGCATTGGAGAGAGCTATCTCCTTCTGAGCCTCATTGCGTCCTATGGCAGCCTTCTTCTTAGCCTCAGCCTGCTTTATCTCCATATCGGAATTAAGCTCTGCTATGCGGCTTTCCTTGGCGGTATTTGCCTGCTCCACATTGATGTTCTTCTCTGCCTCGGCACGAGCCACCTGCGATTCCTTCTCTGCATTGGCCTGAGCCACCTGCGAAACGCGCTCCTTATCGGTCTGAGCCACACTGATTTCCTGCTCCTTACGCGTAGCGGCGATAGCCACTTCCTGATCCTTGCGTGTTTCAGCCACGCGTGTCTCGCGCTCCTTTATCTGGTTGGCAATCTTGATTGCACCTAACTTCTCCTGCTCCTCGATGTTGGCTTGAGCCTCGTTCTGCGCCTTCGATTCTGCCTCCTTACCAAGGTTTACGATATAGTTGGCGGCGTCGCGGATGTCGCTGATGTTGATGTTCATCAAATACAGACCGAACTTGCGCAGCTCCGTATCAATATTGTCCTTCACCTTTGCAAGGAACTTGTCGCGGTCAGAATTGAGTTCCTCAATGGTCATATCGGCGATTACAAGACGCATCTGACCGTATACCACGTCGGTGATGAGATTCTGCTTGTCGTCCATTGAGAGTCCGAGCATACGCTCTGCGGCGTTCTGCATCACCTCCGGGTCGGTGCTGATGGCTACGGTGATGGTAGTCGGAACGTCCACACGGATGTTCTGGGCAGAGATGGCGCCCGTAAGCTTACAGTCTATCTGCATCGGCTTCATCGAAAGGAAGTCGTAGCCCTGAATGATAGGCCACACGAAAGCAGCGCCACCATGATAGAGTTTGGCGGATTTTGTGCCGCCGGTCTTACCGTAAACGACGAGCACCTCGTCCGATTTACACTTACGATAGCGCGATAACACGCCAATTATGCCAAGCAGTACCACCACTACGAGTACCGCGGCAAGAATAAGAACGTTTGTTTCCATGTTATAGAAATAATGTATTTAAGAATTATGTATTATCTTATCGTGTCAACCTATGAAGTACTTGTTGTCCCTGTATTCCTTTACCGTGACCACCTCGTCGGTCTTATAGTCCGTACGTCCCGACTCAGACACCACGTCAAGTTCGCGTTCGGCTCCGTCACGATTTACGAAAACAGTATAGCGTCCGTCGCCCTGGTTGATGTAGATGCGCCCTGCCCTACCCACTATGCTCACGGGCGGTTCGGGCTTGCGCAGGTTTTGCAAGCGGAAAGCAAGCATGTAGGTATAGAACAGCACCAGCATAAACACCATTCCTACCACCACAGCCAATGCGTACGTATACCATGCGTCGCCGACGAACAGCACCTTAGTCCATCCGAAGCCGATAAGAAAGTGGATAAGACCCTTGAAGGAGAACAGACTGCCAAGGTCGAAGTCGACATTTGTGTCGCCATCAACGTCGATGTCTAATCCTCCGAAGAAGATGGAAATGACAAACTGAAGGAGGAATATTCCCGTAGACACAAGTGCCAAGAGCATGAATATTTCGGATGTTGCCATAAGGTTGTAAGGTTTTAGTTTTATTAATATAGCAAATTTACATAATTAATCCGATATACGTAACAAATAAAAGATAAATTTAAGAAAAACATATCTGACATTCAAGTATTTTGTGTAAGTTTGCAAAGTAAAGTCTTAACTCAACATTTAGCGATATGAATTCATTGAAAGATAGATGCATACGATTTGACTGGGCCATTAAGCGACTGTTGCGTCAGAAGGCCAACTTCGACGTGCTGGAGGGTTTTCTTACCGTCTTCCTCAACGAAAAGGTAAAAATAATGGAGATTCTCGAAAGCGAAGGCAATCAAGTATCTGCCGACGACAAGTTCAACCGCGTGGATATCAAAGCCAAAAACTCGAAGGGAGAGATAATCATTGTGGAGGTGCAGAATACGAGCGAGCTATATTATCTCGAACGTATCCTCTACGGTGTGGCTAAAGCAATAACCGAACACATAAAGCTCGGCAATACTTATCAGGAAGTGAAGAAGGTCTACTCCATCAGCATTCTCTACTTCGACCTCGGTCGTGGCTCCGATTATCTGTACATCGGACAGAACAATTTCGTGGGTGTCCATACCAAAGACCACCTTGTCATCAGCACTAAAGAGGAGGGTGTCATCAAGCCTAAATACCCGGCAGAGATATTCCCCACATACTATCTCGTGCGTGTGAACAACTTCAATGAAGTGGCAAAGTCGCCGCTTGAAGAATGGATGCGTTATCTCAAGGAAGGAGTGATTAACGAAAAGACCACAGCCCCGGGTCTGCGCGAAGCACGCGAGAAACTCCAATACTACTCTATGAGCGACGCCGAACGCTACGCATACGACGAGCATGTCAATGCCGTAATGATTCAGAACGACGTGCTCGGAAATGCCCGTGCAGAGGGACGAGCCGAAGGACGTGCGGAAGGCGAGCATAACAAGGCTATGGATATAGCCAAAAATCTGAAGAAGATTGGTATACCGGTTGAGCAGATAATCAATGCAACGGGATTGACCAAAGACGAAATCGACGCTATAATGTAAGCGTAACAATACAAGAGGGTGTGCATTCCGTGTTTCTTTGCTTTTATTTCCTGCAAAGAAAACATGGAATGCACACCCTCTTAAGCTTTTATTATTCTATCTATTTGCTTTTCTTATTCCACCAAATCCTTCTTGGGCAATACCAGATTGAGTATTACGGCGAGGAGGAACACCACTGCTACGCAGTTTTCGGCGAAGACGGTGCGGATGATCTCAGGGAAGATGGCAAACATGCCGGTGGCTTGTGTGAAGCCAAGACCGATGCTGAGCGACAGACTTACTATAACCATGTTGCGCTGAGAGAAGCCTGCACGTGCCATCATGCCGAATCCGGCGAAGAGAATGCTACCGAACATCATGATGGTGCAACCGCCGAGAACTGCCTGCGGGATGGTGGTGAGGGCGTATCCAACTACTGGGAACACGCCACCGAGAATCATAACCACGGCTCCAACGGCAATGGTAAAGCGGTTTACGACGCCCGAAATGGCTGCAAGACCGACGTTCTGGCTGAACGATGTGATTGGCGTACAACCGAAAATGCCCGACAATGAACTTACGAAACCGTCACAGCAGATGGCTGATCCCATCTCTTTGGTCTCAGGATCGCGGTGCAAAGCACTGTTGCAAAGGGCGGAAGTGTCGCCGATGGTCTCCGTTGCAGAAACGAGATAGACAGCCACTACGGAAAGGATGGCACCGATATTAAACTCCGGTGTGAAGGGAAGGAGGCGAGGCAAGGCGATGATTGACTGACCTGCAATGCCACTGAAGTCGACCATTCCCAGGCAGCAAGCCAACACATAGCCCACCACAAGACCTACGAGAACGGAGAGAGAACGAAGGAATCCCTTTGCGAAAACCTGGCAAAGGAGGCAGGCAAGGAGCGTAACGCTACCCACAATCCAGTTGTTAAGGCTGCCGAAGTCGGCTGCACCCACTCCACCGGCAAACGAATTGGCACCAATGGGAAGCAGCGAGAAACCGATGGCGGTCACCACTGTGGCTGAAACTACGTGCGGAATAAGCTTTATCCAGTACTTGACGAAGAGTCCGAGGAAGCCTTCCACAAGACCGCCGATGATGACAGCGCCGATAAGCGTGCCCATACCGTAAGCGCCGGCAAGGCTGATGGCGAGCGAAAGGAACGTGAAGGAGATGCCCATGACGATGGGAAGGCGCGAGCCGATACGCCAGACGGGATAGAGCTGCACAAGCGTACCGATACCGGCTATCACCATACAGTTCTGAATAAGGGCTGCACTGACTGCGCTGTCCAGTCCCACGGCTCCCGCAAGAATCATAATTGGCGTAATGTTGCTGACGAACATCGCCAGCACGTGCTGCAGACCGAACGGGAGAGCTTTCCCGATGGGCACTCTACCGTCAAGCTGATAGAGATTGTCGATTGAATTCTTCATATCGCTAAATGATGTAAAATTTGTGTATGGCTGCAAAATTACAAAAAAAAGACCACAAAAACCGTACGTTCTTGTGGTCTATTGCGTTTGTCGTTGTAAAAACAAACCCTACCTATTATTATTCAACCTTATCTGCTTATTATCTGCTTATACTATCCTAACTCATTCAGCTATCTATGCCTATCCATTCATAACCGACCACGGTTATTTGTGTCTATACATTTCCTGACTGAAGCAGGGTCTGTTTTCGCATTGCGATTATTTCACCTCAATCTGACGTGAAGCCTTCTCTTCCTTCTTCTCAATCTTCGGAAGGTCAATGGTGAGCACACCGTCATTGACGTTGGCTGCTATCTTCTCCTTGTCTACATCGTCAGGAAGCAGAAGAGTCTGCTCGAACTTTGAGTATGAGAACTCGCGACGGAGATAATGTTCTTTCTTGTTCTCGTCCTTCTTCTCATCCTTATGCTCCATCTTGATGTGAAGGTTGCCATCGGCGTCGACGTTAATGTTGAAGTCGCCCTTCTTCATTCCTGCGGCTGCAAGCTCCACTGTGTAGTCGTGCTCAGTCTCTTTAACGTTGATGGCTGGTGCGGTGGCATTTGTACGCGGCATGAAGTCGGTATCAAAAAAGTCATTGAAAACTTCAGGCATCCAAGTATTTCTCATTACTGGTAACATATCAAAAACCTCCAATTATATTTTAGTTGTTTTATCTTTTCTTTGCTCCCCTCGGGCTTCCGCCTTCGGTTTGCATTATCCCTAATGCAACTTGCATGCCAACGTCACAACCGTGAGGCTTTGCTGTTAAACAGTAAAGCGAAATATCAAACAAATAGACAAATAGTCAGATTATTCAGACAATGAGTCACAAAACATTGACAAATAGTCAGAAACAAAAGATAATCAATAAGCTTGCGTTCGTGGGTGCGTGGCTACGGCGAGACGCCATAGCCTCCTATGTTTGTTTCTGACTTGGTGTAATAAAAAAATCCCGGTTCCTTTTTGTTTCGGAACCGGGATTTCCCTTTATGTTATGTTCTGCGGATGTGCCGTCAAAGGGTCACACCTACCGAACCGTGTCATTTACTTGATGACAACCTTCTTCACCTTGCCGTCAGCAGTGCGAACGATGTTCAGACCCTTCTGCAGCTTGCTGATCTTAACGCCGTCAACAGAGAAGAGCTCTGCGTTAGCAGCCTCAGCGTTGATGCTGTCGATGCCGTCGGTAACGTCCTTAACCACGAGAGTAGCGTCGTAGATACCACCACCGTTGTTGAGGATGTTGTTAGTAGCGATAACGCAACCACCAGCGTCTACGCTGTTCCAGTCTACCTTGAAGCGGATGCGGTATGTACCCTCCTCTGCAGGAGCTGTGAACGAAGGCAGCGGGTTAACGTTGCAGTTGTTGCTTACTGTCTCGCCCTTAGAGTTGAGACCGGTTGAACCATTAGAAGCGCTGTAGAAGCTGTAAGATACAACCTCAGTGCCAGTCTGGTCGTCGCTGTCAGCGTTGAATGAGAACTGCTTGTCGTTGTTGAGGTCTACGTATACGTAACCGTGCATCCACTCGCCAACATAACCGATAGCCGGAGTTACCTCAGCACCCGGAGTTACGGTGAAGGTCTGTGCTGTAAGATCCTCGTAGCCGTTCATTGTCTTGCCGAACTCAATGGTCTGTGCCTGACCGTTAACGGTGAGCGATACAGATGTTGAGTAGCGGCTTGAGTGAGTCTGCTTAGCGTCCTTCTCGAAGTTGATAGCATAATCCTCCTTCGGCTCCTCAGGCTGCTCATAGTTGAACTCACCGTCATACATGAATGTATTGCCAGAGATGTTGAGAGCCATCTTGATTTCGTTCTCAGAAACGTTAACGATCTGGAAGGTAGCCTCGATTTCCTCACCCTCGCCACCGAGGAACTCCTCTGTAGCAGCATCAGGCTGAGCCACAATCATAGTCTCCTCTGTCTCTACAGTGCCGCCTTCGTCGTACGGAGTGGCACGCTGCTCAGTACCGGTGAACACGAGGTCAGCGGTCTGCTCGTTGAGAGTGATCTGCTTGAGAGTGATCTTGTATGACTCGTCGCTGTACTTAACTACGTTTACAGTAGCCTCGTCAGCCTGGAAGAGATTATCCTCGTCCTCTGACTCAGAATCCCAGATGCGGAGGTTGCTGGTGTAGCTGTTATTAGAAACCTCTGTAACTTCGACTGGAGGCTCTACGCCGTAGTAGAGGTTGAATGTGTAAGAAGCATCGTTCTTGAATACAACGTTGAATGTACCAGTGAGCTGGCCATCAGCGATTGTACCGTTCATAGAAACAACAACCACATCGTTCTTCCAACCTACGTTTGTAAGTGTGAACTCCTGGTTCTCAGCTGTAAGAACTGTGTTGCCTTCTGATTCTGTGCCAGTAGCCTCGAATGTGACAGGGCCTACCTGACCAGGAACGCCGTCCATATCAGAGAATGCGGGGATTGTAACCTCGTACTTGCCCTCTTCCTTAGCGAGAACCTTAACTTCAGCCTCTTCGTAAGTCTGAGTCTCGTTATTGCGAACCACCTTGAGAGTGTTCTTGTAAATGGTAGGAGCGATAGGCTCCGGCTCGTTCTGCAGATCCACAACAGTCACATACTTGATAGTAGCGTTGCTGCGGTTAGCGCCTTCCTTCGAACCTATGTTGATGCTTGTTGTAGTCCAGAAGTCAGATGTGAGATCCTTCCAGTCACCGGTAACACCAGTGTAGAGACCGTTGAACGACTCGCCGTCGATGGTGCAGCCATCAGCCTTAGAAAGCTCGATGCGTACTGTGCCAGCCTCAACGCCATCGTGTGCGTCAGAAACGGGGTGAGAACCGCCAGTTGTGAGATAGTCAGCCTTCATGCGCTTAGCAGACTTGGTGTAGTAGAAGTGCCAGCCACCGATCTTCCATGCGCCTACGTTCTCACCTACAGAGAGGATGTTCTCGTTAGCTGTATAATCGCCGCAAGTAGAGAGGTCGATAACAGCAACGAGCTTCTGAGTGTTCCAGTCAATAGGAATGTTGGTCCACTCGAATGACTGACCGTTAGGAGCGAAGTCTACAGAACCGTCTACGGGGAAGCCCTCAATCTCAGGCTTGGGCTGAGGAGCAACGTAGTCGGGGTCTGTACCTACAGTATACTTATCGCCATTAGCAGCCACCATGTCGATGAAGATCTTCTCAACGTCGTCCTTGGTGTAAAGAACAGCCTTGACATCATAGTTCATCATGCTAACTTCGGTAGTACCGGTGTATGTGGTGCGACTCTTCTCGTCAGTACCCTTTACAAGGTCAGAAGACTTGATGGTCTGGTTGGCATTGTCGAATACCACTGACATGTTGATAGTGCCGTCAGACATCTCGTTGATGGTAACATCAGCCAAGTCGAGAGGAATGGTTGTACCATACTGAGTGATGAAGATGTTGTCTGTGAACTTCTTAGAGTCTACAACAGTAGCAGGCTCTGTCCAGTCAAGACCTACCACTTCTACATACTTATATGTAGCGTTGCTGCGGTTTTCGCCCTGTGTAGATCCGAATACGAGGTTGTTGTAAGTGAGAAGCTTAGCATAGTCGCTTGCCTCGAATGCCAATGTGCCGTCGAGATAAACGCCATCCTGACGAAGCTCAACGCGAACGTTAGAAGGATCATTTACCTGAACATACTTTGTCGGAGTTTCACCGAGCTTGTCGCTGTTGCGGAACTGGATGCAGAAGGTATTTGTAAGTTTCTGCCAACCAGTTGCTGTCCAAACATCAGCGTCCTTTGTGTAGTAGAAGTGGAGGACAGCACCGTTAGCAGGATTCCACTCGCCGAGGTTAGCTGCGTTGTTAGCGAATGAGAAGATGGTCTCATTAACACCCTGACAGTTAGTCAGATCCAGCTTTGCCACAACCTTGTGTGTGTCCCAGTTGATGGTGAAGTCCTTAGCCTCGATTTTTGCACCATTAGGAGCAAGACCAGCCTCAACAAGCGGACCCTCTGTCGTCACAACTGTGCCGCCACCACCGGTAGAACCGAAGTCGTCCTTGCCAAACTCAGCAGAGATAGAAGACTTATAGTATCCACCAATCTTTGCAGAGAACTTGGCATAAGCCTTCTCATCATTAAACTTGGCTAACAAAGTAGCCTCATCACCAGATGTCAGACCAAGATCGCAATTGGTAATTGCTACGGTCAAACCAGTAAGGTCGATTGTAGTATAACCGTTAGCTGTTGTTCCTTCAACGTTGCTGAAGGTGTAAGTGCCATAATTGTCTCTGTAATTATCAGAAACATTGATGACATCTTTGAATGTCACGTTGTACGTGCCGTCACCATTGTCAGTAATAGACACAACTGCGTCGTCAGACTCTGTGGGGGTAGTGTAACCGTAAGTTACGGTACGATGTCCCGTATAGTCCTTTGCGAACGCGGTAAGCGTCATCACTAACAATGCAAGAAGGGATAGAATCTTTTTCATAATCCTTTTCTTTTAATTGATAGTTAGTTGATATTGATAAAGTGAATAAAAAAATAGACTTGTTTTTAATTTTAATCGTTTTAGGTCACTATGGTTTAAGTGGTCTGTCGTGCTTCTTTACACGCAAGTTATAGTATATTGATGCTAATTATATGTATTCGTTGCAAAATTAATAAAAAAAATATGTAGCAACAAATTTTTGAACTTTTTTGTTTAAAGATATGCAGTTAAGCCAATAAATATGGTTAATTGAAGCAAATAAGAAAGCAAGCAGTTGGTTTGGATTTGATCAGGTTTTTGGGAATGTTGGTTTGGATCTGCTCAAGTTTTCAAGCAAAGTTGGTTTGGATTTGATTAAGATTTCACTCATTTTTGGTTTGGATTTGAATATTATTATGTATCTTTGTCACTGATATATAACCATTTAGATATGTTCAAACGAATAGCACTCAATTATCTTCGCGAATGGGCGAAGAAGGACGAACGAAAGCCTTTGGTCTTGCGTGGCGCACGTCAGGTGGGCAAGACCACGCTTGTAAGAATGTTTGCCGAGGAATTCAGCAACTATATTTACCTTAATCTTGAGGAAAAAGAGAACGCTGCATTGTTTGCTGCCGACTACTCTTTCGACGACTTGCTGTCGGGAATTTTCTTCAAAGCCAATGTACGCCAGGACAACAGACGCACACTGATATTCATCGACGAGATACAGAACGAGCCTAAGGCTGTGCAGACGCTGCGCTTTTTCTACGAGAAACGTCCTGACATTTATGTCATCGCCGCAGGTTCACTATTGGAAAGCCTTATGGACAGACATATCTCGTTTCCCGTAGGAAGAGTGGAATACATGGCTCTACACCCCTGCACGTTCGTGGAGTTTCTTTCTGCCATAGGAGAAGAGATGCTTGCTGAGAAGGTGGAGGCGGTGGACGTGCCGCAGTCGCTGCACAGCTATGCGCTGGAACTCTTCAAGAAATACATGATAATAGGAGGACTGCCGGAGGTGGTGGCTAACTATGCTCAGCATCGCGACATGGTAAGACTCGGAGGCATATTCAACGCCTTGCTTTCGGGATATCGCGACGATGTGGAGAAGTATGCCAGCAAACCGAAGGAGCAGGACTCCATACGCTATATTCTCAACTATGGCTGGACATCCGCCGCCCACCGCATACAGTTCGCAAAGTTCACCAATTCATCATTCAAGTCGGCTGATGTCAGCAATGCCTTCCGTACGCTTGAGAAGACTCTGATTCTGGAACTGGTTTATCCTCTTACGTCTACATCCTTGCCGATACTGCCCGATCTGAAGAAAAGCCCCAAGCTATTGTGGCTTGACACGGGGCTGGTGAATTATGTGGCAGGAATGCAGGAGGAACTGCTCTTCTCCACTGACAGCGACGAACTGTGGAACGGCGACATCGCCGAACATATCGTAGCGCAGGAACTGCTTGGAGCGACGACGACGTTCGGCGAGAAACGGATGTTCTGGGTGCGCGACGCACGCAACTCTCAGGCTGAGGTAGACTTCGTAATCCGACATAAGTCGCATCTGTTGCCGATAGAAGTGAAGACCGGCAACAACTCGAAGCTACGCTCCTTACATCAGTTTATGGAGGATTCGAAGGAACGAATAGCCCTTAGAATATGGAACGGACCGATGACATCGGACGTAATAACACGAAGCAACGGCTGTCCGTTCACTCTCTATAACATTCCGTTGTATTATGCAGGGCAACTGGAAAGGTTTCTGGAAGGAAGACATGAAGACATGCAAATATCGTCTAAAGAGTAAAATTCTGTTACAAAATAAAAATTGATTCTAGAGATTTAGATTGCTGTTTTTATGGTGTTTTGCGGTGCTAACGGCACCCATGCTTAACAATAGCGCCACTTTTATCATGCAATAGTGCCACTATTAGAGTGTAAAAGTGGCGCTATTGCATGATAAAAGTGGCGCTATTGGAGGGTAAAAGTGGCACTATGACAACTCTATGATGCGTGTATTCATTGCACAATTCTTTCTTCATCTGCATAATCAACTGTGTGTCAATACACTATCGCTGCACGCCCAAAATTCAAGAATTTCGCACCAAAGATTTTGTTGTGCGCTGAACGAGGAGTATTGAGCGTTAGAAATGCAAATATTGTACATGCCGAGCGTATCAAACCACCCACTCCATCCAGTTGTCGGGAGTAACAACAGCCGTTTGCTTCACGTCATAAGCCGTAAGGAATGAAGAGGGGAACTGGGTGTTGGCGCGGCGCGGATTCCTAAGGAAAAAATAGCCTAATCCCAAAACTTATACTAACTTTTGGGATTACAATCCCAAAATTCATACTGATTTTTGGGATTAGGAACATAAATTGCTAAAAAACAAACTGTAATAGATGCGGGCTGAAATGCCCGCATCTATTACAGTTTGCCTTGCTTTACAGCTCGTTCTTATGCAGCTCTGCCAGCAGCTTCACGCTCTGCGAATGGAGGTCGATGTGGCGCTGCAGCTTTTCGTAGATGCCGTTTATCTCTTCGTAATACACGAGGGCTGTTATCTCGCCCTGCTGCAGAGCCTTTGCGAAGAGGGAGAGCGACTCCTGCATGAGCTTCACGTCGCTATGATTGATGACCTGCTGGAGGCCCTGCAACTGCTCGTAGCTGGTGCGCAGCGACGACTCGGCCTCGTGCTGAGCCTGCGTCACCTGCAGCTCTGCACTCTGACGGCGCTCACGGGCTGCCTTGACGTTGGAGCTGTTGCTGTAGAGCGGAAAGCTGACGCCTACCTGGAAGCCGTTGATGCCTTCGCCCTGCTCCGTGTTGCGACGATAACCGAAGGAGATGCTGGGAAGCCACTCGTTCTTCTGCACCTTCAGATTCATGTCGGCGGCGCGGAGGGCGGTCTGAGCCACTGCCACGTCAGCGTCGGCAGCAAGGGCAAGCGTGCGATACTCCTCGAAGTTAGTTATCTGCGGATAGTCGGGCAGCTCCGTGTCTGTCACGTCCAGCGGCTTGCCACCGTTGAGCTGGCGGAGCTGCTGCACGAGGGCAGTGCGCTCGCCCTGCGTCTCGCTGACGAGGGTGCGCACCTCCATGCAGTCGAGCCTTACCTTGTTAAGCTCAAGAGCGTTGGCGTCGCCTGCCTCCATGCGCTTCTCATACATCTGGAGGAGCGTCTCGCTGTTTGCAAGGCGCTCACGCAGCATGGTGAGGGTCTGATTGAGGCGGATAAGGTCGATGCAGACCAGCTGAGCCTGGAGCAGGATGTCGCGACGCTGCTTGGCAAGGAGATGGTCGCCCACGGTCTGCTGCATCTGAGCCTGCTTGTTGCGGGCGGCATACTTCGTGGGGAAATCAATCTCCTGGCTTACCACAAGCTCGCTCTCCGCCACGCCGGAATATGCCTTCGTGAAGAACGGGCTGTACTCCACGGACGGTCCGGCGAGGGCGTTGCCCGCCTTTATCTCAAGCACATCGGCTTGGCAGTCGTGGGCAAGCGACTGCAGGGTGAGGTTGTTGGCTGCCACCTGCTTGAGCACGTCGCCAACGGTGTCGGCAAGGGCTGCGCTATACGCGCTGAACGCCACTATTGTTGCGATTAGATATCTTTTCATATATGATAGGTACGATGAATGCGTTGAGTAATGTTGAACTGATGAGTCCGCCGAGTATCACCTTTGCCATCGGCGACTGAATCTCGTTGCCGGGCAGGTCGCCGCCCAGTGCCAGCGGCACGAGGGCAAGGGCGGAGGTGAGCGCGGTCATGAGGATGGGGTTGAGACGCGAGAGCGATCCTTCCACGATGGCGTCACGGACGGTCTTGCCTTCCTCCGTGCGCAGACGCTTATACTCGGTGATGAGCAGCATGCCGTTGCGCGTGGCGATGCCGAAGAGCGAGATAAAGCCGATGACGGCAGGGATGCTCACTTCTCCGGTGGTCAGCACGATGGCGAAGATGCCGCCGATGAGCGCCAATGGCAAATTGAGGAGGATTACGCCCGCCTCCATGGCGTTGCGGAACTGCATGAAGAGGAGGAAGAAGATGACGACGATGGCGAGGATGCAGGTGAGATAGAGCACGCGGCTGGCGCTCTCCTGACTCTCAAACTGTCCGCCGTACTCCACGTGGTAGCCCTCGGGCAGCTGCACTTCTTCGCCTACGGCTTTCTTGATGTCTGCCACGACGTCGCTCAATGCCCGTCCGCTGGTGTTGGCAGAGATGACTATCTTGCGCTGTACGTTCTCACGGTTGATGGTGTTGGGACCTGCACTGGAGATGATGTCTGCCACGTCGCTGAGCGCCACCTTGCGTCCGTCCTGCGTGTCGATGATGAGGTCTTTTATGTCGTCGTACTTGTCGGCTTTCACCACAAGATTGAATGCGCGTCCGGCTTCATACACCTGCGACACGGTTTCGCCGGCAAGATTTACGGCGAGGAACTCGTTGAACTCGGGGAGCGTGATGCCGTTGCGGACAAGCAACTCACGACGCGGAACAATCTTGAGCTCGGGACGCTCTATCTGCTGCTCCACATTGAGGTCGGCGATGCCTTCGATGTCCTGACAGGCGCTCTTTATCTGATTGCCGATGGTGAACATGCGGTTGAGGTCGGTGCCGAAGAGCTTGATGGCGATGCTTGCCTGCGTGCCGGAGAGCATGGCGTCAATGCGGTGTGAGATGGGCTGGCCTATCTCGATGTTGGCTCCGGCAAGTACGGAGAGACGCTTGCGCACGTCATTGAGCACTTCCTCATGGCTGCGGTCTTTCAACTCAAACGGAGCTTCTATCTCGCTGACGTTGACGCCAAGGGCATGTTCGTCAAGCTCGGCGCGTCCGGTCTTGCGTGCCACGGTCTTTATTTCGGGCACCTGAAGGAGCAGTCGCTCGGCACGGGCGCCGATGGAATCGCTCTCTTCGAGCGAAATGCCGGGGAGAGAGGAGATGTTGATGGTGAACGATCCTTCGTTGAACTTGGGCAGGAAGCTGCTGCCTAAGCAGAAGAATACGCCGATGGCTACGGCGAATAATGCAGCCGTGCCGATGATGACCTTACGTGTATTGGCGAGCACCCAGAGCAGAGCACGCTCATAATACTTCTTCAGCCAGACTGCAACGAAGGCTTCCTTCGGCATCTCGCCCTTGCTCTTGCCGAGCAGATAGCTGCAAAGCACGGGGGTGAGCGTGAGGGCTACGAGGGTGGAGGCGAAGAGAGCTGTCACGAAGGCGATGCCGAGGGGGATGAGCATGCGACCTTCCATGCCGCTGAGGAAGAACAGCGGAGCGAAGCTCACTACGATTATCAACGTGGAATTGAGAATCGGCATGCGCACTTCACGCGAAGCATTGAAGACAAGCTCGATGATGGGCACGCGCTCAGGCTCGGGCAATGCGCGGTTCTGGCGTATGTGCTTGTAGACGTTCTCCACGTCCACAATGGCGTCGTCGACGAGCGAACCGATGGCAATGGCAAGACCGCCGAGGGTCATGGTGTTGATGCTGATGCCAAGGGCATTGAGCACTATCATCGCCACGAGGAACGATATGGGGATGGTGACGAGCGAGATGACCGTGGTGCGCACGTTGGCGAGGAAGAGCATGAGGATGATGACGACGAAGATGGCGCCTTCGATGAGCGACTTCTGTACGTTGTCGATGCTGCTCTCGATGAAATCGGACTGACGGAAGATGTCCGTCGAGATATGCACGTCCTCAGGAAGGGTTTTGTGAAGGTCTTCGAGGGCGAGGTCGAGGTGCTTGGTGAGATCGATGGTGCTGGTGTTGGGCTGCTTTGTCACGGTAAGAAGCACGGCAGGACGGGCTCTTTCGCTGCCGACACCGAGCTTGGGCGACTGATTGCCCACCTTTATATCGGCTACGTCGGCGAGGGTGATGACGCTCTCACCGTTCTTCTTTACGATGCACGTGCCGAGCTTCTCGGCGTCGTTGGTGGAGGTGATGCCGCGGATGATGTATTCGTTGCCGTACTCATAGCGTACGCCACCGTTGGTATTGACGTTCATATTGCGTGTGGAAGCCATGACGTCTGAGAGCGAAACACCGAAATGCTTCATCTTGCCCGGGCTTATGAGTATCTGATATTCCTTGATGTCGCCGCCATGGACGCTGACCTGAGCCACGCCACCGGTGGAGAGCAGACGCGGACGTATCACCCAGTCGGCGTACGTACGCAGGTCTTGCTGCGAGGTGTGCTTGCTGGTGAGGCTCACAATGAGCACCTCGCCAAGGATGGACGATTGCGGACCGAGCACCGGAGCGCTGACTCCTGCAGGCATCTGTTCGCCCACGGCAGCAAGCTTTTCGCTTACTATCTGGCGGGCAAGATAGATGTCGGTGCCCCAATCGAATTCCACCCATACTACGGAGAAGCCGTTGGTGGACTGCGAGCGGACACGACGTACGCCGGTACTGCCGTTGACGGCGGTCTCAATGGGGAAGGTGACGAGCTGCTCCACTTCCTCTGTGGCCATGCCGCCAGCCTCGGTCATGATGACCACGGTGGGCGCATTGAGGTCAGGGAACACGTCGACATCGGTCTTGCTGGTGGAATAGAGTCCGGCGATGACAAGCAGCACGGACGCCACCAGCACAAGTATTCTGTTCTCAAGCGAGAAGCGTATTATCTTATTCAGCATAGCTATTAATGATTATGATTATGCGCTGGGATGGCGTTGGCAGCCGATGCCAGTCTTACCTGGACTGCGCCCTTGGTAACGACGCGGTCGCCCTTCTTCACTCCCGTAAGTATCTCCACACGCTCGCCGTCGCTCTCACCAAGCTTCACTTCCTGCTTGCGATAGCCTTCAGCGTCAATCTGGATGTAGACAAAATGGACGCCCTGCTCCTCGGTGAGGGCGGTGAGGGGCAGCGTGATGACGTTGGGACGGTCCTGCGTGATGAGATAAATCTCGGCGTACGAGCCCTGCACGACGTCGCCGGTGTTGTTGAACTCGAAGATTACGGGGATATACGAATTGTTGACCTCTGCCGAACGGCCGTAAGACTGGATGTGTCCGCCCATATCGGTGATGTCGTAGAGACGGTTGCTGTAGCTGGTGCGGAACTTTGCGCAACGTATCTTGTTAAGCTCGTTGAAGTGGCGCTCCGGTATTTCGGCACGCAGATAGAGGTGCTTGTTCTGGGTGATAACGGCAAGGGGCTGACCAGCTTCCACATAGTCGCCGCCATTGACCATACATTGCTTAATATAGCCGCCGCGGGGAGCTGTGACCGTCACGCCGCCGGCGCTGCGTGTGCGCTGCATGCTGGTGTAGGTGAGCTTGGCAGCCTCATATTCCGCCTTGGCAACGGCGAGGTCTTTCTCGCTTATTATCTTGTCCTTGATGAGTGTTTTCGCACGTGTATAGTCGCGCTCGGCACGCTCGTAGTCGATACGTGCACGCTGAACGGGGTCGCCGTCAGCCATCTGCATACCTGCGGAAGTGATTGAGAAGAGCGTGGTTCCGGCAGCCACCTTCAGTCCTTCACTCACGTGGTTCTTATACTGCACGCGTCCGCTGATGGTGGCAACAACGGCAGTCTCGTCGCATGATGCCGACATCACCTTGCCACTGGTGTGGATGACGCCATGGAACATGCCCGGCTTCACTTCCTCCACCTTCACTCCGGCTGCACGAGCCTTCTCAGGCGAGAGGATTATCTCGTCGGTATGGGCGCCTTTAGCCTCATGACCTTCCTCTTCGGAATCGTGGTCGTGATGCTCGGTTTCCTCGGCATGCTCATGGTCATGGTCGTGATCGAGATGGTCATGGGACTTGCCTCCGCAAGCGGCCATTCCCGCCACGAAGACTACAGATAATAAGTAATAAGTGATTCGTCTAAGCATATTTCATTAAGTGTTTATTATTAAGCTAAAAAAAAGTCAGTTGCAAAGATAAGGAATAAGCAATGCAACTATGTTGCAAAAGCGAAGATTATACGCATAAATAGGAACACGCGTACATATTAATATATACGTAAGATAATAAAAGAGAAACAATTTAGGGGAAATTCTCCTCTAATTTCCCCTAAATTCCCCTATTAGGACATAAAAGAAGGCAGGACGAGACGTTTAGGGATACAAGTTTTACAGCTTTTCCTTATAAAACACTATATAAACTCTTTTAATTTATCCTCAAAGCCATCAGCTCTTACATATCCAACCATTCTCTTGTTTATTGGCGACTCACACAGCAATCCTTGTTTTACGAGTTGCTGCAAATCACAACGAATGGTCTTTACATTTACAGAAAAACGTGTAATCAGCGATTTGGCTGTAAAAATAGCATTTGGTGAGTCACAATACAAGCGTATTATTTGAGCCTGACGTTCGGTTAACAGTCCATTTCCTCTGAAAGCAACAAAATCCTGCTGTTCCTTAATCTTTCTTTGCAGATACAGTTTAAGTTCATCGTATGCTGTCTTCATTGCCGACAAGTTATACATTATGAAATATGTAATGTCAAGACCGTCAAATTCAGTATACAAGAAAGCCTTTTCGTATCTGGCTTTACTGCGATATATGACACGCGATATGGATAGATATTCCGTAAGCCAATAGCCATTCTTTAGCAGATACCAATATATCAAAGAACGCGCCGTGCGTCCATTACCGTCCACAAAAGGATGAATATATGCAAGCATGAAATGTATTATTATCCCTTTTATTATAGGATGTATGAACGGCCCGTCGCTATTGCCATTGGCAAAGCTACAGAGAGAAACTATAAGGCCTTCAATGTCGGAGGCAGAAGGGGGTGTATGAACAACCTCTCCATTTATGTTGTTCATCACCATTATGCTGTCGTCTGTTCGGAATGCTCCCTCATCTGTAGTCCTTTCAAGTGTATTTGTGGATATTAGGTGATGTATGTTGAGCAAAGCTTCCTTACTGAAGTCCTCGCCTTTATGCTCCACTAGATATTGTATAGTGGCATAATTATTGGCTATCATCTGCTGGCTTTTGTTGATAGGCTTTATTTGCTTACGCAACATATCCTTGGCTACCTTGCGAGTGGTTGATGCCCCCTCCATCTGGCTTGACGCAATAGCTTCCTCCATTATAGAACTTACAAGATACACCTTATGGTCTTTCTCGGGAATGATTCCTCCTGATTCAAGATTACCACCGAAGTTGAGATCAAATTCATGCAGCATCTGCTGCATTTTACCCGTTACGGTAAAGTGAAACTGAATGTTTCCAAAAACTATGTTCATACGGTTCATGTTGCGTTTCAGTTTTATTGCATACCAAAACACATCCGGAGCAACATCTTTTGGAACCATATACTTTGCTTTATCCCAATACAGATATTCATCGTGTATCTTGTTAAGCACAATGCTATATTCTGGTTTGTTAAGCAATTCTATAGCTTTATGTATGTCGGTGTTTGACAAATTAGGAGTCTGTTCTATCATATACATTTTATTTATATATGCAAAGATAATAAAAGAGAAACAAATTAGGGGAAATTCTCATCTAATTTCCCCTAATTTCCTCTAATTTCCTCTATTAGGACGTAAAAGAGGGCGGGACGGGACATTTAGGAATACAAAAAAAACGGATGCGCCGCACTTCTGAGAGTGCTTCGCATCCGCTTAGCTTATTTACTGTTGACTGAATTAGTCAGCGAGCTTAGCCTTGATGAACTCGCGGTTGAGGCGAGCGATGTTAGCGATAGACTCGTTCTTCGGGCACTCAGCCTCGCAAGCGCGGGTGTTGGTGCAGTTACCGAAACCGAGATCCTCCATCTTGGCGATCATAGCCTTTGCACGCTTAGCAGCCTCAGGACGACCCTGGGGAAGGAGAGCGAGCTGGCTGACCTTAGAGCTGACGAAGAGCATAGCAGAACCGTTCTTACATGCAGCTACGCAGCAACCGCAACCGATACATGTAGCGCAGTCCATTGCCTCGTCTGCGTCTTCCTTCGGGATGAGGATGGCGTTAGCGTCCTGGGGCTGGCCAGTACGAACGCTTACGTAACCACCTGCCTGCATAATCTTGTCGAAAGCAGAACGGTCTACCATGCAGTCCTTGATAACGGGGAACGCAGCCGAACGCCAAGGCTCAACTGTGATAACGTCGCCGTCGTTGAACTTACGCATGTAGAGCTGACAGGTTGTGGCACCCTGGTTAGGTCCGTGGGGATGACCGTTGATGTAGAGTGAGCACATACCGCAGATGCCCTCGCGGCAGTCGTGGTCGAATACGAAAGGCTCGTGGCCTTCCTCAATGAGCTGCTCGTTAAGGATGTCGAGCATCTCAAGGAATGAGGTATCCGTAGGGATATCCTTCATCTCGCGTGTGTCAAAGTGACCCTTGTCCTGCGGGCCGTTCTGACGCCAATATTTCAGTGTGAATGATATATTTGCCATAATCTTTATTAGTTCTTATAGTTACGTGTCTGTACCTTGATTGCCTCGTACTCGAGCGGCTCCTTAATGAGCTCAGGAGCTGTCTCGTCGTTGTTCTTGTACTCCCAGCAACCTACATAGAAGAAGTTCTCGTCGTCGCGCTGTGCCTCGCCCTCGGGAGTCTGGTGCTCCTCGCGGAAGTGACCACCACAAGACTCCTCACGTGAGAGGGCGTCGTGTGCGATAAGCTCACCCATAAGGATGAAGTCGCGGAGGTGGATAGCCTTGTCGAGCTCTACGTTCAGACCTTCCTTCGATCCAGGGATGAAGAGGTTGGTGTTGAATTCCTTGCGGAGCTTCTTGATAAGCTCGATGCCTTCCTTCAAGCCCTCTGCTGTACGACCCATACCTACGTGCTCCCACAGTACGTGGCCAAGCTCCTTGTGGATAGAGTCAACAGAACGCTTACCCTTGATGTTCATGAGGCGGTCGATCTCAGCCTGAACACCCTTCTCAGCCTCTGCAAACTCGGGCAGGTCGGTAGAGAGGTGCGGCCAGATAGCCTGGTCAGCGAGGTAGTTCTGGATGGTGTAAGGCAGTACGAAGTAGCCGTCTGCCAAGCCCTGCATAAGAGCTGATGCACCAAGACGGTTAGCACCGTGGTCAGAGAAGTTACACTCACCGATAGCGAACAGACCTGTGATAGAGGTCTGAAGCTCGTAGTCAACCCAGATACCACCCATTGTGTAGTGGATAGCAGGATAAATCATCATCGGGTTGTAATACTTCACGCCGTTAATCTCGTTAGCGAGCTGGCCAGGATTAACGTCTGTGATCTCCTCGTACATGTCGAAGAGGTTGCCGTAACGCTGACGGATAACGTCGATGCCGAGACGGTTGATTGACTCAGAGAAGTCGAGGAATACGGCAAGACCGGTATTGTTTACGCCGAAGCCCTTGTCGCAACGCTCCTTGGCAGCACGTGAAGCAACGTCACGCGGAACGAGGTTGCCGAATGCCGGATAGCGGCGCTCCAAGTAGTAGTCGCGGTCTTCCTCAGGAATGTCGCTACCCTTCTTGGTGCCAGCCTGAAGTGCCTTAGCGTCCTCAATCTTCTTCGGTACCCAGATACGGCCGTCGTTACGAAGTGACTCAGACATAAGAGTAAGCTTAGACTGCTTGTCACCGTGTACGGGGATACATGTCGGGTGGATCTGTACGTAGCAGGGGTTAGCGAAGTAAGCACCCTTACGGTAGCACTGGATGGCAGCTGTACAGTTACAACCCATAGCGTTAGTAGAGAGGAAGTAAGCGTTGCCGTAACCACCAGTAGCGATTACAACGGCGTTTGCAGAGAAACGCTCGAGCTTACCTGAAATGAGGTTCTTGGCGATGATACCACGAGCACGGCCGTCAACGATAACCACGTCTTCCATCTCGTAACGTGTATAGAGGAGCACGCGGCCTGCATTTACCTGCTTTGAAAGTGCTGAGTAAGCACCAAGGAGGAGCTGCTGGCCGGTCTGACCCTTAGCGTAGAATGTACGTGATACCTGAGCACCACCGAATGAACGGTTGGCGAGCATGCCACCGTACTCACGTGCGAAAGGTACACCCTGAGCTACACACTGGTCGATGATGTCGTTTGATACCTCAGCGAGGCGGTATACGTTAGCCTCACGAGCACGGTAGTCACCACCCTTTACTGTATCGTAGAACAGACGGTATACTGAGTCGCCGTCGTTCTGATAGTTCTTGGCAGCGTTGATACCGCCCTGAGCTGCGATAGAGTGAGCACGACGGGGAGAGTCCTGGATGCAGAAGTTAAGCACGCGGAAACCCATCTCGCCAAGGCTGGCTGCTGCAGAAGCACCTGCAAGACCTGTACCTACAACGATAATGTCGAGCTTGAGTTTGTTCTTGGGGTTCACCAGACGCTGGTGAGCTTTATAGTTGGTCCACTTCTCGGCCACTGGGCCTTCAGGGATTCTTGAATTAATTGTCTTAGCCATAATATGAATTATGTATATTTGATTTTTAGTTTTTAATTAGCAGCAGAGGCTCGGTGCGCAACCAAGTGCGAAAGCGATTACTACTACGAGGAAACCGAGGACGAGGAGGGTTGAATAAACCTGACCGATGACCTTCCAACGGTTAAACCATACCTTACCGTTCCAGCCGAATGTCTGCATTGCGCTCCAGAAACCGTGTGTAAGGTGGAACCAGAGAGCTACGAGCCATACGATGTAGAGAACTACGTAAACCGGGTTAGCGAAGGTCTGCTGAATCCAACCGAAACCGTCAGCAGGTGCACATACACCCTCGAAACCTACGAGCTCGGCGAACATCATGTTGTACCAGAAGTTGAAGAGGTGGAGCAACAGACCGAGAACGATGATGATGCCAAGAACGAGCATGTTCTGAGATGCCCACTCTACGCCCTGAGGCTTAGCTGTTACCTCGTAACGAGAATTGCCACGAGCGGCACGGTTCTGCATCGTGAGCCAGAAGGCAAACACGAAGTGGAGTACGCAGAGGGCGCCCAAGCCGATTGTTGCAACTACGGCATACCAGTTGGCGCCGAGGAACTCACAGATCATGTTGTAAGCGTCTCCTGAGAAGAGCGCAGCAACATTCATTGACATGTGGAATGTCAGGAATAGAACAAGCGCGATGCCGGTCAAGGCCATCACCACCTTTCTACCGATGGATGAATTGATTAACCACATAAATGATTTAAAATTTAAATTATTAACTGTTAGAATTATAGAATTTCATATCCAATATTTATTCTTTAAGGTCACAGCTATAAGTCACAGCGACACTCCTTACTATATAATAGGTAAAGGGGTGCTCTAACAATCTGCAAAAATACTGAAAATAGATGATAAATCAAACTATTTCACTCCAAAAATCATTTTTTATTCTTAATTTTGCGAGGACAAACAATGCTGGTTAATTATAAATGTAGACAACTAGCGGAAATCACAAACAGATATATGAATTTCAAATACGACGTTATAGTCATTGGTGGTGGTCACGCCGGATGCGAAGCGGCATGTGCGGCTGCGAGAATGGGAGCGAAGACGTGCCTTGTGACGATGGACATGAATAAGATCGGACAGATGAGTTGCAACCCCGCCGTGGGCGGCATCGCCAAAGGACAGATAGTACGCGAGATTGACGCTCTTGGAGGCGAGATGGCTCTCGTCACCGACGCCACGTCCATACAGTTCCGTATGCTCAACCGCGGTAAAGGTCCGGCTGTATGGAGCCCGCGTGCACAATGCGACAGAGGAAAGTTTATATGGGAATGGCGCACCCGTCTCGACCGTGTGGACAATCTCGACATCTGGCAGGACGAAGCCTGCGAGCTGCTTGTTGAGAACGGAGAGGCGGTAGGCGTTGAGACGGTCTGGGGCGTTACGTTCCGTGCAAAGGCGGTAATCATCACAGCGGGCACGTTCCTTAACGGACTGATGCACGTGGGAAGAAAGAAGGTGCCGGGAGGCAGATGCGCCGAACCTGCAGTCCTTAACTTCACGGAGAGCATCACACGCCACGGCATAACGTCGGAGAGAATGAAGACGGGTACGCCGGTTCGCATCGACAGACGTAGTGTACACTTCGAGGATATGGAGTGTCAGCCGGGCGAAACCGACAACCACGGATTCTCATACATGACGGCTCCAAGACATCTTAAGCAACTGCCATGCTGGACCACATACACTAATAAGGAGGTGCACGACACGCTTCGCGAAGCCATTGCTGACTCGCCTCTCTACAACGGACAGATTCAGTCTACGGGTCCACGCTACTGTCCTTCCATCGAAACAAAGCTGATGACTTTCCCTGACAAGGACCAGCACCCGCTCTTTCTGGAGCCAGAAGGCGAGGATACCAACGAGATGTATCTTAACGGATTCTCCTCGTCGATGCCGATGGAGGTGCAGCTAAATGCTCTGAAGAAGATTCCTGCGTTCCGAGACATAAAGGTATACAGACCGGGATACGCCATAGAGTACGATTACTTCGACCCGACACAGCTGAAGCCGTCGTTGGAATCGAAACTCATAAAGGGACTTTTCTTTGCCGGTCAGGTGAACGGAACGACGGGATATGAGGAAGCTGGCGGACAAGGCACGATGGCTGGCATCAACGCTGCCCTACTCTGCAGCGGCAGCGATCCTTATATAATGAAGCGTGACGAAGGATATATCGGCGTGTTGATTGACGACTTGACGACGAAGGGCGTGGACGAGCCATACCGTATGTTCACATCAAGAGCAGAATACAGAATACTTCTAAGGCAGGACAATGCTGACGCACGACTCACAGAGAAGGCGTACAACCTCGGACTTGCCACTCGCGAGCGTTACGACCGCTGGCTTACAAAGAAAGCAGAGATAGACCGCATCATCAGTTTCTGCAATTTCACGAACGTGAAACCACGCGACATCAACGCCGCTCTCGAATCGTTCGGCACCACATCGCTACAGTTCGGTTCCACAATAGCAAGCCTTATAGCAAGACCACAGCTCGGCATCAAGCAACTCGCTTCTGTTATCCCCACCCTACAAGCCGCCCTTGACATGAATGACGAACGTAAGGACGAAATCGTGGAGGCAGCAGAGATACTTATCAAGTACGACGGATACATCAAACGCGAACGACAGATTGCAGACAAGATGCACCGACTGGAGGACATCCGAATCAAAGGACACTTCCGTTACGAGGAGCTTCACGAGATATCCACAGAGGGAAGACAAAAGCTCTCACGCATCAATCCAGAAACTCTCGGACAAGCTTCCCGCATCCCAGGAGTGTCGCCCAGCGACATCAACGTCCTGCTCGTGCTGATGAAGAGATAGCTTGAGTTAGGAATTAGGAATTAGGAGTTAAGAGTTCCACGTGAAACAAATACAATAACAAACATACATTAAACATTTGAAAATGAACAACAAACTATTGCTTGACAATCTGCGTTGCATACCAGATTGGCCTAAGAAGGGAGTTAACTTCCGCGACGTCACCACACTCTTCAAAAACAACGCGTGTCTGAAGGAGATTTGTGACGAGATGTACGAGCTCTACAAGGACAAGGGCATAACGAAGATTGTCGGCATCGAGTCGCGCGGCTTCGTAATGTCATCTGCCCTCGCCCTCCGTCTTGGAGCCGGTGTAGTGCTCTGCCGCAAGCCCGGCAAGCTTCCTTGCGACACCGTGCAGGAAAGCTACGCTAAGGAATACGGCAAGGACACCATCGAGATTCACAAGGACGCCATCGGCGAAGACGACGTAATTCTGCTTCACGACGACCTCCTCGCTACCGGTGGAACAATGAAGGCAGCTTGCAACCTCGTAAAGAAGTTCAATCCAAAGAAGGTCTACGCTAACTTCATCATCGAGCTTGTCAACGAAGGTCTGAACGGACGTGAGGGATTCGATGAGGACATCGAGATAACATCTCTCATCAAGATCTAACATTAAAGACCAGACAAGAGGAAAGCTATAAAGGCGCGGCAAGCAACAACACTTGCCGCGCCTTTCAGTTCCACGTGAAACAAACCGTCCCAAACCACTTAGTTCCAAACCACTTACAGTCCACCATTATGACAAAAGAAGAAAACGCAAAGCGCATCGAGCGTCTTAAGAACATCGTACTTAACATGCCGGACAAGCCCGGCAGCTACCAGTTCTACGACACCGACCATACTATTATATATGTAGGCAAGGCAAAGCGTCTCAAGCAACGCGTCTCAAGCTACTTCCATAAAGAGGTGGATAGGTTTAAGACGAAGGTGCTGGTGTCCAAGATTGAGGACATAAGCTACACGGTGGTCAACACGGAAGAGGACGCATTGCTACTCGAAAATAGCCTTATAAAGAAATACAATCCCCGCTATAACGTCCTTCTCAAGGACGGAAAGACCTACCCCAGCATCTGCGTAACGAACGAATACTTGCCTCGTGTATTCAAGACCCGCCAGATAAACAAACGCTTCGGCACCTTCTTCGGACCCTACTCGCATACGGGCAGCATGTTCGCAGTTCTTGAACTTATCCACAAACTATACAAGCCTCGGACTTGCCGAATGATTATTACCAAGGAAGGAATCGAACAAGGCAAGTACAAGCCTTGCCTGGAATATCACATCCACAACTGCAAAGCGCCTTGTTGCGGTAAGCAAAGCCTCGAGGATTATCAAGCTGCAATTGCTCAGGCACGCGAGATTCTGAAAGGAAATACGCGCGAACTAAGCAAGCATATCTATGAAGAAATGCAGAAAAAGGCGGCGGAACTGAAGTTTGAGGAGGCGGAAGAGCTAAAGCAGAAGTACATTCTTATAGAGAATTTCTGCGCCAAAAGCGAGGTGGTCAGCCATACTATTACGGACGTTGACGTATTCTCCATCATCGATGACGAAGCGCAAAGAACGGCATTCATCAATTATATACATGTAAAGAACGGTAGCGTCAATCAGAGTTTCACATTCGAATATAAGCGAAAGCTGGATGAAACCGACCAGGAACTTCTCCTTACTGCCATCCCTGAGATTCGAGAACGCTTCCAAAGCCATGCAAAAGAGATAATCGTTCCATTCGAAATGGAATGGCAACTGAGCGGTGCCACGTTCTTTGTGCCGCAGCGTGGCGACAAGAAACATCTGCTTGAGCTTGGCGAAATGAACTGCCGACAGTACAAGTTCGACAGGCTTAAGCAGGCAGAAAAACTCAATCCAGAGCAGAAACAGACGCGTCTTATGAAGGAGCTGCAGCAGAAGCTCCACCTCGAAAAGCTGCCTTATCAGATAGAATGTTTCGATAACTCGAATATTTCGGGTACGGATGCCGTTGCAGGATGCATCGTCTTCAAGGGTATGAAGCCATCGAAGAAGGACTATCGCAAGTATAACATCAAGACGGTGGTCGGTCCCGACGATTACGCCTCGATGCAGGAGGTGGTCAGACGTCGTTATTCGCGCATGGTGGAGGAAGGTTCTGCCCTGCCCGACCTTATCATTACGGACGGTGGATTGGGTCAGATGAGCGTGGTGCGCGAGGTCGTAGAGGGAGAATTAGGGCTGAATATCCCTATTGCAGGACTCGCAAAGGACGACCGTCACCGCACCAACGAACTGCTTTTCGGCAATCCTCCGCAGACCATTGCACTAAAGACAGACTCCGAACTCTTCCATATTCTGACACAAATCCAGGACGAGGTGCACCGTTACGCCATACAATTCCATCGCGACAAGCGATCAAAGCACGCCCTTCACAGTGCCTTAGACGAGATTCCTGGCATCGGTCCTGCCACACGCGACAAGCTGCTCAAGACGTTCAAGAGCGTGAAACGCATCCGCGAAGCAACGTTCGAAGAGTTGGCAGAAGCAGTAGGCATGGCGAAGGCAAAAGCCATTACCGAACACTTCAGTCAGAAAAGCGGCTCCGAGAACACCCATTAAATGAAGAATTCTTGTAGGTATCGTTTTTTTATGATATCTTTGTAAAATACAGAAACATCACTAACAGACCATTAAAATGAGAACAGTCATACAGCGTGTACAGCACGCATCAGTCACCATCGACGGCACAGTAAAGTCAAACATCGGCAAGGGATTCCTCCTGCTCCTTGGCATAGAGGAAACCGACACGTCGGAAGACGTCGACTGGTTGGTAAAGAAAGTGGCAGCCTTGCGCGTTTTCGACGATGAGAACGGCGTAATGAACCGCTCCATTCTGGACGTAGAAGGCGAAGCTTTGGTCGTCAGCCAGTTCACGCTTTACGCATCTTACAAGAAGGGCAACCGTCCGTCGTGGTTCCGCGCAGCCCGCCACGAAATCTCCGTACCGCTCTACGAGGAGTTCTGCCGCAAGCTCTCTGACGCCCTCGGACGTCAGGTCGGCACCGGTGAATTCGGCGCAGACATGAAGGTGGAGCTGCTTAACGACGGTCCCGTGACCATCTGCATGGACACAAAGAACAAGGAATAAGAAACCAAAGAGGCAGTCCGTTAACGTCTAAAAAACATCTAACAATGACAATAAAAGAAGCACAAGAGGCGGTAGACCGTTGGATAAAGGAGTACGGCGTACGCTATTTCTCCGAACTTACCAACATGGCTTGCCTTACTGAAGAAGTGGGCGAACTCGCCCGCATTATGGCACGCCGCTACGGCGACCAGAGTTTTAAGGAAGGCGAAAGCCACGATCCCTCCGAAGAAATGGCGGATATCCTATGGGTTCTTATATGCCTTGCCAACCAAACCGGCGTGGATCTTACAGAAGCCCTACAGAAAAGCTTTGAGAAGAAGACCAAGCGCGACAAGGACCGCCATAAAAACAATCCCAAGCTAAAGGTCTAAAAAGACTCAAAGAGGCCCTGCAAGGCTAAAGAGGCTCAGTAAGGCTCAAAGAGGCCCAGTGAGGCTCAGCCCTAAAGAAATCACCAACAAACAATAAAAACCAACAATTATGGGAATCATCAAAGACATTATCCTCAACGAAGAGGACAACCAGCAGGCTCAGCAGAAGCCTAACAAGTACGAGGACGCCCTCAGAAAGTACAACACCAACCTTGACGACGCAGCCGTACGTGAGGCAGTACGTAAGATCATCGCCGAGAAAGTGCCCGAGAACGACACTATGGACGTTAAGAAGTTTCTCTTCGGCAGCATCGAGCTTACCACTCTCAAGACCACAGATTCAGACACAAGCGTTCTCGCCTTCACAGAGCGCGTGAACGACTTCGACAACGAGTATCCTGACCTTCCCCACGTAGCCACCATCTGCGTTTACCCCTGCTTCGCCAAGACCGTTTCCGAGTCATTGGAGGTAGACGGCGTAGAGATTGCTTGCGTTAGCGGATCATTCCCCTCTTCTCAGGCTCGCATCGAGGTAAAGGTTGCAGAGACCGCACTTGCCGTTGCCGACGGCGCCACAGAAATAGACATCGTATTGCCGGTAGGCAAGTTCCTTTCCGGCGATTACGAGGGCGTTTGCGACGATATCGCCGAGATGAAGGCAGCATGTGGAGAGTCTGTTCCCATGAAGGTAATCCTCGAGACCGGTGCTCTCAAGACCGCATCTAACATCAAGAAGGCTTCCATTCTCTCAATGTACGCCGGTGCTGACTACATCAAGACCTCTACCGGTAAGATGGAACCTGCCGCAACTCCCGAAGCAGCCTACGTAATGTGCCAGGCCATTAAGGAATACTACGATGAAACGGGCATACAGATAGGTTTCAAGCCCGCTGGCGGCATCAATTCCGTAATGGACGCAATTATATACTACACGATAGTAAAAGAGGTTCTGGGCGAGAAATGGCTCACCAACAAGTGGCTCCGCCTCGGCACCTCACGCCTCGCCAACATGCTCCTCAGCGAGCTGAAAGGCGAGCAGATAAAGTTCTTCTAAAGCTAAGAGGCTGCATAGAGGAGGGCGATTGCCCAGCCTCTATGCAGCCTCTTGGCTTTTCTCAGCTATTTCTCTTAATCACGAAATCCAGATAAGCTTGCAGGGCTTCTTTTATTTCCTGCTGCCCTACCCTTTCGTCCAGGAATCTCTGCGCCTCGGCGTGAAAGTCCCACATTCTCTTTTCGGCATACTCAATGCCACCCATTCTCTTCGTGTAATCCACGAGGCTTGCTATTTCTTCAGCCGTAACCGAATGGTCTTTCACCTTTAGGGCGAGGCGCTTCATGTCCTCATCACCACCATTGTTCACGGCATGTATGACGGGGAGCGTCAGCTTTCCTTCAGCCATATCGTTGCCGGTGGGCTTGCCAATCTCCTTTGAGTCGTAATAATCGAAGATGTCATCGCGAATCTGGAAGATAATTCCGAGGTTCTGACCGAACTGCTTGGCTGCCATCACGGCCTCCTCAGACGCTCCTGACGACAAGGCTCCGATGCCGGCACACGCCTCGAAAAGCGCCGCTGTCTTCTGCTTTATCACGTCGTAATAGACGTCCTCTGAGATGTCCTTACGACCAATATTGGAGAGCTGCAGAATCTCGCCGTCGCTCAGCGTCCTACCCAGTTCTGCAAGGTAAGTGACAATCTGCTCGGAATGAGTTCTTGCCACACAAAGGAGAGCCGTGGAGAGAATATAGTCGCCCACGAGCACAGCCACCTTGTTGTCGTACGTGGCGTTCACCGAAGCCTGCCCTCTACGCTCCTCGCTCTCGTCCACCACGTCATCGTGTACGAGCGAAGCGGTATGAAGCAGCTCCAAACCTACGGCAGCGTTCTGCGTGACATCAGTTATCTGTCCGAAATTACGCGCCATAAGAAGTATCAGTATCGGGCGCATACGCTTGCCTGCACGCTTGCGAATATGTTCGAGCGCACTACCCAGCAACCCGTCCTCGTGTGAGAGCGACTGGTTGAAAAGACTAACAAAATCGGCGAGCTCCGCCTCTATCGGGTGCTTAATGATTGACAGATAATCCATTGTGTTATAATATTTCGTACAAAGTTAGTTATTTTGCCGTTATTAGTGACATTTTTTTTGTAATTTTACACCTAATAAATATAAATAAAGCTGGCTGGTATACGAGTGTATGTGTCTACCAGCCAACTTGTCAACTAATTGAACAAAATGGACAAATTATTCCTTCTCGACGCTTACGCGCTCATCTATCGCGCTTATTATGCGTTCATAAAGAACCCGCGAATCAACTCCAAGGGTATGAACACCTCTGCCGTCATGGGCTTCGTGAACACTCTCAACGAGATTCTCACCAAGGAGCATCCCACGCATATCGGCGTGGCGTTCGACCATGGCAAGACGTTCCGCGACGAGGCTTTCCCTGCCTATAAGGCGCAACGCGAGGAGACGCCTGAGGACATACGCGCCTCCGTACCCGTCATCAAGGATATCATTACTGCCATGAACATTCCCGTGCTGCAGGCGGACGGCTTCGAGGCGGATGACGTCATCGGCACGCTTGCCACCAAGGCTGGAGCCGCCGGCATCGAGACCTACATGCTCACACCTGACAAGGACTACGGTCAGCTGGTACGCGACAATGTCTTCATCTTCCGTCCGCGTCACGGAGGAGGATATGAGACGATGGGACCGAAGGAGGTGAACGAGAAGTACGGCCTCTCCTCCCCCGAGCAGGTCATCGACCTCCTTGCACTCATGGGCGACTCGGCTGACAACTTCCCCGGCTGTCCGGGCGTGGGTCCGAAGACTGCCGCCAAGCTCATCGGCGAGTTTGGCAGCATCGATGCCATGCTTGCCAATTCGTCAAAGATAAAGGGCAAGCTGCGCGAGAAGGTGGAGGGAGCCGTTGAGGACATCCGCATGTCGAAGTTCCTCGCAACCATCCGAACCGACGTTCCCGTGGAGCTCAACCTTGAAGCGCTCAAGCTGAAGGAGCCGGACACGAAGCGACTCACCGAAATCTTCACGGAATTGGAGTTTAAGAGTCTGCTTGACAAATTTGTAAAGAAGCCTCAACAACCGCAAAAAACTGTTAACGCTCAACTCGATTTATTTGCAGAAAATCCGACCAACCATTCAGTTGACGCGGAATTTTCGAAGTATGAGAGCTTAAAAACCACCCCGCACGAGTATCAACTCATTGAAACAGAAGAGGATGCACGCAAATTATTTGATTTATTTGTTACAAAACAAATTCTCAGTCTAGACACGGAGACCACTTCTGTCAACCCGATTGACGCCGAACTCGTGGGTTTGAGCTTCGCAGCGGAGGAAGGAAAGGCATTTTACGTGGCAATTCCGGCTGAACGTAAAAAAGCAGAAAGAATTGTTAATATATTCAAACCACTGTACGAAAGTACCGAAATTCTGAAAATTGGACAGAACATCAAGTACGACATGGAGGTGCTCATGAATTACGGCGTTCGCCTCTCAGCGCCCATGTTCGACACGATGATTGCCCATTACGTGCTCCAGCCCGAGCAGAAGCACAACATGGACATCCTTGCCGAAACTCTGCTCAATTATCAGACTGTCCACATCGACGAGCTTATCGGACCGAAGGGAAAAGGTCAGAAGAGCATGCGCGACCTCTCCCCTGCCTCCGTCTGTGACTATGCCGCTGAGGATGCCGACGTCACGCTGCGCCTCTACAACGTGCTGAAGCCGCGTCTTAAGGAAGCTGGTGTGGAGCAGTTGTTCTACAATATAGAGATGCCGCTGGTGCCGGTGCTTGCCGAAATGGAGACCACGGGCGTGCGTCTGGACACCGAAGCCCTTGCCGAAACGTCCAAGGTGCTCACCGAACGCATGAAGCAGATAGAGCGAAACATCTACGAGCTCGCCGGACATGAGTTTAACATCGCCTCGCCGAAGCAGGTGGGAGAAGTGCTTTTCGGCGAGATGAAGATTGTGGAGAAGCCTAAAAAGACCAAGACCGGACAGTACGTCACGTCTGAGGAGGTGCTTCAGCAGCTCCGCTCCAAGGCTCCCATCGTGGCTGACATCCTCGAACATCGCGGTCTGAAGAAGCTCCTCGGCACCTACGTCGACGCTCTTCAGAAGCTTATCAATCCGCGTACTGGCCATATCCATACGTCTTTCAATCAGGCAGTTACGGCTACGGGTCGCCTTTCTTCGTCCGACCCCAACCTTCAGAACATCCCCGTTCGTGGTGAGGACGGCAAGGAGATTCGCAAGTGCTTCATCCCCGAACCGGGCGAGCTGTTCTTCTCTGCCGACTACTCCCAGATAGAGCTGCGCGTAATGGCTCATCTCTCTGGCGACAAGAACATGATAGAGGCGTTCCGCGAGGGCTATGACATCCACGCCGCCACCGCTGCACGCATCTATAAGGAGAAGATAGAGGACGTCAGCCGCGACCAGCGCACGAAGGCCAAGCGAGCCAACTTCGGCATCATCTACGGCATCACGGTCTTCGGTCTGGCTGAACGACTGGAGATCAGTCGAGACGAGGCAAAGCAACTCATCGACGGCTACTTCGAGACGTTCCCAGAGGTGCACGCCTACATGGAGAAGGCCAAGGAGCTTGCCCGCGAGCACGGCTACGCCGAGACGTTCTTCCATCGCCGCCGCTATCTGCCGGACATCACCTCGCACAATGCCACCGTGCGCAACTTCGCCGAGCGCAACGCCATCAACGCGCCCATACAAGGCTCAGCCGCTGACATCATAAAGATTGCTATGGTGAAGATTTACGATCGTTTCCGCAAGGAAGGAATAAGGTCGAAGATGATTCTCCAGGTGCACGACGAACTCAACTTCTCCGTCGTACCTGAGGAAAAGGAGAAGGTGGAGAGAATTGTGTTGGAGGAAATGCAGAACGCCTATCCTCTCCAGGTGCCACTCGTGGCAGACTCAGGATGGGGTAAGAATTGGTTGGAAGCGCATTAGGCTGACTGCGGCAAAATAGTAGCGGAGGTCTCCGGCCTCCGCAGCACAAGCCTTATAATCAGATAATTATAGAATTAAACCCAAATCGGTCATTAGAAAAGTCTTCTTGTCAAAAATCATGTCCTTCATGCCTTGATGTCTGCTAATGCAAATATTGTCAAAACAGTAAAAACATGTTACAAAATAAAAATTGATTCTAGAGTTCAGGTTCGCTGTTTTTACGGTGTTTTGCTGTGCAAACAGCACCCATGCTTAACAATAGCGCCACTTTTACACTCCAATAGTGCCACTATTAGACAGTAAAAGTGGCACTATTGCATGATAAAAGTGCCACTATTGGAGTGTAAAAGTGGCGCTATTGCAGCAAAAAACGGCTCGTTTGTGAGTCTGATTTCATAGCGCTTCGCCATAAAACCGCATAACACACTGTGTTTAAGCACATTATCTCTAAGCGCTCAAAACTCAAGAATTTCGCACCAAAGATTTTGTTGTGCGCCGAACTCATAGTATTGAGCAATAGAAATGCAAATATTGTCGTCGGCAGAATCACCGAAGAGTGCGAGAGTAACACAAAAGATAGAGTATACCCTCGTACAACGGAGGCCGGAGACCTCCGCCACTTTCCTCTACAACCACTTCATCAGTATATCCCACACAGCAATGATGTGGCAGACGGAGCCGGCGAGGACGAAGAAATGGAAGACGGTGTGCATGAAACGGCGCTTGCGGAGACAGTAAAACAAGGCACCGGTGATGTAGCAGACGCCTTCGGCTATTATCCATATCACGGCGGACGGACCGACGCTATGGAGAAGCGGACCGAAAGCAACGAGCACGCTCAGTCCCATCACCACGTAGCAGATTGTCTCTACGTAGCTATGGCTCTTCAGACCCATGAAGCTCTTCACGGTTCCGGCTATTGCCGACACCCAGATGAAGATGAAGAGCGCCCAGCCCCAATAGCTATACTCGCGCAACGCCACAAGCGTGATGGGCGAATACGATCCGGCTATGTGCCAATATATGGCGGCGTGGTCCCACTTGCGCAGCCTCTCCTTCCAGGGCGACCATGCAGAAAGGGCGTGATAGACAGTCGAAGCGATGTAGCTCGACAGCATTCCGAAGAGATAAAGGATGATGCCTGCCGTCGCCCAGCCGTTCCGAGCCCAACCGCACCATACGAGGAACGCCGTGCCGACAACGAGTCCGAGGATTATGCCCGCGCCGTGCGACCACGAGTTCCATATCTCTTCTTTATGATTAAAGTAGATTTTCATACACTCTAAGTTTTATGTTTCTGACTGTAAATACTTTATATTTTCGTCTACAAAGTTACGTATTATTATCCACTCATATATTCTTATTTAAATAAAATTAAGTACCTTTGCACGCGCAACGGTTCGCCTACCTCTATCAGGAAGAGACGATTAAAAGGGAATGGGGTGAGAGTCCCCGACTGTCCCGCAGCTGTGAGCCGCCCTTATTATCGGGCACGAACAACGATGCCACTTGCCTTTAACGATGGAATGAAGAAGGCAGGGAAGGCGTTCGCGTCTGGGTGGCGAGTCAGAAGACCTGCCGAAACGAGTATTGCCAAGGTTGTTCAGGTGCGCCTCGAGGATTGGGTGCGAACGACGAAACCATTACAACGACCCGAAGGTAGGATTTGGCTGACAGCCATAATTGTGCCCAGTTGTGATTATATGTATTCTGTAGTGATTACACAACTATAATAATATATGAAGAAAAACTTTACTTCCATTATGTTTGCTCTGTGCATCAGCCTTTCTGCTGCCGCACAGACCACCACCATCCGTGTGCAGGGCGCACCCCGAAAGGTGTCGCAGACCGTTGCCACACGCATCCAGAAGGCTGCCGACGCAGTAACATCCACTTGCATCGATTTCTCTAAGATAGAGCGTTGGGCAGGCGAAGGCGAATGCCGTGCCGCTCTTGCCCTAAAATGGGCTGACGGACAAAACGAGGGCAAGACTCTCGTATGGGGATATCGCTGGAAATCAACGGAGAACCCAACCGGAGAGGATCTCATCCGTGCCATTGCCAAGGCAGACCCCGCTCTTTATCTCATGGGCTCCACCGGACCTTATGGAGTCACCATCGGCGGCATCGGCTATGACGCTGACAACGACCGCCTCGTGAGCATCACCACTATGACCGATGAGATCTATCCGCGCTGCGGCTTCGTCACTCAGCCCTCTGACGAGTACGAATCGTCGGCTGCTACCGACTATGGCGACGGCGACGCATGGAACAGCGGATGGTATTCGGGCTTCTGGAGCTATTACGTTGCTGACAAGGCGGACGACGAGCTGCAGATGTCAATGACCGGCGCCACCGGACGTACGCTTACCGACGGATGCGTTGACGCTTACGTCTTCAGCTATTTCGCTGGAGACGCAGAGCCTAACGTATATGACGGCAACCTCGAATATCTGCCTGCAACGACCGACTACTCTACGGGCACTTTCGTCCTCAACGAGGGATGGTTCGGCACGGAGAACGCTTCCGTCAACCATCTTTCAGAGAACGGCGAGTGGACATACCGCATCGCTGACAATATCGGAGCCACCGGTTGCTACGCCACACCATGGGCAAACCGCTACTACATCATGGCCAAGCAGCCTAAGGACAAGGGCGCTGAGGTAAGCGGAGGACGCATCACCGTATGCGACGCCAACTCAATGCGCGTTCTGAAGCAGATTGAGAACATCGGAGGTGCCAACGAGGACGGACGTTCGTTCTGCGGCATCGACGAGCATCGCGCTTACGTCAGCACCACGGAGGGCATCTATGAGCTCGACCTTGACAACTTAGAGATAACCAAGAAGGTGCTGTCTACGGAGAACTATAACACGCAGTTCGGCAATATGGTCCGCTTCGGCGACTATGTCCTTGCCACCGAATACGGCAAGAATCTCTTCGTCATCAACTGCGCTGACAACACCGTCGTAAAGACACTTCCCTGCACAGCAGCATCAGTAGTAATGGCTAAGGACGGATCGTTGTGGGTGAGCACCACGGAGGGCATCTCACGCTTCAACGCCGAAACACTCGACCTTGAGCCCCTAACACTCGGCGAGGGCATCGGACTGCCCGTCCTGACAAGCGGCGCATGGAATCCTGACTGCTTCTGCGCAAGCCTTCAGAGCAACGTTATCTATTGGGCATCATCGACAGAGTGGACCATCAACAAGGTGTTTAAGTATGACATCGACAAGCAGGAAGCTTCGCTCTTCATCGACTATACCACCGATGCTAACGGTCGCGCACTCTACGGTGCAGCGCTCCGCGTTGACCCGAAGACAGACTGCATCTACACCAGCCTCGTGAAGGGATGGACTTTCAACGACAACGTCGTTCGCAAGTACAGCGCCGACGGCACACAGCTGGCAGAATACACCATGGAGGCAAACTACTGGTTCCCTGAGGTATTCGTATTCCCCGACACCGAGGATCCCGTACTTGCTGACTTTAAGGCTATTAACCTTGGCGTAGGCGAGCAGGCTGAAGCAGACGTGGACGTTACTGACGCCGACAACAACCGTCACGCCATCGTCATCAGCGTGGAGAACATCGAGGACAACAGCGTGGCTGAGGTCAGCGTGAAGAACGGCAAGCTGGTCGTTAACGCACTCAAGGAGGGCAGCACCACTGTCACCGTCAAGGCTTGCTCTAACGGCATCAGCACACAGAAGACGCTCAGCATCAAAGTCAGTGCTCCTACCTCTATTGACGCTGCCACAACAACCGCAGAGGCTCATGAGGTGGCACGTTACACCATCGACGGCAAGCGCATCAGCAAGCCGCAGACCGGCGTCAACGTCGTTCGCTTCTCTGACGGTACAGTCAAGAAGGTAGTAGTTAAATAGATATCATTATTTTTTTAACAGGTTTGTAATTATTTGGGGCGGTTGTACGCGTGATGCGCGCAGCCGTCTTTTTTTTACACGTAATACCAATAAAAAGCGTAACTTTGTACGCCCAAATCATTAGTTTGAGTAAATGTGGACATTCAGTAGACTACATATTTGCGTGGCTCTCGCCTCCATTGCCTCCACCGCCGGTGCACAGACGTCGCGTCTCGACTCGGTGCAGACTCTGGGCGACGTCAGCGTGGTGGGCGTCAAGCCTCACTATCTCACTCCCTCGCAGACCCTGCGCGGCGACATGCTGCGCAATCTCTCTGCCACGTCCGTGGCTGACGCGCTGAAGTATTTCTCCGGCGTACAGATAAAGGACTATGGCGGGCTGGGCGGTCTGAAGACAGTGAACGTGCGTTCGCTCGGATCGCAGCACGTGGGAGTTTATCTGGACGGCATACGCATTACCAACGCACAGAACGGTCAGATTGACCTTGGACGCTATTCGCTCTCCAACATGGAGTCGGTGTCGCTCTATAATGCCAACCGCAACGAACGCCTGCAGTCAGCTTCTGAGTATGCCTCGGCTGCCACAGTCTACATGCAGACTAAGCGTCCTACCGAGACCACGTACACGATGGAATATGGTTGCGGGTCGTTCGGCCTCAACAAGCTGAAGGGCTACTTCGCGCTGAAGAACCTGCTTTTCATAGATGCCGAATACCAGCACAGCGACGGCAACTACGCTTTCCGCTTCCGTTCGGAGCAGGAAGACACCGTAGGCACGCGCCACAACTCGGACATTACGTTTTATCGTCTTGAGGCAGCCGGATTCTATAAGGGACTCTCCACGCACGTCTATTACTATAATTCGGAGCGCGGACTGCCCGGACCGGTCATCAGACGACTCTCTGACCAGTGGGATTCCACCGACCGCCAATGGGACGAAAACTTCTTCATACAGTCATCATACAAGCATTCATGGGAGCATTTCGGACTGAAGACCAACCTGAAATACTCTTACGACTACCTGCATTACCTGCAGGATCCGCGCACCAATGCCGCCACGATGTACTGCAACAATCACTATACGCAGCAGGATCTTTACGGTTCCGTAGCCGGAGCATGGAACACGCGCTACGTGTCGCTCACGGCAAGCACAGACCTCAGGTGGAGCGACCTCAATGCAGACGTCTATAAGTTCGCTTACGTTTATCGCATCGACTCGAAGTCGTTGCTCTCCGCCATAGCCTCATACCGCGGTTTTGAGGCAAACATAGCCTTGCTCTACACCCACATCTCCGACCATACACGTGGCGCAGCGTCGCCCCTGAGCCGCCTCACACCCATGTATCTCGCCTCATGGCACGGAGGTCCGCTGACCGTACGAGCCTTCCATAAGCGCATCTTCCGTGCCCCGACGCTCAACGACCTCTACTATACACTTGTGGGCAACGCACAGCTCCGACCCGAATACACCTCGCAATGGGACCTTGGCGTCGACTATAAAGACCGCCACCTGCATCTCGCCTTTGACCTCTACACGAGCCGGATAGAAGACAAGATTGTAGCCATACCGATGAAATGCCAGTTCCGCTGGTCGATGGTGAACTTCGGACTGGTCAGGTCGTTAGGCATAAGCACCACAGCCGGCTACGACCGCACGTGGGGCAAGCTGGCGCTCTCCGCCAACGCCAACTACACCTGTCAGCGTGACCGCGACTTCTCGTCGCCCTCCGACCCCGAATATAAGAACACCATCCCCTACTCTCCCCTCCATTCCGCCTCCCTCATAGTCAGCCTCGGCTATGACGGATGGTCAGCCTGCACGTCATGGCTCTACACCGGCGACCGCTTCGCACTTATCTCAAACAACAAGGAGGACATGCTCGGCGCCTGGCAGACCGTTGACCTCAAGCTAAGCAAGACCTTCACCATCAGCCGCCATAGCCTCCAGACCACCATAGAATGCAACAACCTCACCGACTCCAGACACGAAGTGGTGAAGCGCTATCCTATGCCGGGCCGCAACTGGAAGCTGACCCTGCAATGGAGGATGTAAAAGCGAAAATACATCGCATTATCAAAATGTGATAATCATTTTATGATAATCGCTAAATAAAAGAAACCAACCCTAACATGTCGTACAAGAACATATACGCCCCTCTGCTGTGGCTCCTTACTGTGTCGCTCCTTACAGCGTGCTCACTGCAACCAGCCGACTACCCCACTCCGTCTGAGCCTAAAGCCGACTCGGACCGCCTCATCGTGCTCTGCGAAGGACTGTGGGGCATGGACAATTCGTCGCTGTCGCTCATCGACAACGGCGTGCTGACCAACCGATGGTTTCAGCAGCAGAATCCCGGACGGCATCTTGGCGATACGGGCAACGACATTCTGCAGGTGAACGACACGCTGATAGCCATAAGCGTAAACTGGTCGAACATCGTGCAATACATCCGCCCTGACGGAACGGCAATAGCCGCAACGGAGAACATTCCCAACAACCGCCGGCTTGCAACTGACCACAACGGCTTCCTCTACGTCACGTCTTATGCCGACAACGGCTACGTGGCGAAGGTGGACTTACGGACAAAGCAGGTGGTGGACACGTGCCACGTGGGACGCGAACCGGAGGGCATAGCCTATTACGAAGGACGGCTCTACGTAGCCAATACGGGCGGATACGCCACGCAGACCAAGGACCACGACTATGAACAAACGGTCTCTGTGGTGGACGCGCAGACCATGCGTGAGCTTCGACGCATCGACACGGGACACAAGAATCTCTATGGCAAGCCGGCGCAATGGGGACAATATCTGTGCATCAATGCCGCCGGCGACTACTATAATCAGCCGCCGCAATGCATCATCCTGAATATGGCTAACGACGAGTTTCGCACTTTCGACTTCCCTGCCACGTACTGCTGCGCCTATCAGGGACGATTCTATATCCTCGGTTCAGCCTATTCATACATCACCGAAGCCTACGCCTTCTCCGCCCACACCGTCTCCTTGCCCTCTATGGAGGCGGAGGAAGGACTGGCAGCGTACGACGCTGCCACAGCTGTCATCCTACAGATGCAGTCGCCCTACGGCATCTATATCTCGCCATACACCGGACACCTCTACGCCAGCGACGCCCGAGCCTACGCCACCAACGGCTACGTCTACGAGTTCGGACGCGACGGCAAGCAACTAAACAGATATCTGCTAAGAGGAGTGAATCCCTCGGGATTTCTGGCGTGGCAGCAGAATTAAAAACAAACCATTTAGATATGAAACCAACAACAATACTCTTTGCCGCACTCTTACAGCTCACAGTGTCGGCAAACGCACAATCACAGCAAACTGTTAAGGTGCTGGAATACTGCCCTGCACCGGGACAATTCATCAACACGTTTCCCGCCATTGACGCCGCGATGTCGGCGGAGGAGCGTCTGAAAGCCTGCCAAGAGCAGATAGAGGACGGCAATCTGGTGTGCCTTGGCGCTGCCGGAGGCTACATCACGTTCGGATTTGACGAGCCCATAAAGAATCTGCGCGGATCTGATCTGCGCATTCTCGGCAATGCTTTCTATTCACAAAACGACCCCGTTTACGGCACTTCCACAATCGGAGGAAGCGTCGAACCGGGCATTGTATATGCCGGTGTGGGCACGTCTCCCGAAACGGCTACGTGGTATGAGCTGGCGGGTTCGGAATATTACACCACCGAACGTCATAACTTCCGCATCACTTACCACAAGCCAACGGCGGAGAAAGGCGACCACGAGAAGTCGTATTCCGTCTTCGACAACTACATCCGCTTCACCGCTACGTGGGACGATGCAGACGGCACGAAGCGCGATACGACGGGTTATCTGATGAAGAACGTGTTTCATCCTCAGACCTACTGGCCCGTTTGGGAGGACAAGGAGGAGATGACGTTCAGCGGAGCACGACTGCCAAACAACGCCATCAATTACGGAGGCGACGAGTATGACACGGAGAATGCGCAGCTATGGGTTACTTATCGCTATGCTGCCGACTCGTACGGTTACGCCGATGCAGCACCCAACGACGACCAGCGCTACACCACTTTCGACCTTGATTGGGCAGTTGACAAGAACGGCAATCCCGTAAAGCTCACCCATGCCGACTTCGTCCGCATCCAGACGGGTGTGCTGCAGCATTGCGGATGGACGGGCGAAACGTCCACAGAGGTCAGCTCTGTCATCAATCTGCATCTTGTGGAAGGCTACGACGCCGACCCAATCATCATCACGCCGCGTCCACGACCCACTGCCATAGACGCCATAAACGCTTCAGCAGCAAAGGAAACGGCACGCTATAACATCAGCGGACAGCGCATCAGCAAGCCTCAGCACGGGGTGAATATCGTGAAATATGAGGACGGTAGCGTAAGGAAAATCATTATAAAATAAGTTGAAAGTTGAGAGTTGGGATTTCCTTTGATAATCATATATTATCTAAAACAACATATCATAACTCTCAATTCCCAACTCTCAACTTTCAACTTAAAGGAATCATTCTTTTTATCGCGTAAAGCGATAGAAATCAACGGTTCCCTTCACCTCTGACACACGCTCCTTGGTGGTCATAACGTGCTGGAATCGGTATTCGGGATGGCGCTTAGCCAACTCTTCAAAGTCAGCCGTAGGAACTATCAGCACGCCCTTTTCCGGCAGAACTGTCTTCTCTTCGATGCTGCCATCGGGACGTTCCTCGTATACGGGCTTCTCAAACTGGTCCATCTTATCGCCGAGATAGAAGTCGGCACCGAAGAAATGGAGCATCGGAGTGCTAATGTATTGATAGATATTCTCGCCGTGGAACTTCTCCTCTATGGTCTGTGCCATAGGACGCAGCGACTTGCTGTTCAGAACCGGAGGCTGATAAAGGCCGTCGAGAGCTGTCATCAGCAGAATGACGGGGGCTAACAAGGCGTAGCGGAAACGTCGACCATCGTTGCATGTTCGCTTGCGCAATACCATCTGCATGGCATCCACGGCAGCTGCAGCAGGAAGGAAACAAAGGAGGAATTCCAGTATTCCGATAGGCATATCGCGCAGGGCATGCAGCATGGCAATGTTGGCATCGGCGTGCTTGCCATGGAAGATGGAGTCGGGCACCAGTCCCATTCTCACGCAAGCAAAGACCGCCGTGAGCGTCAATACCAATACACCGATAAGACATACATAAGCTCTCATAGCGCCTCTTCTGCCCGTTCGCCACAACCAATCGACGTATTCGGCTATGATCATAGCCATGAAGGGATAGCAAGGAAGCAGGTAAACGCTGCGCTTGCTTGACGGGAAGCAATAGAAGAGGAGCACAAGCAGGAAGCCCAACCACGTGAAGAGCATCACCGGCGGCACCTGCATAAGGCGTATCTGCCATCTCATCAGCTTGCCTTTCAGACCGCCAGGGAGGGAAGATTTATCCGAGGAAGCCGACTTCGCGGAGGAAGAAGTGGAGGCTTCAGACGCAGAAGCGGCCTCAGCAGAGGCAGCTGATCTTTTCCAAGGCTTTGAGAAGAGCGAGAATATCAAGAGCAGCGTCCACGGTGCCCATCCCGTTGAGAGCGTAAAGAAGTTGTAAGGGAAGGAATGGGTGTGCGACTCGTAGCTCATCGATCCGGTCATACGTCCGATGTTCTCCTCATAGATAAGATCGAGAAAGTGCTGTCCTCCCTCATGCCAGGCTGCCACGTACCACAAAGCGGGCAGTATGAGCGACAGCAATGCGAAGCCGCCGTACGTCAGCGTAGTGCGCCAGAAGCGTCCGCCACGTATCAGCGTGAACACCCACATCACAAAGCAGGGCAGAACGAAGCCCACCGGACCCTTGGTCAGCACTGCCCCACTCATGCAGAGCACCGCCAACAGAGGGAATCCCTTGCTGCCACGCTCCCACCAACGATAGAACAAAAGCATTGCGCCCACCACGCAAGCCGTCAGTACCATGTCCACACGGCAGTTGACACCGGCTCTGTGCACCTCGAAGGACGTCAGCAGAAGCAAGGCTCCCATCAACGCCTGCTGAGCGTTTCGGCGACGCTTATAGAAGACGAAGCAGCCTATGGTCATGCCGATGAGAGCCAAAGCCGACGGCAGACGCGACGTATATTCGTCCACACTGCCCGTCAATAATGACACGAGAGCTATGCAGTAATGGAAGAATGGCGGCTTGTAAGGAATGTCCATGCCGTTGTTGACGGGCAGAATCCAGTCGCCGCTGTTCAGCATTGACAGCGCCACGACAGCCTCACGCGGCTCACCTTTCGTGTTGAAGTCAGTAAGCCCGAGGAAGGGCAGGAGCATCACACACGAGATTACGATAACCGCTATGAGCGGCATATTTTTCTCTTTTATCTTCATTTTATTTTCGTTTGGTTCGGAAATTCTTTTCGTTGGTTCACAAAATGTTTCGCGTGCAAAGGTAGCAATAAAAACCAAAGGAATTCTGAGGTTTCGTTATTTTATGACCGAACCGATTGGCAAAGAAAATATTTTTGCTACTTTTGTCTTTCAAAACACTCCCTGAATATGCATCCAAACCTTACTTACACATACAATAATGTCTGACTCACAGCAACAAAAGCGGCGCTTCCTGCGTTATCTGAAGCTGGAACGCGGCTATTCGCCCAACACCATAGAGGCTTATACGCACGACATCGACTATCTTCTGAAGTTTCTCCATGACGAACACCTCGCCTTGGAGAACGTGCGTCTGCCCCACTTGGAGCAGTTCGCTGCACGCATCTACGAGTTCGGCGTGTCGTCCAGGAGCCAGGCCCGCATCATCAGCGGCGTGCGCACCTTCTTCCGCTATCTCGTCCTTGACGGCGAAATAGAGGACGATCCGTCCGAACTGCTCGAGTCGCCGTCACGCGGCGTGCATCTTCCTGAGGTGCTCAGCGTGGAGGAAGTGGACCGTATGGAGGCTGCCATCGACCTCTCCAAATGGGAAGGACAGCGTAATCGCGCCATCATAGAGACGCTCTTCTCCTGCGGTCTGCGCGTCAGCGAACTCGTTACGCTGCGCTTCGCCGACATCTTCAAGAAGAAACATTGTCTGCGCATCGTCGGTAAAGGTGGCAAGGAACGCCTCGTCCCCATCTCTGACAACGCCCTAAGAGAAATAAAAAACTGGCTTTACGACCGTAACGTCATGAACATCAAGCCCGGTGAAGAGGAGTATGTGTTCCTCAACCGCCGCGGAGCACACCTCACGCGCACCATGATACTGATAATGATAAAGAACACGGCACGCGACGCTGGCATCGAGAAGACGGTATCGCCACACACCCTGCGCCATTCTTTCGCCACCGCTCTGCTGAAGGGAGGAGCCAGTCTACGAGCCATTCAGGAGATGCTCGGTCACGAAGACATATCCACTACGCAGATTTATACGCACGTAGACATGACCACATTGCGCGAAGAGATAATGTGTCATCACCCGCGAAACATGAAGAAAAAACTTTCTGACGAGTAACAACCAAAAGGGGACCGACTTCGCAGCCGATCCCCCTTGCTCTTTATACAATAACATTATGAATTTTAATAGTGGCTTATTTGTTTGATTACGCTTGCAAAGTTACTCTATATTAATGTTTTGCGCAATACCCAATAGTTGGTAAAATGCGCCTTGGCGCACAATTCAAAACTAAAAACTCCTAATTCCTAAATATTTATTGTACCTTTGTATTTATGCAAAAGAACAACCGTTTTCTTCTCTCTGCGGCGTGGATATTGAGCCTTCATGCTCTCACGCTCGCCTTTCTGTCGCTGTTCCGACTGACGGAATACGTGGCGCTGCACGGCATGGTGGAAAGCACGTCCGCCAATCCGTTCACGGCTTTCGTGCGCGGCGTGTGGTTTGACAACGTCATTACGTGCTACATAACCGTCGTGCCGCTCGCCTTCACGCTGCTCCCGGCAGCCTTCTCGCTGACGCGTCGCTGGATGCGTCGTGCCACTGTTTGGTGGTACGGCATACTCGGAAGCATTGCTTTTATGGCTTCGGCAGCCAACATTCCCTACTTCGCTTACTTCTTCAAGAACATCAATTCGTCCATATTCGAGTGGTTCGGCTATGCCGGCACCACGGCTGGAATGGTGACGGGAGAGAAGTCGTACTTCCTCTATATTGCCATGTTCTTCGTCTGCACAGCCGCTTACGTCTATCTCATGGTGCGTCTGCGCCGCATGTTCGATAGGCTCATCGGCAAGAAGAACAACAACCCGATAGGCTTAGCGCATATAATCGGGGGAGACAACGGACTTAGGAAAGTCGCAGCGTCTCTTGGCAGGCTCTGCATTGCCGCCGCCATGACCGCTCTCTGCGTCTTCGGCATCAGAGGCAGGACGGGATATAACCCCATAAAGGTGTCGGAGGCATATTATTGTGACGACGCTTTCCTCAACCAGCTCGGCATCAATCCCGCATTCAATCTGCTCACTTCTGCCCTCGACGACATGCGAAAGGAGAACCGTGAGCTACATCTTATGCCTTATCCCGAAGCCATAAGCGAGGCACGACAGAGCCTTGGCATAACCGGCAAGTGCGACTCAACGCACGTCCTGCGTCGCTACGTGGACAACAGCCAGAGCGCCGTGGCAGGGAAAGAGAAGCCCAATGTGGTGGTTATCCTTATGGAATCGATGTCGGCAAGCTTCATGCAGACCTTCGGACAGAAGGAAAGACTCACTCCCACGCTCGACTCGCTCTACAACAACTCAATGGCTTTCGACCATTATTACAGCGCCGGCATCCATACCAATCACGGCATGACAGCCTCGCTCTATTCGTTCCCTGCCCTGATGTTCCGCAATCTCATGAAGGGAACAGTGACGCCTCACCGCGACGGCATACCCACCGTGCTCCACAAGGAGGGCTATCACAATATGTTCTTCATGACTCACGAGGCGCAATACGACAACATGAAGGCGTTCTTCACCACCAACGGTTACGACGACATCTATTCGCAGGAGTCGTATCCGAAGGAAGAAGTGGTCAATTCGTTCGGCGTTTCAGACCATTTCCTCTTCTCGTACGCCCTCGACCGCATCAACGAAACGAGCAAGAAATACGCCGGCAAGAAGCCGTTTATGGCTACGCTCCTTACCATCAGCAATCATCCTCCCTACATCATTCCGTCGTGGTTTAAGCCCAAGACAAAGGAACCTGAGACGCAGATTGTGGAGTATGCCGACTGGTGTGTGGGCGACTTCCTGCGCCGCGCCAGCCGTTGCCCGTGGTATAAGAACACCGTCTTCGTCATCATGGCGGACCACGGCAAGATAGTAGGAAAGGTGGACAGCGAGCTGCCGCAGTCGTATAATCACATACCGCTCATCGTCTTCGGTCCCGGCGTGAAGAACGGAAGGGTGGAGAAACTCGCAATGCAGGTGGACGTGATGCCAACGCTGCTCTCTCTGCTCGGCATCAGCTATGAGTATGACGGCTTCGGAGTGGACCTCACACGCGACGAACGTCCCCTCGTGTTCTATTCTGCCGACAACCAGATAGTGGCACGTTCGCACAATCTCTGCTACATTTACGAGCCGAAGACGGGCAATGCGTTCTGCTACGTCTCCACACCTGACGGTCGTCTGAAGGAGACAAAGCCCTCGGCAGCATTCATTCCGCTGCGCCGTTACGTATTCAGCATGATACAGACGGCACAGTATATGCTTAAAAGACAAATGTAAGTGAAATGCTTGTGTATGACTCAAGAAATGTGTAAATTTGTGCCTTGAAGCACTATTCACTTAATACAAAAACACTATAAAAACATCACAATATACAGAACTATGGAACAAGCTCTCTGGATATACAACACCCTGACACGAAGAAAGGAAGTGTTCAAGCCGCTGCATGCGCCTAACGTGGGCATGTACGTCTGCGGACCTACCGTTTACGGCGACCCACACCTCGGACACGCACGTCCCGCCATCACTTTCGACATCCTCTTCCGTTATCTCAAGCACCTCGGATATAAGGTGCGCTACGTTCGCAACATCACCGATGTGGGCCACCTTGAGCACGACGCTGACGAGGGTGACGACAAGATAGAGAAGAAGGCACGCCTCGAACAGCTCGAGCCGATGGAGATAGCACAGTACTATACCAACCGCTATCACGCTGCTATGGAAGCGCTCAACGTGCTCCCGCCAAGCATCGAGCCGCACGCCACGGGTCACATCATCGAGCAGGAGGAACTGGTGAAGCAGATTCTGGACAACGGATTCGCTTACGAGAGCAACGGCTCGGTATACTTCGACGTAAAGAAATACAACGAGAAATATCATTACGGCATCCTCTCAGGTCGCAACCTTGACGACGTAAAGGACGCTTCACGCGCTCTTGACGGCGTGGGCGAGAAGCGCAATCAGGCTGACTTCGCCCTCTGGAAGAAGGCTTCTCCTGAGCACATCATGCGCTGGCCAAGCCCCTGGAGCGACGGTTTCCCCGGCTGGCATTGCGAGTGTACAGCTATGGGACGCAAGTATCTCGGCGCTCACTTCGACATCCACGGAGGAGGAATGGACCTCGTATTCCCGCATCACGAGTGCGAGATTGCGCAGGCTGTGGCTTCGCAGGGCGACCAGATGGTACACTACTGGATGCACAACAACATGATAACCATCAACGGACAGAAGATGGGCAAGTCACTCGGCAACTTCATCACGCTCGAGGAGTTCTTCACCGGCAACAACAAGAACCTCGAACAGCCCTACTCGCCGATGACCATCCGCTTCTTCATCCTCTCCGCTCACTACCGCGGCACAGTCGACTTCTCTAACGAGGCACTCCAGGCATCGCAGAAGGGACTGGAGAAACTCATGAACGGCATCAGCGACCTTGACCGCATCGCAGCTTCGGCAGAGAGCGACGCAGAGACAAAGAAGATGGTAAGCGAGCTTCGCGAGAAGTGCTACGACGCCATGAACGACGACTTCGCCACTCCGCTCGTCATCGCTCACCTCTTCGAGGCATGCTCCGTTGTCAACAAGCTCGTTGACCACAAGGCCACAATCTCTGAGGCTGACCTCAAGGAACTCTCTGAGACAATGCGCCTCTTCGCCTTCGACCTCCTCGGTCTGCGTCCCGACAACGCCGGATCGTCATCTCATCGTGAGGAAGCTTTCGGCAAGGTAGTGGACATGGTGCTCGACCTCCGCTCTAAGGCAAAGGCTGCCAAGGACTGGGCAACAAGCGACCGCATCCGCGACGAACTCGCCGAACTCGGCTTTGAAGTAAAGGACACCAAGGACGGTGCCACATGGAAACTCAAGTAAGAATTAGTAATTAGTAATTAATAATATGAAGAATCTCAGCTTAATAATAGCCTCAGCGCTCGCCATCTGCAGCTGCTCCACCTCCAAGACCGTAGGACAGGCCACTGACCTCAACGGCGAGTGGGACATCGTAGAAGTAAATGGTAAGGTAGTAGATACCACAAAGACAGAAGCTCGTCCCTTTATCGGATTCGAGACCAGCAAGAACAACGTATACGGTTGTGCAGGATGCAACAACATCACCGGCACAATGAAGCTCAACACGTCACGTCAGACTCTCGACCTCTCGCAGGTGGGAGCCACGATGATGCTCTGCCACGACATGACTACGGAGCAGAGCGTGCTGGACGCGCTCGGACACGTGAAGGGATATAAGGCAGCAGGAGAAGGTCGTGTGGACCTCACAGACAACAGCGGCAAGACCGTATTGTCACTCCAGAAGGCAAAGTAAACAACAAAACAACAAGCCCCGCCCGTGTGCGGGGCATACAATAAAAGGCAGCACGTATGAAGCACATCGTTTTTCTGACCGGCGCCGGCATGTCCGTAGAGTCCGGTTTCAAGACTTTCCGTGGTAACGACGGACTGTGGGAGAACTATCCCGTGGACCAGGTGGCATCGCATGAGGGTTGGCTTAAAGACCCGACGCTCGTCACCAACTTCTACAATATGCTGCGCCACAAGCTCTATGCGGCACAGCCCAATGAGGGTCATCGCCTCATCCACGACCTGGAGAAGCACTATAAGGTGACCGTCATCACGCAGAACGTGGACAACCTGCACGAGAAAGCAGGATCAACGGACGTCATCCATCTGCACGGCGAGCTAACCAAGGTGTGCTCATCGCGCGACGTTGACGACCCGCGTTATCAGCGTGAGCTGACCGAAGACGATTGTGAGGTGAAACCCGGAACACTCGCTGGAGACGGTTCGCTGGAACGTCCGTTCATCGTGTTCTTCGGCGAAGCGGTGCCGATGATAAGCGTGGCAGCTGAGGCAGCAGAGCAAGCCGACATCTTCGTCATCATAGGCACGTCGCTGAACGTATACCCCGCCGCCGGACTTATCCATTACGTGCGCCCCGCCGTACCCGTCTATCTCATTGATCCGGAGCCGTCGCTCGGCGTAGGCAGGCAGAACTTCACGCACCTGCAATGCGGAGCAAGCGAAGGAATGAAGAAGCTTTGCGAAATATTGAATGATTGAACTTGCACAAGTTCAGTTAAATGACAAATAACAACGAAAAAGGCTGCAAGCAACGACGTGCTTGCAGCCTTTTTTATGTGTTATTGATGTCCTTATTCTGTCATTAGAACTTGTAGTTAACACCGAACTGGATGTTTGTTCCGTCGAGGTTAACACCGAATGCCTTAACCTTAGCTGCACCCTCGTTCTCCTGCTGGTAACCGAAGAAACCAACCTTTGTGATGAAAGCCACGTGGTCAGAGAGGTTTACCTTCAGACCCGGCTTGATGCCGAACTCGAATCCATCATAATCTCTGCCGTTGCCACCGAAGTGCTTGTAGCCTACAGTACCCTCGAGGAAGAGGTCAACGAGCTTTGTGTTGCAGAATGTATAGCGTGCGTACGGAGCGAGCTCGAATGTGTTGTAGCCGTCCTCTACACCCTCGTAACCGATGGTAAGACCAGCCTCCCAGTTCTTGTTGAACTCATAACCAATCTCAGGAACGAGTGCGTAATGCATCTTTGAGTCTGCCTTGCCATACTTAACGCTTGAAAGACCTGCACAACCACCGATGTAAACCTGTGCGCTTGCGCTTGCAGCAATTACCATAGCTGCCATAGTCATAAAAATCTTCTTCATAACCATTTCTTTTAAATATTAATGTCTTTTGTGTTTCAAATCAATGTTGCAAAGATATTATCTATTTTTAATTCAGCAAAATAAATCTTACTTTTACGTTAATCATAGAGAGTTATAGAACAATAAAAATACAATTATTAGATTTATATCAATAAATAGTGGTAGATTTCGCCATACGATTGTGATGTTCGCCCCACTCTACAGCCAATAAAACAACCAGCAAGGAGGAGTTTGTCCATAATCTTTACTAACTTTGCACCTACATTTCACATATAAGAACACATATAAAAGTAAAAGAAACCATACAATGCGTAAACTCCGTACTATAGAAATGCAGCGTCTCACGGTGGACGAGTTTCATGAGGCCAAGAAGCTCCCCCTTATCGTCGTTCTTGACGACGTGCGCTCGCTCCACAACGTCGGCTCCGTATTCCGCTCATCAGACGCTTTCCGCGTGGAAGCGGTGTATCTCTGCGGCATCACAGCCACTCCACCCCACCCCGAAATCCACAAGACAGCGCTCGGCGGCGAAGATTCGGTAGACTGGCGCTACTTCCCCACAGCCACCGAAGCCGTGGCAGAGCTTCAGAAAGAGGGCGTATTCGTCTATTCCATCGAGCAGGTGGAGGGTTCCACAAAGCTCCAGAACCTCTCTCTCGACACCGACCGACGTTACGCCGTGGTGTTCGGCAACGAGGTGAAGGGCGTCCATCAGGAGGTGGTAGACCTTGCTGACGGTTGCCTCGAGATACCGCAGTTCGGCACCAAGCACTCCCTGAACGTCAGCGTAACAGCCGGCATCGTCATCTGGGAAGTGGCAAAGCAGTTCATTGCAAGCAAATATCGTACAAAGAGTAAAAACTTGTTACAAAATAAAAATTGATTCTAGAGATTTAGATTGCTGTTTTTACGGTGTTTTACTGTGCAAACAGCACCCAAGCCATACGATAGCGCCACTTTTACACTCCAATAGTGCCACTATTAGACAGTAAAAGTGGCACTATTGCATGATAAAAGTGCCACTATTGGAGTGTAAAAGTGGCGCTATTGCAACCAATGATGCTTGTTTGGCTCCGCTATTCATTGCACATTTCTTTCCACAACCGTATAACCAGCTACACATCAACGCATTATCGCTGCACGCTCAAAACTCAAGAATTTCGCACCAAAGATTTTGTTGTGCGCTCAGCTCATAGTATTGAGCATCAGAAATGCAAATATTGTGTCGGACGGTCCGCCGTCCGCTCCTTGTCCTTTTCTTTTTATAATATGTTCCAAAAAGAATACTCTAATTTTTTTTCACACTTATTATTTGTACCCTCCGCAAAATTAGCATAACTTTGCATTTTAACTGTGTATAAAGACATGATACACATACAAATAAGAATGACAATGACAAGACCATATATCATCATCACACTTGCCGCACTTCCTCTCATGTTCAGCTCCTGCATCAAGGACGAACCGCTCGGAATGGAATGCGACATCGAAGAGGCTTTCATACATGCCGACGACCCACAGGCCATGTTCTTCCAACCGTCTGACTCGCTGACACGCGTGATTGCAACGCAGACCACCATCAACTTCAGTCCGCTCCGACCGGGAGCTGACCTGACACAGATGGCACCGCAGTTCCGCATCACACCGGGAGCCACCATATCGCCAGCAAGCGGTTCGGCACACGACTTCTCACAAGGTCCGGTGGTCTACACCGTGACGTCGGAGGACGGACAGTGGCACCGCACGTATAACGTGAACATCACTGCCATGGAACCTGAGATACCGGAGGCTAAGACAGACACCATGCGCTTCGACTTCGAGAACTTCTTCCTTGAGGAGAAGGCGCAGAAATACTATGTATGGAGCGACATCCTCGACAACGGCAACCGTGCGGACAACTGGGCGACGGGCAACGCCGGATTTGCCATCGCAAAGAAGAAAGCCGCCCCTGAGGAATATCCCACCACACCGCTGACCGAGGGTTATGACGGCAACGGCGTGAAGCTGACGACATGCTCCACGGGATCGTTCGGCGTAATGATGAACATGCGCATCGCAGCAGGCAATCTCTTCACAGGCGTGTTCGAGTCGACCATCGCCACGAAGACTCCGCTGCTTGCCACTCACTTCGGCGACGGAGCTGCCAACAAGCTCAACGTCAAGCCCGTAAGCTTCAGCGGATATTATCAGTATGCGCCGGGCGACGAGTTTATGGACAAGAGCGGCAAGGCGGTGGAGGGACGCATTGACGAGGGCGACATCTACGCCGTGGTGTTCAAGAACACTGACGACCAGGGCAACGCCTTCTATCTGACAGGCGACAACGTAAAGACCAGCCCGCAGATTATCGGCAAGGCGCTCAGCGGACGCATCACACGCACCGAGAACGGATGGCAGTTCTTCGACATCCCCTTCGAATACACCACGGAGCCCGACCCGCAGGTGCTCGCCAACTACGGATACAGCATAGCCATTGTCTTCACCTCCAGCTGCGAGGGAGCACACTTCGAGGGAGCCATCGGCAGTACGCTATTAATAGATAAGGTGAAGGTGGCATACGAGAAGCCCGCCGCACAGCAGAAATAACATTCAACCGCATCAATATGAAGAAAACAATAATCACACTGCTCCTCATGGCCTTCGTGGGCTTGCAGGAAGCGCTCGCCATCGACATCTTCGGCGATCTCAGATACATGGTACGCTTAGGCTACAGCCTCGGAGGAACGGCTCCGGTGGGCATGCCAGCCACCATCCGATCGCTCGACAAGTATACGCCCACCAACAACACGCTCCTCGGACTGGACGCATACAAGCCCCTGACTGAGAAGTGGGGACTGCAGGCAGGATTCCATTACCAGAACAAGGGCATGAAGACCGACGCTAAGGTGAAGGGATACAGCATGGAGATGAGACGCGGAGACGAGACGCTCAGCGGACTCTTCACAGGTAATGTCGTGACGGAGGTGGACGAATGGATGGTGACGCTGCCGCTGCAGGTGGCATACAACGTGTCGCCGAACCTGCGTCTGAAGTTCGGTCCTTACTTCTCTTACGTGCTTAGCAACAACTTCAGCGGATATGCCTACGACGGATATCTGCGCGTCGGCGACCCGACGGGCGACAAGGTGGAGCTGGGACACGTCGAAGGAGAACGTGGCGACTATGACTTCACCGAAGACCTGCGCCACTGGCAGTTCGGACTCGACCTCGGTGCAGACTGGTTCTTCTCCAACCACTTCGGTGCATACGCCGGACTGTCATGGGGTCTGACCAAGATTTTCCGCAAGGACTTCCACGTCATCGAGCAGTCGCTCTACCCCATCTACGGCAGCATCGGACTGACGTACAAGCTCAAGTAAGAAATATTAATAACGAAAAACAATTGTCTATGAAGAAAATCTTTACACTACTTGCAGTGGTCATGGCATCACTCACAGCCATGGCACAAACCACCTTCTATGGTACATGGAAGAACAACTCTAACTCGTTCCCGAGCTTCGACAACTATGTGGAGGTGACCGTAAACGACAACGGCACAAGCACCATCGTACTGAAGAACATCGTATTCGGCAATGACGTTCTCGGAACCATTACGCTTAACAATGTCTCCACCGAGCAGAACGGAAACGGATATAGCTTCTCTATGGGCAGCCAGACCACTTTCGACATCACCGAAGGCAATATGGGCGGCGTGACAAAAGGCGCGTTCGAGGGTTGGGGAACTATGGACGGAGAGAACCTCCAGCTCATAGCCAACTACTTCGACTACGGCACTACATCATTGCGCTACGTGAAGTTTAACGGCACAAAGGTGCAGACCAAGCCCGACGGACCCACCATCGTCGAGACAGAGACTTTCTCGTCAGACCTGCTCACATCTACAGCTGCCGGCGACACAAAGACCACAAAGAACGCCAATGCTATCCTCAGCAAGTATTCTGACAACACTTACTCATTGACACTCAAGCCGGTGGAGACGGCTGACGCTTCTTACGGAGCCATCACATTCAGCGGACTCGGATTTGAGGAAGAGGACGGCGAGACATATATCTCCGGCTACGTGGACGCCACAACAGAAGAGACTTCACCGCTCTACGGCAAGAACATCAAGGGCGACCTCTCTGCCGTTATCAACGTGGACGGCGACCTCAAGGTATACGCCATGCTCGTGGACATGGACGACGAGAACTTCAACGTGGAGATGCAGTTCGGCAAGGAGGAAGAAGAGCCGTTTGAGCCGGTCTCAATGGCAGGCACACTCTCAAGCTTCTCGCGTACTGACGACGGCGACGTATCAGACCAGAAGGCTTCATTGCTCACCATCACTGACGAGGGCGACGGCAAGTGCACTCTGACAATGACCGAGGGTACACTCCCCGGAACAACTCTCTCACTCGGCACCATCACCATCCCTTCAGTGGCTTACGAGGCTGACGAGGCCACTGCCACAATGAATCTTTCTTCAGGCAAGGTGGAGGCAACGACAGAATGCGCACATCCTTTCTATCAGACAATGACCGTGAAGAGTCTCTCTGGCACCATCTCAGTGAAGGATGACGAGAACAGCGATGCTGACCTGGCAAACGCCAACATCACATTCAGCGTGGACAACAACGGCACAGAGACTGTGGAATACACATTCTCAACCAACGGATACGTAACTGGCGTAGACACGGTGAAGAAGGCTGACGGCTCAGTGAAGCACATCTACACCATCTCTGGCATCGCCACAACACAGATGCAGCACGGCATAAACATCGTACGCCATGCTGACGGCACTGTGACTAAGGTGGTTAAGAAATAACGAACAGAAAACACTCACACAAATAAAAACAATAAAAGAATGAAAAAGTCATTATTCACAATGGCAATGGCTGCGATAGCCTTAACTGCCAACGCTACCGACTACCAGGGTAACTACAGCAACAACGCTGGAGGACAGACCAGTACCGTGGAAGGTAAGGTAAGCATCGAGGAAGGTGCGGACGGAACAAGCACCGTCACCATCCATAACTACGCTTATGAGGTGTATGGCTCAAAGCACTATGTGGGCAACATCGTGCTCAACGGCGTGAAGACATCCAAGGTGGGCAACGTCACTATCTTCGAAAGCGCCCAGAACGTGGACATCACAGAGGGCGACCTTGACACTTACACATGGGAAGGTCCCGGCTATTCGGCTCTCTGCAATGGCGGTGTGCCCGTAATCTTCAAGGCTGAGCTGCGCGGCGACAAGCTCACTGCAGCCTTCAACCTCGACACATTTCAGGCCATCAAGCGCCGCATCAAGACCACATTCGGCGAAAACCGCTACACCATCGGACAGATTCTCGGTTCGAACTTCGATGCTTGGCACACAGCCAAATACACTGGAGGTGTACCCAAGAAAGACTACACCAGCGACGAGCCTGACGGATGGCACTCATTCATGAGCGCATCTGGCACTCTCACAGGTTTCGTAAGCAAGAACACACACACATACAAGTCTGACGACGTGCGTCCCGGCGGCAAGGGCACAAGCCTCAAGCTCGTTTCCGGCATCGTAAACGTAGGCATCAAGCAGCCCGCCAACGGAACCATCACCACCGGTCGTCTCCAGGCAAGCGGTTTCACACCGAAGGACACCGGCAACAACTCTACTTCTGATCCTTCTTCAAGCGACGTAGACGGAAACAACGATCCGTTCTACTCAGCGCTCAGCTCACGTCCTGACTCTATCGCCGTATGGGTGAAGTATAAGCAGGGCACGCTCTCTGAGTCTGACAAGAAGAATTATCCTTACGCCACTATCTCTGCCATCATCAACGACGGCACAAAGATTCAGGACCCGGCTGACAAGGAATATAAGACCATCGTGGCTACTGCCCAGAACAAGGAGATAGCCGAGACCGGCAACGAGTGGAAGCGCATCAGCGTTCCTTTCAGCTACGTTTCGGACAACATCGACCCGAAAGCCATCCTCGTCACCATCTCTACCAACGCCGAGCCGGGTGTGGCTTCGAGCGACGAAAACAATCCTGACGTGCTCTTCATCGACGACCTCGAGCTTATCTACAACGCACAGCTCAGCAACGTGAAGATCAAGGGTGTTGACTTCACATTCGAGCCGAACAAGTATTACTATGACGGTCTGACATTCGACGGCGAGCTTACTGACGCTGACGTAGAGGTGGAGAAGATGGGCAACGGCTCATACATCAACAGCACCATCACACGCAGCCCGGCTGAGAAGGGTTATGCCACTGTTACCGTAACCGTAACTTCGGCTGACCTCAAGACCGTAAACGCCTACACATTCAAGGTGAAGGAGGCTGCTGCCGAGCCTTCCAAGGACTACACCGGCAACCTCACCATCTCTCTGAACGGCGAACCGCAGGATCCGGCTGAAGCTACCATCTCTACTGTTCAGCACGAGGACGGCACATACGACATCCGCCTCAACCAGTTCTCATTCGGTCCGTTCCTCATCGGCGACGTAACCATCAAGAACGTACCCGCTACAGAGGTGGACGGATGGACTGTCTATACAGCAGAGCAGGACGCTGAAATCACCAACGGCGCTGAAATAGCAGAGGCTCTCGGTGGCAAGGTGCACGTTAAGCTCGCAGCTCAGAGCAAGGACGACGACCTCTACGCAGAGATCACGCTCCCCGTTGAGCTTGGCGAGGACGTGATTGACGTATTCGCAGTATTCGGCAACAAGCCCGCTACCGGCATCAACGGCATCGAGGACAACGCCAATACCACCGTTACCGGCATCTACAACGCTTCAGGTATGAAGCTCCAGAAGCTGCAGCGCGGCATCAACATCGTCCGCACCGCTGACGGCAAGACCGTAAAGATTATGAAGTAAACAGCACGATTGAGGTTATAAACAATACATAACCTTATCAAATACTTAAACGAAAAAACTCCAGCCATTGCAGGAATGCAGCGGCTGGAGTTTTTTTTGTTGAGTGAGAAACACTCTATCATAACTTATTCTTATGTTCGTCCATCAGCAAATCCACCAAATATTGGTCACTACGACAATGCATGTCAGCGATGCCTTCACTCATCATCTTATAAAGATAAGAGTCATAAAAGACCTCCAAAGAGTCTTCCAGAGAAAGCCCAGACAACTCAGCAAAGAGTTTAACCACACGAGCATATTTCATCTGAAGGATTGTCTTGTTAGCTTCCATATATTATAATTTATTTCTTCCGCTTTAATAAAGCGTAAGTGTCGGTTAATAACCTCCTGATTTAAAATACAGATTTGATGATTGGGATGTATGAATACTAATCGCCTTAAGGCTTCATCTTTGCTTATATTGCCTGAGAAATACAAATCGATAGTATTAAACACCTTATCATCTGCTATACCTCCCGAAACAATATCATAATGTTCAGACTGCTTTCCGACACGACACAAGGCAACAAAATCAAGCCATTCCTCGTCATACGAACTGAATTCTTTGATACGAAAAAAGTTTAAATCATCATCCAAATCATAATAGTTCAGATAAGCTTTATCTTCATTAAGAAGAAAACGTAGGGCATACTTTCTTGCTTGTTCTTCAAGGGATGTCATATAGAATCCCTTTCCGAAATCAAGAAAATTACGAGAGTGCAAGACATCAGGATTGTCAACAATACAGTTAGAGGCGTGATATAGTATCATGGCAAAGCCCCTTTCTTTTTCAACAATCCAATCAAATCGTCCATTATATAGTCCTTTCCAAATGTATGTAAAACATCATAGCAAGGCACTATATATCCATCCAAGAGTCCAGACGAACGCAACATCTTATATACTTTACTTGCGCTCATCTTTAATCGGTCAGCAAGATTGCCAACACAATAGGTTATGAAGTCCAACTGATATTCTTGCATAAGTGATTTTGTTTTTGCAAATATAAACAAAAAAATCGAATTGTATGGCATTGTCAATCCATTGATTTTCAAAATGCCTTACTTCCCTATCCTCTTTATTCCCTCTTCCAGCCTGCTCCACGGGCAAGCCATATTTATTCTTATGAAGCCCTCGCCTTCCTTGCCGTACATGCTTCCGGCGTTCACCCATACGCGGTTCTCGCGCATCAGGCGTTCTTCTATGTGCTCTGACGACTCGCCGAGTGCGCTGCAGTCCACCCATGCCAAGTATGTTCCCTCCATGTTCATAACGGGGAGGTGGGGCAATTCGCAGGCGAAGAAGTCGCGGAGGCGGCGATAGTTCTCCGTTATGTAGGCACGCAACTGGCACAGCCATTCATATCCGCCGTCCGAATAGGCAGCCTGAAGAGCCAGAACGCCGAAGGGATTGACGTCGCAAACCTCATTGATGTTTATGGCACGGTCAATTCTTTCGCGTACAGCGGCATCGCGGCAGACGATGTTGGCAATCTGTAGGCCGGCTATATTAAACGCCTTAGAAGGCGAACAACACGTCACGGAGCCGTACGAAAGTTCGTCGGGGAGCGTGCCGAACGGCGTGTAGCGATGGTCGCCAAGCGTCAGTTCGCAATGAATCTCGTCCGAAACCACTCGTACGCCATGCTTCTTGCAGAGCACAGCCACACGCTCCAGCTCGTCACGGCTCCACACTCGTCCACCCGGATTGTGCGGATTGCAGAGCAGCAGCAGACGGGCACGCTCATGCGAGAGGCGCTGTTCGAGGTCGTGAAAGTCGATTTCGTAACGCAGGAGCGCTTTATTATAGATGAGTGGACTACTTGACAGCTCGCAGCCGTTATTGCGAATAGAAGAGAAAAAACAGTTGTATACGGGTCCCATCACCACCACTTGGTCGCCAGTCAGCGTCAGCGCCTTGATGATGGCTGATATGGCTGGCACCACGCCGGAAGTGTAAATGATGTCGTCACGATGGAAGCGCCACCCGTGTCGTTCCTCAAACCAGCGGCATACAGCATCATAATAGCTGTCCGGCACGCGTGTATAGCCGAAGATGGCATGGTCGACGCGGCGGCGCAGCGCCTCCGTAATGCCGGGATAAGTCTCGAAGTCCATGTCCGCCACCCACAGCGGAATGATGTCATCACCCGCCGCCGAGTCCCATTTGTACGAGTTGGTGCCACGGCGGCAGGTAGGTTTAGAGAAGTCGTAAATCATAATTATATTATTTTTCTCTGCTGCTAACCACGCAGTCAGCCGGCTTCTTTATGTTCTCGTCTATTATCACCTCTCCGATGCTGTCAGCTGTGATGCGTCCCGACATCGGATTCTTTATGCTCTTGATGTGTCCGCGGATGTCAGCCTGAACGGTGGAATACTCGAAGGCACGGTCGCATTCGGCATCGAACGTGCAGTCCTCGAGCACCAGATCCTTGGCATAGCAGAGCGGCTGTTCGCCGGAGATGTGGCATCTTACGAGGCGGAGTCCGCGCGAGTGCCATCCGAGGAACTCACCATTAAGCTCCGAGTCGTACACCGTGACGTTGTCCACCTCCCAGAACGAGTCCTTCGTGTCAATCTTGGCATTGCGGATGACGATGTCGCGTGAGTACTGGAACACGTACTTCGAGTCAGAAACGAGTCCGTCCACCTCCACATTGCGGCAGTGCATGAAGGGATAAGTGCCGTCATGCAGCACCACATTCTCCAGCTTCAGCCCGTCAATGCCCCAGAAAGTCTCGTCGGCGTCGTTGATGGTGACGTTCTTCAGCGAGAGATTCTTCATCTCACGGAAGAACTTCGGGCCGTTGATGACGCAGTCCTCCATGTGCATATCGTCAGAATACCAGATGGCAGAGCGCGATCCAGGCGCAAAATAACAGTTGCGGATGTCCGATCCCTTGACGTGCCAGAGCGGATATTTGCCCTCAAAATAGCAGTTGCGGCAGACAATGTTGCTGCATTCCTTTACGCCCGACTCACCGAACGTGATGCGAACGTGGTCGAGTTCCGTGTTGTGGATTTCGAAGAGAGGACGCTCTCCACCGAATACCTTATTAGCAATTTTCTCCATAATCGTAATAGTATAATTGGTTTTGTATTTTTAAATCTTTTTCTGCGGCTTCAGCTTCCATGTCCACAGCTTCACGAGGAATATCATGCCGCGGAAGCAAAGCTCGAGGCACATTGCCAGCCACACGCCACGCAGACCCATCGTCGGGGCGAGCAGCGCGGCGAGCGTTATGCGCACACCCCACATCGAAGCAAGGTTCATGATGCTCGGAGCTATGGTCTTGGCGGCTCCCACGAACACGCCGTAGCAGATAATGGCTGCACCGAACATAGGTTCGGCGAAGGCTTCTATGCGCAGCACCTCCACACCAAGCTGTCTTACCTCCACAGAGGGAGTCATCATAGCCATCGCAAACGGCGACGCCACGTACATCACCACGCCCATGACCGACATTATCGCTACACCAAGCCCAACGGAGAGCCAAGCAAAGCGCTTCATCAGGTCGTGCCTTCCTGCACCGATGGTCTGTCCCACGAGTGTCGTGGCAGCGTCAGCAACTCCGTAGCCGGGCATATAGCAGAGGCTCTCCACGATGATGCCGAACGAGTTGGCGGCGATGGCAATGGTGCCGAGCGGAGCGATAATAATGGTGGTGACGATATACGCAGACGTCATAATGGTCTGCTGCAGTCCCATCGGCAGTCCGATGTGCATGGCGTTCTTCACCACATTCCACGTCGGCAGGAAGCGTCCGCTGTCCTGACGCAGACACAGTTCGCCCTTGCGGAAGCACAGTATATACATCGTCACCGTGGCTGCCACAGCCTCCGCCGAAACCGTTCCGATGGCGGCGCCCTCCACTCCGAGTCCGGCGCCGGGCATCATCACCGGCATGCCAAGCACTTCCATGGGGCGCGTGGGGAAGATGAGGAAGAAATTGAAGAATACGTCCAGAGCCATCATCACCACACTCATAACGCTCGGCACCACCATATTGCCCGAACTGCGGAGCATGCCGTAGCCGAACATCGAGAACTGGAAGGCGGGCAGACCCAACGAGATGATGGCGATGTAAACGGACGACGTGCTGCAGATGTCCTCTCCCCCACCCAACCATCTTGGCAGGAACGGACTGACGGCAAGCACCGTCATTCCCAACAGCAGGCTAACCACCAGCACGGACATGATGCCCTGGCGCAGAGTGGCACGTGCACGTGCGGGGTCGTTGCCGCCAAGCTGATGGCTTACCTGAACGTAGAAGCCGGCAGCCGCAGCCGAACAGATGCTGCCCATCAGCCACATGGTGGTCTCCACCAGTCCGATGGCAGCAGAAGCGGAAGCGCCAAGGCTGCCCACCATCGAAGCGTCGATATACTGCATCATCGTGGTGGTGAGCTGGGCGAGTATGGCAGGCGTCGCAAGACTCAGCACGAGCCGCGCCTGCTGGGAGAACGTCATCGGCGCTCCCTTACGTATCATAGCGAGAAGTATGTCCTTCTTGTTGTTGCGATTCATAATAAAGTAATAAAAACAAAGACATGCTTTCCTGTCTTGGCATAAAAACATGTCTTTCAGCATATATATTCCTTGAAGGTGTGTCTTCGCTCCTGTTAAGACAGCTCCAGCATGCGCTCTATCGGCTTCACGGCGTCGCGTGCTATCTCGGGGTCCACCTCCACAGAGGGCCACTCATAGCGCAGCGTGTTATATATCTTCTTCAGCGTGTTCTTCTTCATATACTCACATTCGTTGCAAGAGCAGCCTACCCCACCCTCGCTTACTTCAGGCGGAACAGGATAGAACGTCACGCCGGGGCAGCTGCGCTGCAGTTCGTGCAGGATGCCAGCCTCCGTAGCGATGATATATTCCTTCGTCTCGGGATGAGCCTTGGCGTAATTGAGCATGGCAGCCGTCGATCCCTTCACGTCAGCCACAGCCAGCACAGGAGCCTTACACTCCAGGTGAGCCATTACCACTGCCTCAGGATGCTCCTCCTTGAGCTTCACGATGGCTTCCACGGAGAACTTCTCATGAACATGGCAGCCGCCGTTCCAGAGAAGCATCTGACGACCTGAAACGCTGTTGATGTAATTGCCGAGATTATAGTCGGGACCGAAGATAATCTTCTCGTCCTTCGGGAAAGAAGCCATCACCTTCTCCGCATTGCCTGACGTGACCACCACGTCCGTGAGCGCCTTGACAGCCGCCGTGGTGTTGACGTAGCTCACCACCTTGTAGCCGGGATGCTGCTCCTTAAACTCCTTCAGGTCTTCAGCCTTGCATGAGTCAGCCAACGAGCAACCCGCTGTCAGATCCGGGCAGAGCACCTTCTTCTCAGGCGAGAGAAGCTTGCATGTCTCAGCCATGAAGTGCACACCGCACATCACAATCATCTTGGCGTCGGTCTGAGCCGCCTTGCGAGCCAGCGCCAGCGAGTCGCCGATAAAGTCAGCCACTTCCTGCACCTCGCTCACCGTATAGTAATGAGCCAACAGCACGGCGTCCTTCTCCTTGCAAAGACGGCGTATCTCTTTCTTAAGGTCAATCGACTCGTCAACAGGTTCGTCGACAAATCCCTTTTCAGTCCACTCTTTATTCATTGCTTTATTGTTTATACGTTTCGTTCGTTTTGGTCGTTCCCACCACTTATCCACAACATCTATATATATTCTCTCTTTCTTTTTTTTAAAAGAAAAAAAATATTATTAGGATGATGTACTGTTAGTATGTTGGTAACTTTCCTGTCTTTTTCTTGCATATTAAGTTATAAACATGGGGATGCCTGTTGTCCACAGGCAATCGTAACATCTTCCTGTTGATTATAAGCGCAATAGGCGTGTTATCCACAATATGATGTAGACACGTGCAAAGTTAATAAGTTTATATCTTTTTTCGATTAATAATCGTGGAAAACTTTGTAATATCAGCTTAATAATAGTGTTAGTTATCCACACCCCAACTGCTACTCCCTGTCTCCTGTTGATAAGTGGCGAGTTATCCACAGGCTTCTCCACACGGTTATTAACAGGTTTCACAGGGTTATGAACAGGAGGCGGCACGATGGCTGAATCATCTACTTTTGTTTAGTTATATTGGTAACTTAGGAGGCTATGGCGTCTCGCCGTAGCCACGCAGCCTCCCATACCTGACATCAAACAACTTATTATGCTAACCGTTCGTGTGTGCGTGGCTACGGCGGGACGCCATAGCCTCCTAAGTTTGTATTGCCTGCTTATACATAATCCCAAAGTATATGCTATTGTTAATATTAGCAAGTTGATTATCATTCGTTTACGCAGTTATCCACAATTTACGTTAACCTGTGGATAACAGGCAGCTCCTACCCCACCCTTTTCTTGTTAGTATAAGCCTGTATAAACAGGCACTTTGAATAACTACGCATTGATTATCAGTATGTTTGTGTAGTTATCAACAGGTGTGTTGATAACTATCTGTTGATACCATTCCTACGCCTGTCCTCCCCCATCCTGTCAGACAGGCTAAGAGAGTGTGGATAACTGGTGTATACGTAGTGTTATCCACAGGTTATATTCCTGTTATATACAGGCTTTTCAACGTTAATTGTTAATAACTTATGCTTGTGTTTCAGTATGTTAAGTCAGTTATCCACAATCCTGTTCATAATCCTGTATGTTGATAATACTGGCGCATCAGAACAGGAATTGCTTTTGTTTGCCTGTTTTATAACGGAATAAACAGGCTTATACACAGGTATGTTAATAACTATTTGCTGTATACCAATCATTTATAAAGTTACCAACACTAATGTTGATAACTTACATTCGTATGCGAAGACGAGAATAATTCAACATTCCTCGCTCGGCTTTGCCGCTTGCCTAAGCAAGGATTCCTAATTCTTCTGCGGTTCCGCCGAAGACGATATTTGCATTTCTAACGCTCAATACTGCCACTTGAGCGCACAACGAAATCTTTGGTGCGAAATTTTTGAGTTTTGAGCGTGCAGCGTCAACTTCTTTATTGTCAGTCGGTTATGCCGTTTTTGTATGATGTGTGCAATGATTTGCGTCCTTAAACAGCCACTTTATGCCATCATAGAGCCACTTTTACACTCTAATAGTGCCACTTTTATCATGCAATAGTGCCACTATTAGAGACTAAAAGTGGCACTTTCGTAGTGTAAAAGTGGCGCTATTGGTAAGTGATGGTTGCTTTTTAATCGTGAAAGACAAGAAAATCACGTATCTGAATCTCTAGAATTGATTTTTATTTTGTAACATGTTTTTACTCTTTGTACGATATTTGCATTATCCACATGAGTGTGGATAACTTGTGAATAAGGATTTTGTGTGTGCGATAAACAGAAACTCCTGTGTGCGTAACGCAGCGTTTTTGTGTGCGTATACCATTTCTGAGTGTTGATAAACAGGCAGAAAAAGCCTCTCTTTTCAACTTATTTTGTTAATAACTGCATATTGTGTATCAGCCTGTTGCAGAGTTATCCACAGGTTATCCACAATTGTGGATAACTCCGTATGCCTGTTATTGTAGATAACTAACAAACAGGTGTAGATAACTGACAGGATATTGTGGATAACGTAAAACGCTCATCAGATATTAACGAGTGAGAGCCTGCTGAGTAAATTGCAGTTTAATTGAGATTATAAATGAGCAAAATGTACAAACTGTAGGAGGCTATGGCGTCTCGCCATAGTCACGCACCCACGAACAGTTAATCAATAATAAGCTGATTGGCGTTCTGCTATGGGAGGCTGCGGGGCTACGGCGAGACGCCATAGCCTCCTATGTTTGTCTTGGCTGCTTGTGAATACAGTCTTAATTCGTCTCACCGCTAAATTCCTGTTTGCATTCCTCCAAATCTCATGTCATCTTTAAATTCATTACCATAAATTTGCGTATCCCGTTTTTTTTTATTTCTTTTGTAATTTAGTGCCGATACATCTTTATATTTATATCGGTTCTGCATTGTTATTGATACGTAATTAAATAAAAAACAGAACAATCCTAATATATGGTTCAGAAAAAGAAGGATGATGGACTTACGCCGATGATGCGACAGTTTTATTCGTTCAAGGAGGCCAATCCGGACGCTTTGTTGCTCTTCCGCTGTGGCGACTTCTACGAGACTTACGCTGATGACGCCGTGGAGGCGGCTAAGATTCTTGGCATTACGCTTACACGTCGCTCCAACGGAAAGAACGCCAATGGTGCGGCTTGCGAGATGGCTGGTTTCCCTTATCACGCTCTCGACACTTATCTGCCTAAGCTCATCCGTGCCGGAAAGCGCGTTGCCATCTGCGACCAGCTGGAAGATCCGAAGCTTACGAAGACCCTCGTAAAGCGTGGCGTTACGGAGCTTGTGACGCCCGGCGTGTCGATGGACGATACGGTGCTGAACTATAAGGAGAACAACTTTCTGGCTGCCGTACACATGACGAAGACGGCATGCGGCGTGTCGTTCCTCGATATCTCTACGGGAGAATTCCTGGTAGGGGAGGGCACGTCTGATTACGTGGAGAAGCTGTTGGTGTCTTTCCAGCCTAAGGAGGTGCTGCACGACCGTCAGATGAAGCGTGAATTCGAGGAAAGGTTCGGCAACAGGTGGTGTACGTTCCAGTTGGACGACTGGATGTTTACGGAGCAGAGTTCGCGTCAGAAGCTCCTCAAGCACTTCGGCACGCAGTCGCTCAAGGGTTTCGGTGTGGAGCATCTCACGCTTGGCGTGGTGGCTGCCGGCGTAATCATGCAGTATCTGGAGATGACGCAGCACACCAATATAGGCCATATAACGTCGCTCCGACGCATTGAGGAGGACCGTTATGTGCGTCTTGACAAGTTCACCATCCGCTCTTTGGAGCTGCTTGGCAGCATGCAGGAGGACGGTTCGTCGCTCCTTGACGTCATCGACCGCACCACTACGGCGATGGGAGCGCGTATGCTGAAGCGCTGGACCGTATTTCCGCTGCGCGACGTGGCGACGATAGGCAAGCGTCTTGACGTCGTCGAGACGTTCTTCCGCAAGCCCGACTTCCGCCAGGTCATTGACGAACAGCTCCATCGCATCGGCGATATAGAGCGAATAATATCGAAGGTAGCAGTAGGAAGAGTGTCGCCGAGAGAGGTCGTTCAGATGAAATTGGCTCTTCAGGCGCTTGTTCCTGTGAAGTCTGCCTGTCTCAGTTCTGACTGCGAAGAAATCCGTTCGATGGGTGACAGGCTCAACCTTTGCGAGAGTCTGCGCGACCGCATCGAACGCGAGATACAGTCTGATCCGCCTTTGCTCGTAGCGAAGGGCGATGTCATAGCTTCCGGTTACTCAGAGGAGCTGGACGAGCTGCGCTCCATTTCGCGCGGAGGCCGCGACTATCTGCTGAAGATTCAGGAGGAAGAGGCGGCGAGGACAGGCATCCAGTCGCTTAAAGTGGGATATAACAACGTCTTCGGATATTACCTTGAGGTGCGCAATACATACAAGGACGCCGTGCCACAGGAATGGATACGCAAGCAGACGCTTGCCAATGCGGAGCGCTATATCACGCAGGAACTTAAGGAATATGAGGAGAAAATCATGGGTGCGGACGAGAAAATTCTCTCCCTTGAGAGCCGTCTCTTCAACGAACTGGTTACGGATATGGCTGAGTTTGTGCCGCAGATACAGATCAATGCCAATATCATAGCACGCATAGACTGTCTGCTTTCCTTCGCAAAGGCGGCGGAAGAGCATCGTTATGTTCGTCCTGTCGTGGCTGACGACGCCCTGTTGGAGATACAGGCAGGACGCCATCCTGTCATCGAAACACAGCTTCCGGTGGGCGAGCAGTATGTTCCGAACGACATAAAACTCGACACGGAGAAGCAGCAGATAATGATAATCACCGGACCAAACATGGCTGGTAAGTCGGCGTTGCTGCGCCAGACTGCCCTTATCACGCTCATGGCGCAGATGGGAAGCTTCGTGCCAGCCGACTCGGCACATATTGGTCTTGTGGACAAGATATTCACGCGTGTGGGCGCTTCGGACAATATCTCGTTAGGCGAATCGACGTTTATGGTGGAGATGACCGAGGCTTCGGACATCCTCAACAACGTTACGCCGCGATCCCTTGTGCTCTTCGACGAGCTTGGACGAGGCACTTCCACGTACGACGGCATCTCCATTGCGTGGGCCATCGTGGAGTATCTGCATCAGCATTCGGGCGCTCAGGCCCGCACGCTCTTTGCCACTCACTATCACGAGCTTAACGAAATGGAGAAGCATTTCGAGCGTATCAAGAACTATAATGTGAGCGTGAAGGAGGTGAACGGCAAGGTTATCTTCCTCCGCAAGCTTATGCCGGGCGGATCAGAGCATTCGTTCGGTATACATGTGGCAGAGATAGCCGGTATGCCGAAGTCGATAGTGAACCGCGCCAACGCCATTCTGAAGCAGCTTGAGGCAGACAATGCCGGAGTGGGAGTGGACGAGAGTGGGGCAGAGGCATCGGCAGAAGCTCCTTCAGAGAACGCCGCAGCCACGACCGTCACGTCCGTAAAGAGGCGCAAGGGAGGCAAGCTCTCCACGCGCAACATCGCCAGCCAGTCGTCCGTCCAAGGCGTACAGCTGTCTTTCTTCCAGCTGGACGACCCCGTGCTCTGCCAGATACGCGACGAGATAATAGGTCTGGACATCAACAACCTCACGCCCGTGGAGGCGCTCAACAAACTGAACGAGATAAAGAAAATCGTGACCGGAAGGTCGTGATCTTATAATATAAGCTGTATAAATTCGTTATATAAGCAATAACGAGAGAGAGAATAATTAAGAAACGAATTGGGTAACAACTTAACTATTTAGAGAAGAATATGAAATGTAAGACACTTGCTGTATCGATGACCAACTCGCATCTGCTGAATACAGGTCTTGGAGAGTTTGAGAAAAGCATAGGTATACGCCTTGCTGACAAGGCTCCGATGCTGCTCGAGAAATATGGCATAAAGCTTCTGTTTCTCGTGGATAAGGAGATGGTGGGAGCTTTCGGCGACAATGTCGACTACTACGTCATCAACAAGGTGCGTCGTGAATTGCTGAAGAACTGTCTGTTCACGCCGCTTCGTCGTTGGCTGCTGCCGAGTGTGGATATGGTGCATTGGACCAATCAGTTCTATAAGTTCAGAGTTCGTATTGCTCCGAAGCTACTTGTTACGGTGCACGACTTCAACTTCATGCACAACGAGATAACCGGTTTGCACAAGCGTAAGAAGCTGCTGGTGACCACCCGCCGCCTCGATCAGGCTACGCATCTGTCGTTTATATCCAACTTTACAGAGCAGGATGTCAAGTGCTACTATGACTTCAAGCAGCCTGCCCGTGTGATTTGCAATGGCGTTACCAATCTCAATACGAAGACTCAGGAGCAGTATGACAAGGAGCTGGAGGGAATGGGAGTGCCTAAGACTTTCCTTTTCCACATCTCACGCTGGTCGCGCAAGAAGAACGTGATTCTGATATTGGAGATGATGAAGAATCTTCCTGACGAGCATCTGGTGCTTGCTGGTACGGCAGGGGAGAAGTTTGAGAAGCTCGTTTACGACACCATAGAGAGCCTACAGCTGAAGAACGTCACCGTTGTGGGCAAGGTATCGGGCGAGCAGAAAGCGGCGCTTCTGAGCCGTTGTAAGGGCCTTTTGTTCCCTTCGATGTCGGAAGGTTTCGGTCTGCCGGTAGTGGAGGCTATGTGTTTCGGCAAGCCTTCGTTCCTCACACGCCTTACATCGCTGCCAGAAGTGGGTGGCGACATCAGCTATTACTTCGATTCGCTGGACGCAAAGGATATGGCTGAGACTGTATGTAAGGGACTTGCCGATTATGCCAGCGCACCGGAGGAGAAGGCGGAGAAGCTGAAGCAGCGCGCAGCAATGTTCAGTTGGGACCGCGCCGTAGACGAATACGTGCAGTTCTACATCGATATTTTGTGCGGAAAGGAGTAATAAGTTGAGGGTTGAGATGTGAGGGTTGAGAGTTATGATATCTCTTTTTAGTATATGATATTATCAATAATGGTAATCATAACTCTCAACTTTCACTTCTCAACTCTCAACTAAAAGTTATAAATCCAGCTCGAACGAGATATTGTGTCGCTTCGAGTATTTCGTCCAGAACAGTTTGCGCTGTTCCATTATATTGCTGAGGCAGTCCTCATAATTCATGCCTCGCTCCTTAGCGTAAACCTCAGCTATCCTTTTAAAGAACTTCTTTGAGCCCCAAAGACGGGCGAAATTGGCGCATCCAGCCTTCATTGTAACCTCGCCGAAGTACATGCGATTGATGTCGACAACGGAGAAGTGGTATTCTCCCTTGTCGTCCTTCTGCCATAGGATGTTGCCCGGCGAGTAGTCGCGATGGAGCAGTTGCTCCTCGTGCATGTGAGCCGTGAAGCGTGCGAAGGCTTCTGCGAGCGGCAGGCACTCCTCTTCCTTCATCTTTATCACCTCGTAGAAGCGGTTAGGGTAGGGGCATTGCAGGCTGATGAAGTACGATTCCTTCAGTATTCCCATCACACGGTTCTCTATGTAAGCCACAGCTTCGGGAGTTTCCACGCCCTTTGATAGCAGTATGGAGGGGTATTCGTAGGCTCTTTGTCCTTTCGGAGTGCGAAGGGAGGTGGAGTAGATGATGGCGTTAAGGAAGTGCGGAGCGTGATAACGCTTTACGTTTACGGTCAGTCCGTCCGGCGTCTGCATCACCTTTATGAGGTTTCGTCCGTTGTGTATGGTTTCGCCCTCATGCTCCATGCACTCGGGTATCGACTCGATGAAGGGTCTGAGATGGGCGTATTTGTCGGCTATTCTTATTGACATCATTTGTCTTCTGTTTTTATTATTGCATTGTTTTAGGGTTCGTGTCGAGGTCGTCGTCCTCAATACGGATGCGTCCGTCGTATGTGAGCAGCTCGTTACGCTTATATTTGTATGACGTTGAGGCTATTGACTGCGTGGTGTCGTAGCGGTTTGACCGTACGTCAAGGATGCCGCAGACAAGCTCATACACGAGGTCGTTGGTGAAATAGCGGTCGCTGTTGGCTGTCAATGCCTCTGCAACGCCGGCATGTTGCTTTCTGTATTCGTCAGAAAGATACGTCCAAAGCGGTATGCGAACCATCTTGAAGCCGAGGAAACGCGGCGAACGACGCATGTCGGGGATGCCTCCGTGGTCAGAGAAGTAGACCATTGCCTGGAGGTTGAGCTTCTGTTTGGCGTAACTATAGATACGCTCAAGCACGTGGTCGGTGTAGCGGATGGAGTTGCGATAACACTCCACATCGCCTCCGTCGGTACGCAGTCCGTGCTCTTTGGCGAACGATTCGGGATATCGGTTCTCGTAATTGAAGTGCGAACCCTTGAGATGCAGCACCACGAAGTTGTCGTCTTCAGGATTTATCTCGTCCAGAAAGCTCAGCAACGACTCGTCGAACTGCTGTATGCCGCCCTCCTTCTTCACCCATTTGGCAGTGTCGGAGGTCTGCGCCACGAGCGTCACGGAAGTGTCGTTGATGCCTATATAGCTCTGATTGCTATACCATTTGGTCACGTATCCGGCTCGTCTTGCGATGTCGATGATGGAGCAAGAGTCGGCGAAAGGCTTGTCATTATATTGGTTTCGCTCGGTCAGGACGCGCTCCAAGGAGGGCACGGTCTGCATGGCACATGAGTAAGCGTTGGGGAAGAACACGAATCCCGAATCCTTCTGCTTCCTCATCTGTGTCTCCCAAGGCGTTGTTTCCCAAGGCTGTGAGGGAGAGAAAGCGGACATATAGTCGCGGCAAGCCGACTCGCCTATTACCATTATTATGGTCTTTCCGCGTCTTGGGCTGTCGTTAAGCTTCTCCACTTCCAGCGTTTCAAGGCGCTGCTTCATGCCCGTACGATAACCCATCGTGCTGCGATTATACGTTCGTACGTCGATGTAGAGCGTCATTATACCGGTGCGGACGAAGAGTCCGTGGCGCGGTTTCCAGATGTATGTGGTGAAGTAAATGAATATGGCGATGATGAAGAAGGCTGCCGCTGCCGTACCGGTGGACGTGGCTGCCTCATGCAAAGGGAAGGTTGGGGCAGAGGTGTTTGCCGCTATGCAGAGGGCAATGATGCCACCAATGGAAACGAATGACAATGCTGTCTTCCATATAGGGAACGACTTTACGAACTCGCGTGCCTCGCTCCAGTAAGTGTTTACAAGCGGCTGCATGCCTGCTTCGTCCACGCAAGTGCGATAAACGGCGTAATAAACAGCCTGTGCGAGAGGTATGATGATGAGCGCAGACTCCACTGTTCCTACCACGATGGCAGCCGCAATGGGGGAGAACCATGCTATGATGTTCTGCAATGCCGTCAGCCAACCGAAGAGATAGATGCCGAAAGCGATGTCCATGTGGTTGTCATAGTCGGGCGATGAGGTGCGGTGAGTAAGGTCATACGTGACGTTATATACCGTCATCCACAGCAAAGCCGTAAGGAATGAGGCAGCGATGGCGGTGGAGCAGGGCATGATCAACGCTTCGCGCAGAAGGTTATCGCTGTGTCCAGCCAGCACGGCAGCCTCCATTGGGATGACAGTCTGAAGCGCAGCGAGAAGGTAACGTCGCTGCTGCTGACCCCGCGAGTTGCGTGCCAGTCCCATATTATAGCGCAGGAAGACAAACAGTCCTACCCCGAAGAGTATGAAGAGTATTAGCATTTCTGAATGATTATGATATGAATTTTGCCGGCAAAGCCATACGTAAATGATATATAGCCTACAGATTGACGAGTTTCCTATACACCTCCATCACCTGCTTTGCCGTGTCCTTGTTCTCGAATCGCTTCACGTATTCGCGGCTACGCATGATGCGAAGGTCGCGTTGTTCGGCTCCGCGCAAGGTCAGCTTGATGGCTTCGGCGCATTCTTCGGGGCTGTCAGGGCTTACGTAAAGGCAGTCAGGACCGCCTGCTTCCTCCAAGCAAGAGCCTGTAGCAGCCACCACCGGCAGTCGGCTCTGTATGGCTTCGATGATGGGAATGCCGAATCCTTCGTAGCGAGAGGGATAGACAAACGACTCTGCCAGCTGGTAAATGGCATGCAGAGCGTTGTTTTCCACGCCCGAAAGCATGTGCAGACGGTGCGCCACATTGTTCTTCTCAGCCCATTTCTCCACCTTGTCAGCATACTTCGTGCGTCTTCCGACCACCACAAGATGGATGTCTTCGGAAAGGTATTTGAGGGCTTTCACGGCGAGCAGCACGTTCTTTCGCTCCTCGATGGTGCCCACGTTGAGCACGAACCGTTCGGGAAGGTTGTATCTGCGGCGTGTCTCGTCAGCCGCTTCCTCGCTTACCACGTTGGCGAAGCGTACGCCGCAACTCTGATAGATGATGTCTATGCGCTTGGGATTGACGCCTCCAAGCTCCACGATGTCCTCCGCCGTGCGGCGCGAAATGGCAATGATGCGGTCAGCTTCGCGGCAGGTAAGGTGGAATTTGGCGCGATACATCATCACGTCAATGGGATTGTAATATTCGGGATGGCGCATGAATATGAGGTCGTGTATGGTCACCACGCTCTTTATTCCCGACTTCCTGATGCCTATAGGCAGCTCGCCGGACAGTCCGTGATACAGGCTGACGCCTTCCTTCTTAAGGTCGCGTACGATGCCCCAGGAACGCCAGATGGCTTGCGCTATGCCGCTTTTCGCACTTTTGGGATAAACATATCTCATTCTTTGTGACATGTTCACCTGCTCCCTTAGGTTTTCACGTCCGTAGGAAGGCGTGTAGAGAAGCATCTCGCAGGCTTCGGGGAGAGTGCGGGAGAGGTCGTTGACAAGAGTGCGCGAGTAATTGCCAAGTCCGGTAGTGTTGCGCACGAGTCGCTTGGCATCGTATGCTATTTTTGTCATGATATTGTTATTTTAAGTCAACTGATTGCTTGACGTTGTCTCTTTATTATCGCTATGGGCTCTTTATTGTTTGCGCGGCATGGTCTTGCCGTCCACTATCACGTATTCTTTGTCGAACTGTTCGTGGCTACGCTTCCATCTGTTGTGGGTCCAGAGATAGTAAGCTGGTTCGCGGCGGATGGTCTGTTCGAGGAGCTGGAAGAAGCGTCGGGTGAGTTCGTGCTCTTTCCATTCCGCCGGATTGCGCGTGATAAGGTGGAGCGTGGCTGTGTAATATCCTCTCTTGGGTCGTTCAAGGTCGATGTAGAACACGGCGTTGTTCATCTTACGCATGATGCGTTCTGCACCCGTAAACACTCCCGTGTCGTGATTGAGGAAGTCCAGCCATAAGTGGATGTTGGCGTAACGCGGTCCCTGATCGGCTATATATCCGCAGAAAGAGCGTATGTTCTGGCGTCGCAAAGTAACGATATGGCGTAGTATTTCGTTCTTCGGGATGACGATGCTTGAGGGCTGGGACGTGCGGATCTTCCGGAACAGCTTGTCAGCCCATTCCGAACGCAGAGGTTTGTAGATGAGACCCATCTTACGGTTCTCTGGGAATGCGATGCCTGTGCATGAGAGCCACTCCCAGTTGCAGTAATGTCCGAGGAACGCAGAGCAGTCCTGTCCTTCCTGGAAGCACTTCTCCACCTCCTCGGCACCGACGATTTTGAGTCGCTTGCGTAGCTCCTTATCGCTGATGTTCAGCAGTTTGAACGTCTCTACAAAGTAGTCGCAGAGCCATCTGTAGAAGCGTCTTTCCAGCTTCAGACGCTCCAGTTTAGTCTTCTCGGGGAAGGATGTGGCGAGGTTTCGTCTTACTATGCGTCGGCGATAGCGCACAAGATGGTAAAGTATGACGAACGCCACGTCGCTGATGGCGTATAAAAACCAAAAGGGCATGAGCCCTGCGATAACTCGCAAGACTCTCACCCTTTTCGAATCCTTTTCGTTTGTATGTTGTTGAGGAGTGTTATTGCCCATACGTAATGTATTGTTCAGTATTTCGTTTCAGTTTCCTTTTACTTCTGCATCTCGTGCAGCTTGCGGTAATATCCGCCCTTTTCGAGCAGTTCTTCGTGCGTTCCGCGCTCCACAATCTCGCCTTCGTGCAGCACGCAAATCTCGTCGGCGTTCTTGATGGTGGACAGTCGGTGTGCTATTGCCACCGTGGTGCGCGTCTTCATGAGGCGTTCCAGAGCGTCCTGCACCAGTCGTTCGCTCTCCGTATCGAGAGCAGACGTTGCCTCGTCGAGGATAAGGATGGGCGGGTTCTTGAGTATGGCTCGGGCTATGCTGACGCGTTGGCGCTGTCCGCCTGAGAGTCTGCCGCCACGGTCGCCGATGTTGGTGTCGTAACCGTGCTCTGTCTGCATGATAAACTCGTGTGCGTTGGCTATGTGTGCCGCCTGCTCCACCTGCTCACGTGTGGCAGAATCCACGCCGAACGTGATGTTGCCGTAGAACGAGTCGTTGAAGAGAATGGCTTCCTGATTGACGTTGCCGATGAGCTGGCGAAGGTCATGGATGCCAAGGTCTTTGACGTTTATGCCGTCGATGAGCACCTCTCCCTCCTGCACGTCGTAATAACGCGGGATAAGGTCCACGAGGGTAGATTTTCCTGATCCGCTCTGACCTACGAGCGCCACCGTCTTTCCTTTCTCTATTACGAGATTGATGTCCTTCAATACCCACTGTTCGCCGTAGCGGAACGATACGTGGCGGAACTCAATCTGATGCTCAAACGAAGCTATATGCTTGGGATTGGCTGGTTCCTTGATGGTGTTTTCAGCCTTCAGAATCTTGTCTACACGCTCCATTGAGGCAAGTCCCTTGGGGATATTGTAGCTCGCTTTGGAGAAATCCTTGAGCGGATTGATGATGGAATAGAGCATCACAAGATAATAGATGAACGTCGGACCGGACAGAATTTGCTGGTCGAGCACTAAGATGCCGCCCACCCACAACACGATGATAATCAGTACTGTGCCCAAAAATTCGCTCATCGGGTGAGCCATCTGCTGGCGGATGTTGACGCGCTGTATGGAGTCGCGGTATTCGGAGTTGATGCCGTCAAATCGCTTGTTCATCTTATCCTCGGCGCAGAACGCCTTGATGATGCGCAGTCCGCCGAGCGTTTCCTCCACCTGCGACATCGTGTCGCTCCACAGCGACTGTGCAGCTATTGACTTGCGCTTGAGCTTTCTGCCCACATATCCCATAAACCAGCCGAAGATTGGCACGAATACGAGGGTGAAGAGCGTCAGCTGCCACGATATGAAAATCAGGGCTGTGAAGTAGGATATGATGAGGATGGGGTTCTTGAAGAGCATGTCCAGCGACGACATTATGCTGCTTTCTATCTCGCCCACGTCGCCCGTCATACGTGCAATGATGTCGCCCTTGCGCTCTTCGGAGAAGAATCCGAGGGGCAATGACGTAATCTTATGATAGAGCTGGTTGCGGATGTCGCGTACCACACCCGTACGAATGGGGATGATTGTGGCTGAAGAAAGGAAGTAAGCTCCTGTCTTGAGGAACGTAGCGAAGGCGAGGAACAGACCTATAAGCAGCAACGTAGTCGTTGCTCCCACGTCGCCGATGAGCTGCGTGACGTAGTAGTCGGCGTTGTTGGCAAGCACTTCCTTCAGGTTGTCCAGCGACCAAGGCATAAGCTCTGTGGCAGTACCGGCTCCCTCCGTGCGGAAAAGAATCTGCAGAATGGGGATAAGGGCTGCGAACGAGAAGATGTTGAGCACCGCCGAGAGGATATTGAAGACCACCGTCAGCGCCAGATACTTCTTGTAGGGCGGGATGAAACGCCGCAGTATTTGGAGGAATTCTTTCATATCATTCTTTCTTATTCAACGCATTCTCCCAGCAGCGTAGCCGATGTTGCGTCAGTAATCTTCACCATAACGCGCTCTCCGATGTGATGTCCCTTCTTGTCGAACACCACAGCCTTGTTCTGCTCGGTGCGTCCCATGAGCTGTTCGCGTGATCGCTTGGAGAATCCTTCCACGAGCACTTCGAAGGTCTTGCCGATGTCCTTGCGGTTCTGCTCGGCTGAAATCTCGGTCTGGAGGTGGATAAGTTCGTTCAGACGCTCTATCTTCACCTCTTCCGGTACGTTGTCGGGCAGATGCTTGGCGGCGTATGTACCCGGGCGCTCGCTGTACTTGAACATGAAAGCAGAGTCGAACATGCACTCGCGTACCAGCGAGAGGGTTTCGGCGTGGTCCTCCGGCGTCTCGTCATGATAGCCCACGAAAAGGTCAGTGGAGAGTCCGCAGTCGGGGATGATGCGTCGTATGGCAGCCACACGCTCCAGGTATTGCTCACGCGTGTACTTACGGTTCATGAGCTTCAGAATCTTGCTTGATCCGCTCTGAGCCGGGAAGTGGATGTGCTTGCAGAGGTTTGGCTCGTCAGCTACGGCATGGAGGATGTCGTCCGTCATGTCCTCGGGGTTGGATGTGGTGAAGCGCACGCGCATGTCGGGCACGCTCTGAGCCACCTTGCGGAGGAGTTCGGCAAACGATACGCCGCCTTCCATGCGCTTACCGGCAGGAGTGAGACCGTAGCTGTTGACGTTCTGTCCGAGGAGAGTCACCTCCTTGAAGCCGCGGTCGTGCAGGTCCTTCACCTCACGCAGGATGCTCTCCACGTCGCGCGAACGCTCGCGTCCACGAGTGTAGGGCACGATGCAGTAGTGGCAGAAGTTGTTGCATCCTCGCATGATGCTCACGAATCCGCTCACGCGTCCCGCTCCGATGCGCTGCGGAATGACGTCGCGATAAGTCTCCGTAGTGCTCAGCTCGATGTTACAGGCGTTGTGTCCGTTCTCGCATTGCGCAATCATGTCGGGCAGATTGAGGTACGAGTCGGGTCCGCATACGAGGTTGGCGTGATGGTTGTTGATAAGGTCCTCACGCACACGCTCCGCCATACAACCCAGAACGCCCAGTATCAGCTGGCGTCCCTTCTTCTGCTCAGCATGCAGAGTCTCCAGTCGTCCGTATATCTTGTTCTCCGCATTCTCGCGGATGGAGCAGGTGTTGAGGAATATGGCGTCGGCGTCAGCCTCGTTCTCGCACAGTTCGTAGCCAGCCATCTGCATGATGGAAGCCACCACTTCAGAGTCTGCCACGTTCATCTGGCAGCCGTATGTCTCAATGAAAAGTTTCTTCATTTATATGATATATATGTATGTTTCGTGTGTATATAACTATGCAAAGTTACGAAAAAAAGAATAAACGTGGGGTATAAATGTTGCAGAATGAGAGAGTTGTGGCTATTTTGTGTCAAAGCCCTGCCTACCACAGCTGATTCCACTGCTAAATCGCAGTTTTATAGCATGAATTTATAAATGAGCAAACTGTGCAAACCTAGGAGGCTATGGCGTCCCGCCGTGGCCACGCACCCACGAACGACCAGCAGATTGAGTATGAGCTGCGGGTTCCGCGAAGCGGGACCTATATCATGAAACCCACTGCAAGCTGCGAAGCAGCGCCGCTGTGAGTACGTGCGGTACATCCATCTAAACATAGTTCCCCGAAGGGGGACTGATAGATTATCAGCTATGGGAGGCTGCGTGGCTACGGCGAGACGCCATAGCCTCCTAAGTTTGCCTTGTCTGCTGTAATTCACAACTGAATAATTCAAAATCGCAGGCGAAGCCGAGAATAATTCCTAATTCAAAATTCAAAACTCCTAATTCGGACGGCACACCGTCCGACACAATATTTGCATTTCTAACGCTCAATACTGCCAGCTGAGTGCACAACAAAATCTTTGGTGCGAAATTCTTGAGTTTTGAGCGTTTGGGACTAATGTGTTAATATACAGCATGTTATGCGGTTTTCTGGCGAAGCGCTATGAAATCAGACTCACAAACGAGCCGTTTTTTGCTGCAATAGCGCCACTTTTACACTCCAATAGTGGCACTTTTATCATGCAATAGTGCCACTTTTACTGTCTAATAGTGGCACTATTGGAGTGTAAAAGTGGCGCTATCGTATGGCTTGGGTGCTGTTTGCACAGCAAAACACCGTAAAAACAGCAAACCGTAACTCTAGAATCAATTTTTATTTTGTAACAAGTTTTTACCGTTTTGTACGATATTTGCATGGTGGACACGAACAACCAGCAGATTGAGTATGAGCTGAGGGTCCCGCTTCGCGGAACCAAGGTAGGGTGGGGAGTATTTGCTTATCCCACAGCTGCGCTCTTTCGGAGCTTTCAGTGGGTTTCTGATAGATACGTGTCCCTTCGGGACACGGCGCTGATTACACAGTTAGCTTATCTTAGGGGCTGCGATGGATTCTTGTAATACGTAACTTTGTACCACCAGTTCTGCTATGGGAGGGTGCGTGGCTACGGCGAGACGCCATAGCCTCCTCGGTTTGTCCCTAAATCATGTCTTCATGTCTAAAAAATCCTGTCTTCATGTCTTCTTGTCAAAAACATCCCATCTAACCGTCTATATTACGTCGGTTTACGACATAATTTAGAAAAATAGTGACAAAAAAGGCTTGTCTCTCACTTGTTTTAGGTAATTTTGCAGTTTACTATAAATTATTGTGAACAAACAAGACAGCAATGAGTCTGACAAGTATAATAAGAGGAGCGTTCATACCACGACAGCATAAGCTGGAACGCCATTTCACACAACCAGAGCAACTGCAACACGACGTGCTGCAGCATCTGCTCGACGCCGCAGCCGACACCGAGTATGGCAGAAACCATCTCTTCGGCACAACGAAGACATACGACGACTTCGTGCGAAACGTACCAGTCAACACCTACGAGGAGCTGAAGGCCGACATCGACCGTATGCGCCACGGCGAGCCTGACGTGCTGTGGCCCGGCGTGGTAAGATGGTACGCCAAGTCGTCAGGCACCACCAACGACAAGAGCAAGTTCATTCCCGTGTCGCAGGAGGGTCTGAAGGACATACACTACAAGGGCGGCACGGATGTCGTGGCGCTCTATCTGCAGAACAATCCCAAGAGCCGAATGTTCGACGGAAAGGGACTGATACTGGGCGGATCGCATTCGCCCAACTACAATGTGGCGGAGTCGCTCGTCGGCGACCTCAGTGCCATCCTCATCGAGAACATCAGTCCGCTCGTCAACCTCGTCCGAGTGCCGAAGAAGCAGACAGCCCTGCTCTCCGACTTCGAGGTGAAGCGCGACCGCATAGCGCACGAATGTCTCAAGAAGAACGTCACCAACCTCTCCGGCGTCCCCTCATGGATGCTCAGCGTGCTGGTGCGCGTACTCGAGATTTCGGGCAAGGAGCACATCAACGACGTATGGCCCAACCTGGAAGTGTTCTTCCACGGAGGTATCGCCTTCACGCCCTACCGCTCTCAGTATGAGCGCATCATAACGAGCGACAAGATGCACTACATGGAGACGTATAACGCCTCCGAGGGATTCTTCGGCATACAGAACGACCCCACCGACCCGTCCATGCTGCTCATGCTCGACTACGGCGTCTTCTATGAGTTTATGCCGATGGACGAGTTCGGCACGGACAATCCCACCGTCGTACCACTTGAGGGAGTGGAGGTTGGCAAGAACTACGCCATGCTCATCTCCACCTCATGCGGACTCTGGCGCTACATGATCGGCGACACCGTGAAGTTCACGTCCGTCAAGCCATATAAGTTTGTCATCACAGGACGCACCAAATACTTCATCAACGCCTTTGGTGAGGAGCTTATCCAGGACAACGCCGAGAAGGGACTGGCTTACGCCTGTCAGCAGACAGGAGCAGAGGTGAGGGAATATACAGCCGCGCCTGTGTTTATGGACCAGAATGCGAAGTGCCGCCACCAGTGGCTCATCGAGTTCGCCAAGGAACCTGCCGACCTCAACGCCTTCGCCGACATCCTCGACAAGCGCCTGCAGGAGATCAACTCCGACTACGAGGCAAAGCGCTTCCACGACATCACCCTGCAGCACCTCGAAATAGTGAAGGCACGTCAGGGACTCTTCGATGACTGGCTCCGCTCAAAAGGCAAGCTTGGAGGACAGCACAAGATTCCACGTCTCTCCAACAACCGCGCCAACATTGACGAAATGCTGGAGATGAACGCACAGTAAGAGACATATATCACAGTTATATGAATATATTCAAGATTATATCACATGGCCTCGTATTGCTCCTCGCCCTCCTCGTCGCTTCCTGCGCACGAATGGGACGACCCGACGGAGGATGGTATGACGAGACGCCGCCGAGCGTCGTCGGAGCCACACCGGGGGACGGCAGCGTGAACGCCAAGGCAAATAAGATAAACATCTTCTTCGACGAGTTCATCAAGCTGGAGAACGCGTCGGAGAAGGTGGTGGTGTCGCCGCCGCAGCTGGAACAGCCTGAGATAAAGGCTACAGGAAAGCGCATCAGCGTGGAACTGAAGGACTCGCTGAAGGCAAACACCACCTACACCGTGGACTTCTCAGACGCCATCAGCGACAACAATGAGGGCAATCCGCTCGGCAACTACACCTACAGCTTCTCCACAGGAGAGGAGATTGACACGCTGGAGGTGTCGGGATACGTGGTGCAGGCAGAAAACCTCGAACCTGTGAAGGGAATACTCGTGGGTCTGTACGCTGAAATGGCAGACTCGGCGTTCCTCAAGATGCCCATGCTGCGCGTGGCACGAGCCGACTCGCGCGGACACTTCGTCATACGTGGCGTGGCACCGGGCACGTATCGCATATACGCCCTCAACGACATGGACGGCAACTACTGCTTCTCGCAGAAGAGCGAACAGATAGCTTTCTCGCGCGACACCATACGTCCCTCGTTCACGGACGCCGTAAGGCAGGACACCGTATGGCTGGACTCGCTCCATATCAAGGACATCACGCGTAAGGGCTACACCCGCTTCACGCCTGACGACATCGTGCTGAGAGCGTTCAACGAAACTCTGACAGACCGCATGTTCCTCAAGGCAGAAAGAAGCGAAGCCAACCGCTTCTCGCTCTTTTATAGCTACGGGTCGGACCAACTGCCCGTACTTAAAGGGCTGAACTTCAACGAGAAAGATGCCTTCATCATCGAACCGTCGGAGAAGGGCGACACCATAACCTACTGGCTTCGCGACACCACACTCGTCAATCAGGACACGCTGGACGTGGCCCTTACGTACCTTGCCACCGACACGCTCGGCGTGCTGCAGACTCAGCACGACACGCTGCAGATACTCTCAAAGCAGCCTTACGCCAAGCGCATGAAGCAGGCGCAGAAAGACTATGAGGAATGGAAGAAGCAGGAGGACAAGAAAAAGAAGAAAGGCGAGCCTTACGACTCCATTAGGCCGATGCCGTGCCTCGAGCCGAAGCTCTCGGCAGAGTCGTCACTCGACCCCGACCGCAACATACGCTTCGACTTTGATACGCCTTTGGCAAGCGTCGATACGTCCAAGATTCACCTCTACGCCAAGCACGACACGCTGTGGTATACAGCCAACCTGCGCTTCGAACCCGTCATGCAGAAGTTGTCAACCGACTCTGTACCCGTGCCTTCGCTGCGCAGCTATGTGTTCCGCGCGGAATGGCGACCCGGCATCGAATACAGCTTGGAGGTTGATTCGGCTGCTTTTACCGACATTTACGGCACCGTGTCGCGCAGCATAAAGCGCGGCATAAAGGTTAGACAGCTCGACGAATACGGCACGCTGCTGCTCAACCTTCGTGGCATGCAGGGCAAGAGGGCAGTGGTGGAGCTGCTCTCGGCGCAAGGCGCACCGTTGAAGAGAGTGGTCACCGAAGACGGCACGGCACAGTTCTTCTACATTAAGCCGGGCAAGTATTACGCACGTCTCTTCGTGGACGCCAACCGTAACGGCATCTGGGACACCGGCAACTACAGCCTGAATCAGCAACCGGAGGAGATGTATTACTATCCGGAAGAGATGGAATGCAAGGCGAAGTGGGACATCACGCTCGACTGGGACCCCACCGCACGTCCGCTTAACGAGCAGAAACCAGCTGCCATAACCAAGCAGAAGGCGGAACAGCAGAAGAAGATTGCCAAACGTAATATGGAAAGGGCGAAGAAGATGGGCATACCATATCCCTTCTAAGCCAAATATAAACAAGAAAAACAACTAAAGCTATGAAAAGACTCAGAAACGTAATTATCGCCGTCATCCTGCTCCTCGCGGCAGGCGTGACAACATCGACTGCACAATGCAAGTTCAGGAACACAGCTTTCAAGTCGGGCGAATACCTATCATACAACCTCTACTTCAACTGGAAGTTCGTATGGGTGAAGGTGGGCAACGCGTCGATGTCGACAGTGGAGAGCAAGTATCACGGCAAGCCCGCATACCGCTCCTCGCTCATCACACGCTCATCAGCCAACGCCGACAAGTTCTTCGTGATGCGCGATACGCTGCTCTGCTACAACTCGTTGCAGATGGAGCCGCTCTACTTCCGTAAGGGAGCACGCGAGGGCGACCGATACACCGTGGACGAGGCTTTCTTCTCATATCCCGGTGGAAAGACCCACCTGAAGCAGCACCAGCAGAAGAACAACGGCACACACGTTTGGCACGAGTCGAAGCCCACGGAGTGTACCTTCGACATGCTGAGCATCTTCCTCAGAGCACGCTCGTTCAATCCCGAAGGATGGAAGAAGGGCAACCGCATCCATTTCCCCATCACCGACGGCACAAAGGTTATCCCCGCCGTGCTCGAATATAAGGGAAAGACCACGGTGAAGGCGGACAACGGACACAAATACCGCTGCCTACAGCTCTCCTACATGGAGAAGGAGAACGGCAAGTATAAGGAAATCGTGCGCTTCTACGTCACCGACGACGCCAACCACGTGCCCGTACGTCTGGATATGTTCCTGCGTTTCGGATCAGCCAAGGCGTTCCTCGTGGGAATGAAGGGCGTGAAGGCGCCGATTACGTCCATCGTGAAGTAAGCAATTATTAATAATATACATTATTATATATATTATATGCAAAAGCAAAGTCACCATATAATATACCGTAGGCTTGTCTTAGCGATGATTGCTGTGGCTGTAATGGCAGCCATAACTTCGTGCGACAATCTGCCGTTCGGAGCAAACGGCAAGGCTGGTCAGAAGAAGAAGTTCACCAATGAGGTGATGCTGCGCTATTCGCCCGTGAAAGACCAAGGCATAAGCCCGCTCTGCTGGATGTACGCCATGCTTGCCACCATCGAGACAGAGCACATCATGATGGGCGACTCCGTGAACCTCTCTGCCGACTACGTAGCGCGAAACTTCCTCTCCGAGCAGGCACGATGCCACTTCCTCTCGAGTGGCTATGACCGTGTGACGCTCCACGGCACCGCGCCGCAGCTGCTCCGTCTGCTGAATGAATACGGCGTAATGCCGTACGACTCATACAATCATCCCGGACTCAATTACGACGCACTCGCCAAGCGCGTGGTGATGCTCTCCAATGCTTCCACCGACATGAGCAAGCTGGAGGAGCAATGCCAGCGCGTCTTCGACGAACGTATAGGCGCATTGCCGAAGAAGGTGTATATGCTCGGAGCCGAATACACGCCCGAAGAGTTTGCCCACAGCGTGTTCATGCAGGGCGAATATATGGCGATGACCAGCTTCTCGCACCATCCTTTCGGCGAGTCGTTCGCACTGGAAGTGCCCGACAATTATAGCGACGAACTGTTCTATAACGTCCCCATAGACGTGCTGATGAAGCGCATAGAACGCTCGCTGCGCGCAGGACATCCCGTATGCTGGGAGGGCGACACAAGCGAAGCGGGATTCTCCTTCAAGGACGGCATAGCCACATTAGGCGACAACTCGACACCCTGCTCGCAGCAGCAGCGACAGAAAGCCTTCGAGACACGTCAGACCACCGACGACCACTGCATGTGCCTCATCGGCATAGCGCACGACCAGAACGGACAACGCTACTACATAGCCAAGAACTCCTGGGGCACAGCCAATCCCTACGGAGGTCTTATGTATCTCTCGGAAGATTATGTAAGAATGAAGACAGTGGCTTTAGTGGTGAAAAACATCAATATGTAAGCACACTTATCGTACTTACTTGTAGAAAATAAGGCTTATTAACATTTATTTAATCATTTGTTATGTCATTTTCACATCTATTTTAATAACTTTGCGATTGAGTCATAACAATTGACCCCAAACCACAATAAAAGTAATTAAAACATAAGAGAACAAGTCAAAGAAGTTTTGTAATAATAAGTATTCTAAACCGAAAATATTACAACCTTATTATAAACAACAATCCTAGAACAATGAAGAAAAAGAATTTCTATGTGCACTCTCTAAGGAGAGCGTGCCTTACCGGTGCGTTGGTGCTGACAGCTGCTGCTGCAAGCGCCCAGAGTACCGTGGTTAAAGGTACCGTAAAGGATGCTACTGGAGAACCCGTTATCGGTGCCTCCATTAAGGTTCAGGGTGACACTAAGAGCGGTGCCATCACGGACATCGACGGTAACTATGAGATCACAGTACCATCGCCAAAATCTAAGATCGAGATTTCATATTTGGGATCGCAGACACAGGTAGTTTCCGTAGACGGAAAGAACAATATCAACATCACTCTCCAGGACGAGAGCCAGGCTATCGACGAGGTTGTGGTTACAGCCCTCGGTATCAAGCGTCAGGCTCGTTCGCTCGGCTACTCTACAACAAAGGTTGGTGGCGACGAGTTCCAGCTCGCACGTGACCCGAACCTCGGTAACGCCCTCTCAGGTAAGATTGCCGGTGTTTCTGTAGCAGGTGGCGCCACTGGTGGTGGTTCTTCTCGTGTCGTTATCCGTGGTAACGCTTCTATGACGGGTAACAACATGCCTCTCTACGTTATTGACGGCGTTCCGTTCGATAACAGTAGCCAGGGTAGCGGTGGCACATGGGGTGGTACCGATATGGGTGACGGTCTGAGCAACATCTCTGCCGACGATATCGAGAGCATCCAGGTGCTTAAGGGTGCTGCTGCCTCTGCACTTTATGGTTACCGCGGTGGTAACGGTGCCGTGCTTATCACAACAAAGAGCGGTAAGAAGGGTCAGCCCGTAAGCATCGAGGTGAACAACAACCTCACATTCAACACCATCTACGACCAGCGCGACTTCCAGAAGGTATTCGGTCAGGGTAAGGACGGCAAGCGTCCTATGGACATCGTTGCCGCTCAGGAGTCTGAGACAAGCAACTGGGGTGAGGCACTTGACGGCGGCGAGGCAGTCAACTTCCTCGGCAACAAGTATAAGTACTCTTACGTTGACAACTTCGACAACTTCTATCGTACTGGTGTAACTGAGAACGCATCTGTGGCTATCTCTGGTTCTGACCAGAAGGTTACATACCGTCTCGGCGCTACATACAACAAGGAGAAGGGCATCCTGCCTAACGCCAACAACCGTCAGGTGGGCTTCAACATGAACACCACTTACAACCTCTTCAAGAACTTGACAGCCACTGTAACTGCCAACTACATCTTCGAGAAGTTTAACGGACGTTCTTCACTTTCAGACGGCAACGGCAATACCAACGCTTCTCTGCTCTGGCACGCCAACTCATTCGACATCCGTTGGATGGAGCGCGGCTCTGCTGACAGCCCATGGGGTACAACCGTAGACGGCAAGGAGATGATCGGCGGTACCAACGTTTACTTCAACAACCCGTACTGGCTGCAGTATCGCAAGACCAACGAGGCAAGACGTAACCGTTTCACCGGCGCCATCAACCTCAAGTGGGACATCACAGACTGGCTCTATCTCCAGGGATCAATCCAGCGTGACGGCTATACATACGAGAACAAGAACGTACAGCCTACCGGCGCTGCTGCCGACCCGTACGGCTTCATGTCTGAGTATATGAAGAACTACTACGAGATGAACTACAACTTCCTCCTCGGATTCAGCAAGACATTCGCTGAGGACTGGAGCGTTGGAGCTACATTCGGTGGTAACAAGCAGGACAACACCGTTAAGGGCTACTACCCGACAGACGGCGGTCGTCCGTTCATCGTGAACGGTCTCTGGTCAGTAAACAACCTTGACCCGACAGACACACGTGCCAAGATCACATACGCCAAGTATCGCGTTAACTCGCTCTACTTCACAGCTGACTTCGGATGGAAGAATCAGGTGTTCTTGAACGTAACCGGACGTAACGACTGGTTCTCAACACTGTCTCCGGACAACAACAGCTACTTCTATCCGTCAGTAACTGCATCATGGGTATTTACCGACTCATTCCGCGAGGCTCTGCCGCAGTGGTTCGACTTCGGTAAGGTTCGTGTTGGCTACGCTTTCGCATCTAACGGTACATCAGCTTACCAGAACCTCCTCTCTTATAAGGTGCAGAACTATAAGATCAACGGCGTTCAGGCTGCTACAGTGAACTCAAGCTCATATCCTAACGAAAACCTCAAGCCGGTACGCATTACTGAGAAGGAAGTAGGTTTGAACCTCGCATTCTTCCAGAACCGCTTGAACTTCGACCTTGCTTACTATATCAAGAACACGAAGGACGATATCGCCATGATATCTACCTCTTCAGCTTCTGGTTTCGATTCACGCGTTGTAAACGTAGGTGAGATTGAGAACCGTGGTTTCGAGTTTATGGTTGACGCCACTCCGGTTAAGACAAAGAGCTTCATGTGGAACACCACATTCAACTTCTCTGTAAACAACTCTGAGGTTAAGTACCTTGGTGAGGGCGTTGAGCGTCTTGCCATCGATGGTGCTACATCACGTATGGGCTCGGTTGGTGTCTACAACGTAGTAGGCTCTGCTTACGGTCAGCTCATCGGCTACAAGTACAAGCGTGACGCTCAGGGTCGTCTGCTCCTTAAGGACGGTCTCCCACAGAACAACGGCGAGCAGGTTAGCCTCGGCTGCGGCGTATACAAGTACACCGGCGGTTGGAGCAACACATTCAAGTATCGCGACTTCGCTCTCTCATTCCTCATCGACTACAAGTTCGGTGCTAAGCTCTTCTCTGGTTCTAACTACCAGGCTTACAGCAACGGTCTCCACAAGAACACTCTCGTAGGCCGTACAAAGGAGAACCCGAACCAGACTTATGTATTCCCGGGTATCGACGAGGCTACTGGCCAGCCGAACCAGGTGGCTGTTACTGCACAGAACTACTACGGTAAGATCTGTGAGAACAACATTGCTGAGGAGTTCACATACAACGCAAGCTTCATCAAGCTGCGTGAGGTTTCGCTGAGCTACACATTCCCGAAGAGCCTTCTCGCAAAGACAAAGTACGTGAAGGGCTTGACACTTTCTGTCATCGGACGTAACTTGTGGACAATCATGAAGCACACAGACAACATCGATCCGGAGGCTGCTTACAACAACAGCAACGGTCAGGGTCTGGAGCTCAACGGTTATCCGTACACTCGCAACATCGGTTTCAATGTTAACCTCAAATTCTAACATAATATAAGATCATAAAGATTATGAAAAGATATATTAAAAATACACTCGCTGCGCTCTCCATTGTCGCCCTGGCTTCAAGCTGCGGTGACTTCGGTGACCTCAACGTAGATCCGGAGCACTCCAACTCCGGAAACGTGAACTACCAGATGGTATTCACAAACGCACAGCACCAGTCGCTCGGATCTGACTGGGACGTATGGCGTGACGGACTGATTTATCTTTCACAGTGGAATCAGCACATCGCTGCCGGCGGTTGGTGGTGGAGCTACGGCATCAACAGCTATGACAACGGTTATGCTGCCTCTTACTGGGGATCAGCCCTCGGCTCTGGCGGCCGTGGCGTTATCCGCGACATCCAGACCGTAATCCGCAAGTGGAAGGACGATCCTGCCAACCAGCAGAACTATCAGATTGCACGTATCATCCGTGCTTACACCTTCCAGCGTCTTACTGACCTTCACGGTGACATTCCTTATTCAGAGGCTGGTCAGCCGGAAGAGTATGCTTATCCGAAGTATGACAAGCAGGAGGACATCTATAAGGACCTTCTCAAGGAACTGGACGAGGCTCAGGCTAACCTCGGCTCTGGTACAGCATCACTCGGTACACAGGAGCTCTTCTACAACGGTGATGTTGCCAAGCTCAAGAAGTTGGCTAACTCTCTGATGCTCCGTACTGCTATGCGTCTGACAAAGGTGGATCCCAATACAGCCAAGACGTACGCTGCCAAGGCTTATGCCAACGGCGTAATCACAACCAACGCTGACGACTGCTACCTCATGCATACTGGCGGTGTGACAACCAACGACTCTTCTGAGCCGTACGCAAAGATTCTCGTTCATGAGGATCCGGGTGTGGCATTCATCAACGAGACATTCTATAATGTCCTCAGCAGCACCAACGACCCGCGTATTCCTCTGATCATGTGTGTTTATCCTACAGACTACATGACAAAGGACGTCGATCCTGCAAAGATGGACAACTCTGCTCCTGAGAAGCAGAAGCCTATGAAGGGATTCTACAGCATGTCTGCATCTTCAGACTACTCTATCAAGAAGTATTATTCTGAGGAGTTCACAGACGAGGTTCTTTCTAACGAGAGCAGCGACAAGTATTACAAGAAGGTTTACTCACAGCCTAACCGCTCAACATACGGCGACCCCACTGGTCCTACATTCGTATGTACAGCCGCTCAGACCAACCTCCTGCTCGCAGAGGCAGCATACCGTGGCTACATCAGCGGTGACGCAAAGGCATTCTATGAGGCAGGTGTTCGCTGCGCCATGAAGCAGTTCAACACTTATCCGAGCGCCAACGCCAAGGCTCTCTGTGGCAAGTACCTCACTGACGATGCCATCAACGCTTACCTCGCTGCCAACCCGTTCAAGGAGGCTGAGGCTCTGAAGCAGATCAACACTCAGTACTGGATCACCTGCTTCTGCGACGAGTATGAGTCGTACGCCAACTGGCGTCGTTCTGGCTATCCTGAACTGCAGGAGATGTGCTCTAAGCACGAGAACTTCGGCTCACTGGGTATGTGGGGTCCTGGCATCGTTCGTCGTATGCCTTATCCTTCTAAAGAGGTTCAGATCAATACTGAGAACTACAAGGAGGCTCTCCAGCGTCTTGGTCTGCAGACAGAGGACAACTTCAACGACACCCGCGTATGGTGGGACAAGAAGTAAGAGAATGACATATCTCACATTCTTATAGTAATTTGGAGGGCGTGTCAAAACTCCCAATATAAATAACAAAAAACTCGTTGTACGTTCTTGTGTGGATGTACAACGAGTTTTTGTTTTTCTACAAAAAAGAGCCTTATAAACAATTTATATGGCGTTATATGGGTCAAATAAGCCC